>ENA-UPTJ01002073-UPTJ01002073.1-marine-metagenome-genome-assembly--contig:-NODE-2073-length-10004-cov-4.091265_pt1 | contig 10004 bp, 10 predicted proteins | sample MGYA00238168_ERZ767080 | MGnify/ENA primary metagenome ERZ767080 (study PRJEB28935, sample SAMN06266237) | marine metagenome | isolation source: Columbia River Estuary | place: USA:Columbia River... | reverse complement strand
ACATCAACCGGAAAAATTTGTTTCTCATCCCAATGATTTCTGTAAGGAAGTATTTCTTTTTGAGCAAAATCGCGCACCATTTGCGCAATCATTTTTTGGTTTTCGTTTAAACTAAAATCCATGAGAAATAATTTTGAATGTTGAATTGTGAATATTGAATTGATTACTCCACTCGCAAATCAATACGTGGCTAGAGAAATAATGTTAGTATTGTACTTCAATAATTTTTCTCTTCCTTTTAAATCAGATAGTTCGATAATAAACCCAAAGCCAGCAACATCACCTCCTATAGATTTCACCAATTGTGCTGCAGCTAAGGCAGTGCCTCCTGTAGCCAATAAATCATCGTGAATTAAAACCCTGCTTCCCTTAACTAAAGCATCTGTATGAATTTCAATTTCAGCAGTACCGTATTCTAATTCGTATTCAATTTTATTTTTGGTAAAAGGCAACTTACCTGCTTTACGCACAGGCACAAAAGGAACATTGAGTTCATCGGCCAAAGAAATCCCGAAGAGAAAACCTCTGCTTTCAACTCCAATAATGGCATCTACCTTTAATTTTCTTGCCTCAACCGCTAAAGCTTTCACAATCTGTCTCCTTACTCTAAAATCTACCAATAGCGGAGTAATATCCTTAAATAAGATTCCTGGTTTTGGAAAATCTTGTACATCACGTACAGAGCTTTTTATTTTTTCTGATATCATTGTAATAAAATATATGGTTCAATCAAATATAGCAGAGAATCACTGAAAACGCGAGTTTTTAATAAATCTTTTATCGAAGAAAAGTTGCCGTGCTGCTTGCGGTAATTCACCAACACTTTGGCACGCTTTAGTCCTATTCGCCTAAACTTTGCCAATTCTTCTTCACTATCCGAATTGATATTGTATTTCTTAACCAAGATAGAATTCACCAACACATCATCTTTAATTTTTTGATACAAAACAGAATCAACACCATACACTTGCAGCAATTGTTCTTTAGAGACATAGCCCCCAATAATTTCTCGGTATTTAAGAATGCGAGAAGCATAACTCTCTCCTATTCCATTCAGCGAAATCAATTGCTCTGGTGTTGCCGAATTTAATTCGACAGGCTCAATAACAGATTTGAAGTGAACAGATTTGGGAGTGGAGTAATCAGTAGAATATTTCGATTCATATTTTTTTTTCTCGTACACTTTCCATTCTTTTTTAGGATAAGATTTTGGGTACACTGTATCTTTTTTCTGCACCACAACAGCCTTCTCAAAGGAAACACTTTGCGCAGGAAAAAAGAAAAATTTACCCGCGATAAAAAGCGCTGATAGTAACAACAACAGATACAAGCCCCTTCTCTCTGAAGAGGAAAACAAAAATGGATATTTCATGAGATATATTTAGTTAGTTAGATATAAAGTCAAGTTGTATAATTGATGTGCAGGGCAATAGTTCCTTCGGGGTACCTCAGGATGACAACCACAGTAAGGAAGACCTAGTATGTCATCCTGAGGTACCCCGAAGGAACTATTGTCCTACACGTAAATCATGTTTTGTTCTTATCGCGAAGCTTTCATTTGCTGCTCTAAAATGGCTATTCCTTCTTCAAAAGAATGAGGAGTATAACCTAAATCTTTAATGGCTTTATCAAGGATAAATCCAGTTACCGGCGGACGCTTAGCTGGCTGTTTCAAAGACTCAGATGAAATAGGTTTGATCAACGATTTATCTAAATGATAATAATCGGCAACCTTATTCACCAACTCGATGATGCTCATGTAATCTTTACCCGAAATATTGTAAATACCTTGTGCCTTTTTCTCCATGGCTAAAATGCAACCTTTTGCCAAATCTTCTGCTAAGGTTGGCGTACGAAATTGATCATTCACCACATCGATAGATTTGCCTTTTTCCAATTCTCCCTTTGCCCACAAAACAATGTTTGAACGACTCATATTGTCAACCAATCCATAAACCAACACTGTTCTTAAAATCGCCCAAGAGCCTTGGTACTTCTCCACAATTTTCTCTGCCGCTAATTTCGATTCTCCATAGTAACTCACTGGATTTGCTATTGCGTCTTCCTTGTACGGTCCGCTCTTGCCATCGAAAATAAAATCGGTAGAAACATGAATAAAATGCGCTTTTACTTTCTCTGCAGCATTGCATAAATAATCAACCGATTGTACATTTATATTCCAACATTCTTCTTTTTTGCTTTGGCAGATATCAACATTAGTCATTGCCGCGCAATGCATTACTATCTGAGGCTGATACTTTGCAAAAACTTCTTCTACTTCTTGCTGATTAGAAATATCTAAGGAAATATATTGATACCCAATTTGATCTACCAAACGATTCTCTCCACGCGCAGTGGCTAAAACTTCTACATCTTCTCTTTGCTTAAGAGCATAAACTAATTTTTGTCCGAGTAAACCATTAGACCCTGTTATGAGCACTTTCTTTTTCATGCAATTACAAATGCCAAATATTTCTTCTTTTAAAACTATTGAACCATTTGTTCGATTCTAAAAAACCGGCCATGAGCAAATAAGCCAACAAGGGTGAACCCAAGGTTAAAAATGAGATGTAAATGAAGAATATGCGAATTCTGCTGGTTTCAATACCAAATTTTTGGCCCCAATAGGTGCAAACACCAAACACATTCGACTCCACTAAATTTCTAATTCTCTCTAACATAAGTGCTTTTGTTTTTCAAAATTGAATAACCGATGCTGCAATTTAAACATTTTTTTTGAGAGCAGTATTCTTTGTATAGTTCAGTTAATGCCTGACTCTCATAAGCCGAATCAGGAGTAAGTTGAGCCTCTTTCCATTGTTTCACCACCGAATTCTCTTCGGCTTTTATTTTTTCTAAAAGTCTAAAGCCTTTCTCCATCAAAGAAAAATCAGAGTAGATCTCGGCGCGCAAAAAGTAAAGTGGAAGCACCGCATTAACAACTATTTTATCTACCATTTCTTCACTTAATTGATGCATAGATTTTCTGCTCAACTTATCGAAATGATAATGGTTTTGCCAATACTTGGATACAGGGAAAGAAAATAAATCGTAAAATTCTTCTAAATCTGTAGCATTCAGTAACAAAGAAAATAAGTGACGACGATGAAATAGCAAAGCCGAAAACTGCGCTAATCTAAGAGATGGAAAAGATGCCGGACGAATACGAAACCACTGCCATTGCGAAAAATCCATTTCTTGCAAATTGTATTTTGAGTGGTAAAAAAGATAATTCGATTTTAAATATCCTGGATATTTGTCTTCATATTCCTCAGAGAGAAAGCCCGCTTGTCCAAATACTAGAGCCTCCACTACTTCTTCCTTATCTGCATTTTTGTATATGTTTTCAAGCGATAATGTATAAACTAAATTCTCAAAAGCAGAAACATTATGCAGCAATCCAAAAACTCGCGCAATGCATAACAATGATAAGTGATCCCAGTTTTTATTTAATCTATCATAATCTATTTTCAATGCATTTGTTTTGCGCTGTATTCTATTCACCAACAACCTATCAAAAAACATTTTCTTGGTAAGATGCGGCACTTCCTTAACCATAGTTTTGCAAGCAATCACCTCTTTTTTCTCGTGAAAATCACGAATGTAATCTAACATCTTAGCATCAACATAATCACTTAAACACAAATCGGGAATAGGCGTTAAGTCTTTGTTGTAGATAATCTTATCAATATCCCAAACAACGTGAAGAACGATAGAATCGTAAGCTTTATCGAATTGATGTTTGTGCAGAAGCCAATCGGAACTTTTCACATGAATTTCTACATTGCCATGCCAATGTGTACTTCCAATTTTAATGTGGGCATTAAAAAAATCGGGACCACCAGTATCGTTATTATGAGTACCCGCCTTAAACACCTCTACCTTCTGGCCGTCGCCAGTGTACAAGTTAGAGGTATCAAACAATCGATACTTCCATATAAAATGAAGAATTTTTTCTTGCATAAATCTCACCCGTTTAGTTGAAGTAATTTTTTAGAGTGTTGTGCTTCACGCAGGGGCGTATTGACATACGCTCGTCATAGCATTGTTATGGGCGTATTCAATACGCCCCTACGGCCACTCTAGTAAAAATCACTTTTAGTTAGAGGGCAAAACTACTCAATGCATAGTTTAAGATATTGTGAAGAAATCAACAGCAGCTCATCGTGCTGAAGAAAATAAAAGCGGAAAGCAATAAAACGCTGTTATATCAAGCCTTTAGCTTGCAAAAGAATTTCCATTTCAGCTTGCATTTTCTGTGCTTCCTCACGCGCTTTATCGGCAAAATCCTCTCCGTTAGAAGCATAAATAATACTTCGCGAAGCGTTGATAAGGAGTCCGCATTGCGCATTTGCCCCATATTGAAAAACATCACTCATACTTCCTCCTTGCGCACCTACGCCAGGAATCAATAAAAAATTATCAGGAACAATTGCTCTAACTTTCTCCAACTCTTGAGCGCGAGTTGCACCCACCACATACATCATGTTATCGGCTGTACCCCATTGAGAGGTTTTCTTTAAGACTTTTTGAAAAAGAAAATCGCCACTTTCTTTCAATTCTTGTGTTTGAAAATCAAGCGCTCCTTGGTTAGAGGTAAGTGCCAATACGATGGTCCATTTACCAGGATATGCCAAAAAAGGAGTTACAGAATCTTCTCCCATATAAGGCGCTACAGTTACAGAATCTGCACCTAATTCTTCAAAAAAAGCTCGAGCATACAAACCCGATGTATTGCCAATATCACCACGTTTTGCATCGGCGATCGTGAAGCAATCTTTAGGAATATAATCTAAGGTTTTTTTCAATGTTTCCCAACCTTTTGCACCCATTGCTTCATAAAAAGCAGTATTGGGTTTGTAAGAAACACAATAGTCTTTGGTAGCGTCAATAATTCTTTTGTTGAATGCAAAAATAGGATCTTCACTATCCAACAAAAATTTGGGTATTTTTTGAATATCGGTATCTAATCCAACACACAAAAATGATTTCTTTTTTTGGATGTTTTTGAATAATTCTTCTCTTGTCATGGTTATGCTCTAGTTTGTGGGCGTATTCAATACGCCCCTACGGTATTAAAACGTTCCGCTTCCTTCTTTAAGTTTCTCTGTGTTTTCGGCCATTTTCAAAGATTCTATCATATCCTCCATATCGCCATTCATAAAGGCTGGTAAATTATAAATGGTTTTGCCAATTCTATGATCTGTTACACGTCCTTGCGGATAATTGTAAGTGCGAATTTTAGCGGAACGGTCACCAGATGAAACCAATGATTTACGATGTGCAGCGCGTTCGGCATGCAATTTATCGGCTTCTGCTTGGTACAATCGTGAACGAAGTACAGACAATGCTTGTTCGTAGTTTTTATGTTGAGATCGGCCATCCTGACATTCAACGACAGTTCCTGTAGGTAAATGCGTTAAACGAATTGCCGACTCAGTTTTATTAACGTGCTGACCACCCGCACCCGATGCACGGAAAGTATCTTTCTTAACGTCGCCCATGTTCAACACAAAATCAACTTCTTCAATCTCAGGCAAAACAGCCACGGTTATGGCAGACGTATGCACACGACCTTGAGATTCTGTTTCAGGCACACGTTGCACCCGATGCACACCCGATTCAAATTTCAATTCGCCGTAAATATTTTCTCCACTCACATTAAAAGTAATCTCCTTAATTCCTTTGGTTCCTCCTGCTGCAGAGTTTAACACCTCAACATTCCAACCTTTATTTTTGAAAAACATGGTGTACATTCTGCTGCAATCTTCCACGAAGATACACGCCTCATCACCACCTGTTCCAGCACGTAACTCCACAATAGCATTCTTGTTGTCTTCAGGATCTTTAGGAATCAAAAGCCATTTCACTTCTTCCTCCATTTGAATCCTTTTAGCCTCCAATTCATACAATTCGGCTTTCGCCATTTCGATGAAATCGGCATCTGTTTCGGTTTTCAAAAGTTCTTTAGAAGACTCTATATTGTCGATAATGTTTTTCAACTCTGTGTAAGCATCGGCAACAGGCTTTAACTCCTTGTACTCTTTGCTGTACTCCATGTAGCGCTTTTGATTCGACACCACATCTGGTAAGGTAAGCTGCTCGCCTACCTCATCGTAACGCAACTTAATGCTGTATAATTTCTGAACTAAATCCTTCATTTTTCTTAACTGTAAATAAACTTTCCAAACGCTGATTCTACTTGAACTTGTTTGCCTTGAAAAGCTTCTGTATGACCAATTATTTTTGCATCGATAGTAAAGCTCTTTGCTATGTCTATGATGGCTTGTGCATATTTCTCATCAATGTACACCTCCATTCGGTGGCCCATGTTGAATACTTTGTACATTTCCTCCCAAGAAGTTTTACTTTCTTCTTGTATCATTTTAAACAGCGGAGGCAATTCAAAAAGGTTGTTTTTCACCACTTTTAAATCGTTGATAAAATGCAATACTTTGGTTTGTGCGCCGCCGCTGCAGTGAACCAATCCGCCAATTACATCACGATACTCTTCCAATATTTTTTTCATTACTGGAGCGTACGTTCTGGTTGGCGACAACACCAATTTCCCTGCGTTCATGGAAGTTCCTTCCACAGAATCTGAGAGTGAGCGTGAGCCCGAATACACTAAATCTAGTGGAACGTTAGGGTCGAAACTTTCTGGATATTTATTCGCTAAAGCTTTATTAAAAACGTCATGGCGCGCAGAAGTCAATCCATTGCTGCCCATTCCTCCGTTGTATTCTTTTTCGTAAGTCGCTTGTCCGAAAGAAGCCATCCCCACAATCACCTGATTGGGTGCTAATTTTTCATTGGTAATTACTTCGCTTTTTTTCATTCTACATGTCACTGTAGAATCAACAATAATAGTTCTTACCAAATCTCCAACATCAGCTGTTTCACCTCCTGTAGAATAAATACCAATACCATTGTCGCGTAAATCTTGCAACACCTCTTCTGTTCCATTGATGATAGCCGAAATAACTTCGCCTGGAACTAAGTTTTTGTTTCTTCCGATAGTAGATGACAATAAAATTCCGTTCGTAGCACCTACGCACAATAAATCATCAATATTCATGATTACGGCATCTTGAGCGATACCTTTCCAAACCGACAAATCACCTGTTTCTTTCCAGTACAAATAAGCTAATGATGATTTGGTACCAGCACCATCGGCGTGCATAATGTTGCAATAAGCATCATCACCGCCTAAAATATCGGGAACAATTTTACAGAAGGCACGCGGATAAATTCCTTTATCAACGTTCTTAATGGCTGCGTGCACATCTTCTTTTGAAGCTGATACACCGCGTAGTTTATATCTCGAGTCTTGTGTCATTTGAATAAAAATGAAAAGCATCCCAAAAATAGGGATGCTTTATCATATATAAAATTGTTGTGCTATTTATTTACACTCAGCATTTTTACCTTTTTCCCATTCGCTGCATAAAATCTGGAATTCTGTACGACGGTTTAATTGGTGAGCGGCTTCTGTTAAATCTTTTGATTTTAAAGAATTAATGAATTTCTCATCCAACAAAGTTCCACTAGGGAATACTGACTTGTATTTATCTGGAACGAATTTGAAATTTTCTTCAGTGATTAACTTCGGTTTATCTTCCCCAAAACCTTTGGCTTTCATTCTATTTGGGTCGATACCTTTCTCTACTAAATATCTAACTGCCGATTCAGCACGGGCCTGAGCCAATTTTCTGTTGTAGTCGGCGCTACCTCTAAAGTCGGTATGAGAACCTAACTCAATAGATAAAGTCGGATTTTCATTCAACACCTCAATTAGGGTATTCAAACTAATTTTAGCTGTTGGAGTTAATACCGATTTATTGTATTCGTACTCAATATTTGGCAATTCAATTCCTCCAACCGGAATTGTATCTAACAAAATCATACATTCATAAGTTTTCGAATCGTCAACACCTACTGTAGATAACAACAAATTCTTAGAACGGAAGTATTTAGCTTTACCTTTTTTGAAAACATCACCATCTATATACTTCGCATCAGAAGCTGCGGCCAAAGTATAATTTAAGTTTACAGAAAGAGCGAAACCAAATTTACCAAGGCTATCAGAAACGAATTCTTGTTTAGAACCATCACTCACATTAGCTGTAACTTTAGCTCCTTTTACAGGTGTCTTTTTACCATCGTTTTCTACTACAATACCATCACATTTAACTTCCAAAGGATGCAAAGCGAAAGACCAAATATCCAATCCGCCTTTAGTACCTAATCTGTTTGAAGTAACATAACCTCTTTCTGCTTTATCTTCGAAGATGATGGCAACATCGTCACCACAAGAGTTTAAAGGAACTTTTAAGTTGATAACCGGACCGAATGAAGATTGGCTTGCTGCAGCTTTAAACAAATCAAAGCCACCAATGCCTATATGTCCATTAGAACTAAAGTACAAAGTACCATCAGCATGAACGAAAGGAAACAACTCGTCACCAGCAGTATTTACCTCAGCACCTAAGTTGCTTGGATTTTCCCACATTTTAGTTTCTTTATTGTAAGAAGCCACCCAAATATCTTTACCACCTTCGCCACCAGTCATGTCAGACACAAAATACAATTTACCACCATCAGCACTTAAAGCTGGTTGAGCTACTAAGAAAGTATCTGCTGCCAAAGGAACTTTAACAGAACCTTCTAATTTTTTATCATCACCGTTAGCAACGAAAATAGCGCAGTAAGCATTATTTTTCTTAGATAAGTCACAGCGAGTGAAGTATACTTTTTTACCCTTCATGTCGAAAGCAGAAGCGCCTTCAGCGAACTCTGAGTTAGCATCACCAGGAACAATGGCTGGAACAGTCCATTTACCTTTTGCATCTAAAGATGCTTGAAATAAATCGGGAAAAGCCTCACCTAAGATTTCAGATTCTCCAGCACCAGTAGTACCCGATCTGTAAGAATAAAACAAAATTTGGTTGTATTTTTTCTTGTTCATGAAGATTGGCGCAGCATCATCGTTAGCAGTATTCAACATAACAACATTGGTTACTTCGTAACGGGTTGGTTTTTTCTCCCATTCTACAGCCAATTCACAAGCCTTAGCACCATTCAAAGCAGCCTTATCGTTGGGCACACGCTTTAAATATTCGTTGTATCTTTTCAAAGCCTCATCGTAACGACAAGTACCTTTGTAGGCATCCGCTAACTTAAGAAGTAATTCAGGGTGAGCTTCTGCATAATTTACTTTCTCGGCATTTTCATACCATTGAGCAGCCAAATCGTATTTTCTCAAACCCATATAATTTTCAGCAATCATATAAGTCATTTGAGCTTTTCTAGCATCGTTTTTCTCTTTCGCTAAATCATCAATAAGTTTATCAACTGCTTTAGCCCATTTCTCTTCTTTATGAAGCTGGTCGGCTGTTGCGGGAGCCGTACATTTAGTAAAAGTTACAGCTGCCAACACTAAGGCTACAGCGCAAAGAGAACTCTTTAGATTCATCATTTTAATTTTAAATTACCCCTTTTAATAAAGCTAAAAGTATCAATATTTTTTTAGGAAACAAGAAAACTTATTGTCAATTTTTACTTTTCAATCTTCTATTACAGCGTTTTATCTATATCTTTCTGCAATTCATCAGCAATATCCTGCACTTGCTTTTTCTCCTCGTTCATCCCCTTCTTGATTTCATTTTGGATTTCGCCTGTTACGTTCTTGATTTCTCTCATTCCCTTTCCAAGGTTGCGTGCAATTTCTGGAATATTTTTCGACCCAAAAAGCAACAATACCACAACGAGAATAAGCATTATCTCGCCACCACTAGGTGAAAGAAAAAGAAGATTATTAGTCATTCTTCGCGTCTTTATCTTTTTTAGCCATATCTACATAAACCGGCGTAGCAATGAATAACGATGAGTAAGTCCCCACCACGATACCAATCAACAAAGCAAAAGCAAAGCCACGTATAGATTCACCACCAAAAATAAATATCGCCAATAACACTAAGAAAATTGTCATTGACGTATTGATG
>ENA-UPTJ01002071-UPTJ01002071.1-marine-metagenome-genome-assembly--contig:-NODE-2071-length-10007-cov-5.246785_pt1 | contig 10007 bp, 9 predicted proteins | sample MGYA00238168_ERZ767080 | MGnify/ENA primary metagenome ERZ767080 (study PRJEB28935, sample SAMN06266237) | marine metagenome | isolation source: Columbia River Estuary | place: USA:Columbia River Estuary... | reverse complement strand
TTTACCATAAAGTGCAAATCAGCGTTAATGCGATCAACCACCTTAAGCAGTGTTTTTTCGTATTTTGGAACAGCAAATAACTTTCCAGCACCGCTCCAATATTGAATATTAATTTTGTCTAATTTGCCATTTTTGCGGAAATAATCTCCCGCCATATACATAATCTTATGGGGAGCGCCACCACACTTCACCGGTGTATGGGGGTTGTGAAAAATGGCCTTACCAGATTTCAAATTCTTGATGCACTCAAAGGTATAATTAGCATGTTCAAAACTGTAATTTGAACAAACTCCATTCTTTCCTAAGGTTTCTTTCAAACCCTTAACTTCATTCCAATTCAATTGAATTCCAGCAGCAACTACTAAGTAATTGTAGGTTAATTCTGAACCGTCTTGCATTTGGATTTTATTTTCCGTGGGATGAAAAGTGCTTACCGCTTTTTGAATCCAAGTAACTCCTTTCGGCATTACATCAGCTTCATTTCGCTCGGTTTTTTTAATGTCAAAAACGCCGCTACCTACCAATGTCCAAGCAGGTTGATAATAGTGTTTAGAGGCAGGATCAATGACTGCAATTTCTAGTTTTTTATCTTTTGCCAACAATTTCGAGGCCACTGATAAGCCAGCATTTCCGCCGCCTACAATTAAAATTTGATAGTGATTTTTCATAACTAATTAATGGGTCAAGGGTTGATTTAATTTTACATTTTACGCAAAACAAGAGAGGTAAAATGTGACTATTGTCACTTTACTTAAATTATTACTTAGAAATATTGAGTATTTTTGATTCCATGAAATTCAGTGTATTTGCGATCGCTTCAATAATGATTATTGGATCATCATGCAGAGCTTTGGTCTCTGACCTTAAACCCATTGATGACAAAGCTCAAAACCGCCATGCCTACGATACTTTAAGTTTAGAATACATTGAAACACGAACAGCGCGTCAAGTAGGCTCTCCCATAATCATTGCTGACGTTCTTCTGGAAGCAAAAGCCAAATTTGGAAATGTAACCATCACCAATATTCGGGAGCAACAAAAAAGACACAGAGGTCAAACCACTTATTACTTGATTTACGATGTGGTCAAAGTTAAAAATTAAGCAGGCCTTTGTCTTAATTGCCAATTTTGGCGCATTTTTTAGTAGTTTATCCGCTCAAACATCCCCAGAAAAAAATAATTCCAACGATTTAAAACTAGGTGTGGGGTTAACTACCCTATTTACCACCAAGCAGGTTAAATTCATTGAATATCAATCGAGTAACACCTTAGATCAAAATCAATGGAGTGAAATGAGTGGACCCTGTGTTACTGTTGGATTGAGAAAGGGCGCGTTCAATGCCGACTTGAATTTCAACGTAAAACAATTTTTATTGAACTTAGGCGGCAATATCCCAATTACAAAAAACCTTAAAGTTTCACTTGGCGCCGGAATTTGGAATTACGGACACGGTTGGCTAGAAGAGGAATCTCGTGATAACGACAATGCAAAGAGGCATTTTGGAACACCAGATTGGGGATACTCCACGAACACCATGGCATTTGGGACTTTCTTTTGCGGAGGATTAAAATACCAAATCACACAAAAACTCAGCGCTGAAATATCGTATCAGCAGTTTCTTACTACTCCTTCCTATGTAAAAGACAATTACTATTTTGGACCCAATTGGTCGCAAGCGGGATGGAATGAGTTCAATATTAAGCACCCCATCATGTTTGGGCTAAAGTGGGAATTTCCCACGCTACTTAGAAATGATTCGCCCAATGAGATTCACATCAACAAGGGCGATGATCAAACCAAAATCATCTATCAATAATAGAATCCCACAATAAAGACCTTTGTTTGAGGGATTCAATGGAGAATTTTTCAGCCTCGGACCACTTTTGTTCATCATTTCCGCATAGCTGAGCCACCATTTCTAATGCTAGGTGCGAGTGATGATCGCCGTCTACTTCAATATGACGCTCAATGTAATACTTGAAAGTAGATACTTTTTCGGGGTGTTCTTGGTGGATTTCTCTGAGGATTTCAACAAACATATCGGGAATCAAATCTTCTCTGCCGAAAGTAAAAACGGCAGCCTTAATATGAGCAGGTTGATTTATTGCTACATCAAAGGTAAAATTCAAAAATGATTTGACTTTGGGATGAAGTTGGGCATTTTCAATTGCATCAAACACATTCGCTCCCGAGGCTTGAGACAAAAATGCTTGAATGGTTTGAGTATCTGCGCCCATTTGTTGCATGGCTTTTAAGTACAACTCAAAATGAGAGATTCTGACTCCGTGTTCATCAACATCTGATTCTTCGCCTAGAACTATTTCGTTGATCAGATATCGAGTATCTGCCGAACCCACAGGCACCCAAGGTAAACTAACGCAAGTGAGATCCCTTTGGAGCGATTTCAAAAGACTCATAAAGTCCCAAACCGCGTAAACATGCTTCTCAGAAAACTGAATCAAACCATTAAGATCATTAATGCTCTTGTACACCGAATGCTCTAACAACAAATCTCTTTGGGGTTGAATATTCTTTTGCAGGGATTCAATAAACTGATTTGACATAATGCCGCAAAATTACACTGAAACAGAGACATTGACAGTCATCTTTTGTCTTTAAAAAGCATAACAACCTTGTACATTTATTAGTTAAAACCAAAGAAATTCAAGTTTAATTCACGTCAAACGGCAATTATCAAAATAACTTACCATAACTTTTTCATTGATCGATAGTTTATCCTTTTTGAAATTTTAACCTTTGATAAATGAAAAGCAACATCTGCACTCCAAATGGCCACAAACTTAAATACCTCTTTTTGTTTTTAAGTTTTGGATTAAGTTCTTTGTCTTGGGCCACACGCTATTATTGGATAGGTGGAAACAACGGGAACTTTAATGATTTATCAAATTGGGAAGAATATGATAACTTCACAAATCCCAGCTCTTTTACAAGTTCTGATGAATTTCAATATTCAACAAACTCCACCATCACTTTAAACTCAAACATCCAGATTAAAAGTCTCATTATTAGCAACGGTACTTTGGCCCTAGGAAATAATACATTGACCGTATTGAGCCTAATACTTAGTTCCCCAGCTACAATAACCAAAGGCTCTTCGGGAAAAATCATTTACAGCAATGCAAATGATGGTGAATTATCCGTTACAGGTTATAGTAGCTTCAATTTAACTGAATTTTATTTCCCCATGTCCTCTGGAGTGACTCACCCAAAATATTTAACCATCAGAAAATGCACTATGAATCTTGTGCAAAACATTACGGTTAAAGACTTTTTCATGTACCCGAATGCGTCAAACCAATGTTACATGAAGTTGAATGGATATTCTCTAACCATGAACAAATTCAGAAGCATCAACGCCCCATACTATGGTTTCATTGGAGATGAAAGTGCAGAATTAAACTTCGACAATATAGGTGCAGACGCTCAAGTTAGATTCACATCCAATTCGGGTGAGTATCGTATTAAAGCATTGAGAAAAACAGGCGCATCTACTTCAAGTTTGTTTATTAACACCAACCTTGAAATTACCGACGAAATACAATCCAACAAAGGTAAAATTGAATCTACCGCTAATCTAACCCTACTTTCAACTTCAACTAAAACCTGTAAAGTCATTACCGGCTCAGGAGGATATATCACAGCTTCTGGTACAGGTAAAGTGATTACTCAACAATACATTCCAGGAGGCCGACGAGTTTTCAGATTCATTTCAAATCCTTATTCTTCCGCCCTTGCGCTTAGTCAATTAACTGATGATATTGACATTACTGGCGCTGGAGGTTCTGCCAACGGCTTTACATCAACAACCACAAATAACCCCTCATGTTATTACTTCGATGCTGCCAATGCAGACAATAATACCAGCGGACAAAATTCAGGTTGGACAGCCTTTACTAGTGCATCTGCATCCAACTGGTCCTCGTCACAACCAATATTCTTGTATGTCAGAGGGGCAAAATCAGAAGGATTAGATGGGTCTGCATATACCCCTAGCTCTGTCACCTTAACCATTGAAGGTCAAACTTTGAACTATGACACTAAAACCATTAGTTTAACCAAAGGCGCCAATTCTGATTTTATTTCCATCGGAAATCCCTATTTCTCTCCCATTGAAATTGGAAATCTTGCCTCGGCACAAAGAACCAATATTGGGAATAATTTTTATGTTTTCGATGCCAATTTAGGCACCAATGGTGGATACCTTACTAAATCTTGGGGCAATTCTTATGTTTTACCCGCTTTAGGTGGATTTTTTACAACCTTAACTTCATCTGGAAGTATTACTTTCTACGAGACAGACAAGTCTACATCTAATGGTGACGATATATTCACCCATACACCTTCTCCCAACCGACTCAACATCGAAATTTTCAAGGGTGACAGAATGTATGACGCTACTGATTTAGTGTTAGATTCTACACTTACACAGCAATTTGATGCTTATGACGCTGAAAAAATGAGCAACTTTGACCTGAACTTATTTACGGTATCTACCGAAGGAAAACACCTTGCCATCAATCAAGCCTTCTTTGAAGCGGGCAACATCATTCCTTTGGGAATTGAAACCGCAGAATCAGGCGATTTCACCTTCCAGATTCCGAATAATTCCTTCCCAGAAAACTACAAACTTACCTTGATAGACGCCTTGAATAAGACCTCCACGGTTTTAGCTGGCGGCTCATCGTATTCCTTCCAAATGGATAGCAAAAACACAGAAACATTCCAAAATCGTTTTGCCATTCAAATCGATGCCATTCAGAGCAACAAGCAATTTGAAGATGCAAAATGCGTGGTTTATCCCAATCCGGCCGCAAACAATCAATCCATAGAAATCATGGCCAATCAGCCTATATTCAAAGTAGAGTTGTTTGACCTAAACGGCAAACTTGTAACAACCTTAAACGCACAAAAACAGCAACATCTGCATCTGCCCTCCCAAGAGTTAAATGAAGGTATTTTCATTGCAAAAATTCATTTCTTAAATCAAATTTCAACCCAAAAAATCTTCATCAAATGAGAAAAATCATCGTAACTACAGCATTAATATTGAGTTTTAACATTGCAAAAGCAGCCGGCCCTGGACTCGGCAATCTTCTTAACGGAATCGACGACAGCGGCTCTGGAAGCAACAACGCCGATGGTAGTGCAGGCGGTGCGGGAATTCCTGTTGACGGAGGGTTGACCTTCTTCATTGGTGGTTCAATCCTATATGGAGCAAAAAAAATCAGAGAACAACGCAAGAAATAACTTGATCAAGCTATTTGTAATTCGATTTTCGCTATTTCTAGGTATCTGGTTAATACTCAGCGAACTCTTTCCGCAGTGGGTGGTAGCAACTGATAATGCCATCACCCATTTTATTACCTATTCATCAGCAGGCTTACAAAACCTACTGCATGGAACACACGTCACCGTTGGTAGTCCCAAAATGCAAATGCCATGGTGCCTTGTTGATAATCACCACCAAGTTGTGAGAATTGGAGGTGCTTGTAACGGAAGAGACCTCTTACTCTTTTTCACTGCCTTTCTTTGGTCACTCCCTATTGGAACTTTTGAAAACAAAATGCTTTTCAGCTTCTTGGGGATTATTTCTATTTTCATTTTCAATGTTTTAAGAATATACGGATTGTTTCAAGTAGCACTGATTGCACCCGCATTCTTTAATTTCCTTCACAAATACCTTTTTCAAACATTCATGTATTTTGACATGTACATTTTGTGGAGGTGGTACATCAAATTCAGTCAGCGTCAAAATGCAATCGCGTAGGTGGTTTCTCTACTCATTATGGATTCTTGCATTTGTGATTGATTACATTGATCAGCGGTATTTTTTTTATTTTTACAAGAACACACCCTACGTTATTGCAGGAGTTACCTTCCATTTCAGCGTTTTTTTGAGATATTTTTTATCTGCATTTAAATGGTGGATCACCGCAAAATTGATTCCCCAGTGGTTTGAGAATTCACAGAGAAACATGGTTTTTATTTTCTTGATTCTCGTTTTCGTAGATTCGATTCTAGTATTGGGTATCAAATACAATTTCAACCATCTAACCTCCGCTCACAGCCTCATTTACAACATCATTCGACTGAAACCCTTTAATAACTATTTCCTCGGCTTTCTAGCAGGAATCACTATTCTTTACCAATTCAATCAAACTTATGAAAATTCAACTCTCAAAGGCAACTAAAATAAAAATATTCAAAGTACTCTACGCAATAAATTTCATTTTGTTTTTTCCATTGCTTTGGTTCAGCTTTTTATATTTAGCGGTTCAACAATTAATTATGATCGCACTTTTAGGCGGTGGTCATATATTAAAATCTAAAAAGGACCGACGCAAACATGACCCGATTGCTATGTTTCCCATTGGCACAGTATTGCTATTTTTCTTCCATCTTTTGGTTCTTATTGGAAGTTTGATCATTGTTTTTATGGCAAAACAAAATAGCGACGGTAGCTATCGATTATAGAATACCCTCCCTAACACCTAAGTTTCTCAAAAACCAATTAATTTTGCACCATGAAAATCAAGTGGAATGCATTCATTTCTGCCTTTGTTCTCGGGGGATGTTCTTTATTCTCAAATGGAATCAATGTGTTTCCTGTGTCTACTGATTTGGTATTTTTATAACAAGTTTCTAGTGATTACGACAAAGATAACAACCAAAACATTCTTGATAGTTCCAGAAATGGGGTGATTTACAGATACCTATACTCCGTGCGTGACTCCATCATTAGAAACAATGAAATTGACCATGAATCTAAATTTCCGTGGAGAATCCGTATCATTAAAGACGACCAAACCTTGAATGCTTTCTGCACTCCTGGCGGATATATATACTTTTACACTGGCCTGCTTAAATATCTTCAATCCGAAGATGAACTCGCAGGTGTTATGGGGCATGAAATGGCACATGCCGCAAAACGACACAGTACTGATGCACTTACACGTCAATTCGGAGTAACAATTTTTACTCAACTGTTAATAGACTCACAATATCACGATTTAACTCAAATTGCATCGAATCTTGCTCTTTTAAAATATGGCAGAAAAGATGAATTGCAATCAGATGAATTCAGCGTGCGTTGGTTGTATAACACCAGTTATGACGCCACAGGTGCTGCCGGTTTTTTTGAGCGAATGAATGCTGCGGGTGGACAAGGAATCCCCGCATTTTTTAGCACCCATCCTGACCCGGGTAAACGCGTTCAAAAAATTAAAGAATTGCACAAAAAACTGGGCGGAAAACCTGGAAATAAATATGAAGATCGATACAAGCGTATGATTCGAAATATCTAATCTTCTGACAATAAATTCAAGTAACGAAGAGCCGTTTTAATCACTCTAGGTGCAAATTCGTAATGAGACTCAGCACCACCTGCCACATAATACAACGAAAAGCGTGTGATTAATAAGCTTTTCAAGGAATAAATAGCCACTTTGGAATACGTTTCCCATGATTCTCCTTTCAATAGTGCATGATGTTGGGCGTAATATAAAAAATCATCTTCAGTCAAATCCAAGAAGCTTAAAAACTCCATCACATCTCTATGTGGAAAATCAAATACACACAATTCCCAATCGTAAATTACCGGTTCACCGTTTTTGAGCACCATGATATTTCGGGGATTAAAATCATTGTGAATAAAACACATTGAAGAATTTAACAATGAACATTCTTTCTCTAATTCACTCAAATTAATGCCACTGAGACATTCAAAATCGTTTGCATTAAAAACATCATCCTTTTGAATGGCATCTAACATCAAAGTATTCAAACGGCCATAAAATTTCCCAGCTTTCCATGGTTGTTGAAATTGAATAGGTGAAAGAACTTCAACGGCTGTCTGACTGGAGTGAAATTCATGAATTGCTTCTATGCTTCGCGCAATATCTTGCCGTTCCCAAAGTTCAGGCTGATTTTCACTATTCAGAATTTTGGTTTCCGAGGGATTAATGAATTGTTGAAACAATAAAAATATTTCTCTTTTTGCATCAACCTTAAAGCCAAATAACTTTGGAAAATGCTGATATTCAAACTCCTTCAACCACTGAGTCACCTGGATTTCTTTGTAATTACACTCATGAAACTCCAAAAACTTTCTTTCATCCAAAATATAGCTTGCCAATTGGGAATCAATTCCACTTGCAATCAAATGAAGCCCCTTAAATACCTCTTCACTTGTAGGCCTAGACTTTAATAAAAGGCAATCCTGATCATTGATTTTTACCAAATAATACCCTTGCAACTTCGATGTAACTCGCGACGTTAGTTGTGTAATAATTCCATTATCAAAATATTCATGACTCTGTAGTACTACATTTTCCACATTTGGCTTAATCGTTTCGAACAAACAACCACGGACAAATTCAGTGGTAACCTCTGATTTCAACAACCAGTTAACCGGTTTATTCCTGCCCAGTTTTTGATGCGCCCTTGCAAATTCTCCGCTAACTATGGCTCCAAATGTTGAGATTTCAAGTCCCAATGCAGCCCCGCAAATGATTTTAGCAAATCGCTCAATGGATCCTTGTCCGTAACAACCCATCAATTGCAATGCCTCTTTTTGCTTCTGAAGATGCGTGCCGCCACCCACGGTTCCAACCACTAAATTGGGTAACATCAATTCAAACCGAAGTCCAACTTCTGACTTTTCTATATTAAAAAATGCCGTTGACGACTCGTGCAAACACGCTGCGTCTTGCCCTGTTGCCAAAAAAATGGAAGCCAATGCATTTGCCACATTGATGTTATAGCCTACCATTCCTTCTTTTTCAGCAGCCGCTTTCGAGGGATGGTAAAATTTGAGAAATTGATTGGAATCTACCCTCAAAACATCCTTCAATACAGCGTCTGAAACCTCCACCGAAGCAGATACTTTGCAACCACGTCCATGTTCAATATTGTATTGTGACAATTTCTTATCGGCAGCGCCATTGCCTTCAATGACATAATCTAATGGCATTCCGGGATATAGAATTTCAAACTCGGATACTATATGCAACAGTGCATGCCACGTACAAGTTGTGGTCATGTTCTGTCCAGCAGCATCTCCAGTTTGATAATAGAACTTAGTATTTAAATGAGATCCCGTTATTGAAGTTTTTATTTCAAGCAATTTGGCATGATTGCTATATGACTCTGCCACTGATTTTATTTCATCAAAATGGGAGTTTAAATAATCTTCAAGCATTTTGGCGTTTTGATCTGAATCCAAAATAAACATCGGCGCTCGAAGCATCCTTTGATAATGAAATTCAGAATCAAATCCTCCTGAAAGTGCTATTACGCGGGCACCTCTGTTCATGGAGTACACCAAAGCACCTTCTAGGGTTGCGGCAGGAATAAATACCGCCTCTGACTCCGTATTTGGAGCGTTTTTATATGCAACAGGCCCAACCAATCCAACGGGAATTTCAACACTACCAATGAAAGATTCTATGTTATGATTGATCTCATCTAAGGGCAGTTGGTGTTCAAACAATCGCCCAAAATCCATGCTTAAACTCCTTAGATAGTCTTGTCTCAACTTAACCGATTGGCTGGTGTTGAACCCTCTACCGGGAACCCGTGGTATTCTATCATAAAAAAGCCCCTCTGACATAGTCGAGGGGCAAATATATTGTCTAATTTTTCAAATGAATTACGACATATCACAAATCGCAAACTTCAAATTACGGATTTCTGCAATTATTGTCTTTTGAAAATGTATTTATTCTTTTGAAACTCAAGAACCATTCTAGTTGAGGATAATTCTAAAACTTTAAAACTTCCACTTGCTGAAACTCCCCCTTTACCCATGATTTTTGTGCGCCTAATATTTAAAACATCACCTTTCAATACCCAATCGCTTTCAAATCCATATTCTTCACATCCATCAACAGGCTGACAAGATACCATATTCTTCTTTGTACTTTGATCGGTATAAAACCTCCATCTCACAGAAGTATCGCAATCTGTTAGTACTCGTTCTTTTTTG
>ENA-UPTJ01002070-UPTJ01002070.1-marine-metagenome-genome-assembly--contig:-NODE-2070-length-10010-cov-4.142441_pt1 | contig 10010 bp, 6 predicted proteins | sample MGYA00238168_ERZ767080 | MGnify/ENA primary metagenome ERZ767080 (study PRJEB28935, sample SAMN06266237) | marine metagenome | isolation source: Columbia River Estuary | place: USA:Columbia River Estuary... | reverse complement strand
TGGTAAGGGCTCCCTTTTAGAGACACCATTTCCTCTGCAATGTTTGCCGCATAAACCGATGCATTGACAACCATATTCGGTTGGTTGGGAACCGATTTTAGAAATTTGGCTCTCGTTCCAACCGCTTTCGAAGTGAAGACATAGGCGCAAAGGTTATCGCTAAAATTCAAGCCCCCTGGGAAAGCCGCATAGTAGTTTCCAAAATCATGATGGGACCATCCTTTGGGAATTGGATCGTAGCCGAAGGCCGATCCATCAAAATAAACCACGCCATCAATTTCACGAATCCCTAAGGCTAGTAATTCCTCTTTCCAATGTTCAATTCTCTGGTATTTGAGGGAGTCGGAATAAAAGAACTTACTGCCAAGGGAGAGATCTCCCCCACCTTTAACCCATAAGTTACCCAAAAGAACTCCGTGTTGGACAAAACCATCGGTGTAGAATTCAGTTAGGGGCCTATGTTCTGGGCCAAGAACTTCATAGGCCATTGCCGTACTGAATAATTTCGTTGTTGAGGCCGTGGCAACGGCTAAATCTGGGTTTTTCGCTACAAGGGTATCTCCCGTACTTAGGTCAATGGCCAATACCGATAAATTAGCCTTTTTGAGGTAGGGATCTTTCGTGAAAATAGCCAAAATACTGTCTAAATTCTGGGAGTAGGTAAGGAATGACAGAAATATGTTGAACAGAAAAAGGTAAATTTGTAGCTTCATCGATTGCAAATTTGTGGAATCGAACCAACGAATAATTATACCAAACAAATACTTATTAACACGAGCCATGTGATGAGCGGCCCTGAGAAGTTAAAAATTGTTCGAATTATCAATCGATTTAACATTGGTGGACCGATGTGGAATGTGCTGCATTTGACTCAACGACTAAGCGATCAATACGAGACCCTTTTGCTGGGAGGTATGGCACTACCTTCCGAAGGAAACGCAGTCCCTCTTTTGGAAAAACACCAAATAAAACCCAAAACGGTAAGGTACTTGTCGAGAAAAATATCGGTTTTTTCTGATGTTCTGGCATTATTTTCCCTTTATCGCCTCCTACGAAAAGAACAGCCAATCCTTGTGCACACCCATGCTTCAAAAGCGGGTGCCCTTGGAAGGTTAGCCGGAATTTTATGCGGTTCTACTTGTTTGGTGCATACCTACCACGGTCTGGTTTTCAAGGGCTATTTTGGCAAAAGGGCATCAAAGACCATTGTGCGTATTGAGCGTTGGCTCGCAAGAAGAACCCAGGCAATCGTTGCTATTTCTGAACAACAAAAAACTGAAATCGTATCGGAATTTCGAATTGCTCCGCCTGAAAAAGTACACGTCATTCCTCTGGGGTTTGATCTTCAGAAATTCGTCCATTCTCGGGGAGAACGGGAGGAGCTTCGGAAGAAATTTGGAATCGAGAACAAGGAAATTGCGGTAGCCATTGTTGGGCGATTAACTGCCATTAAGAACCATGATTTTTTTATTGAAGTAGCCAAGAAACTTCATTTAAAGGACGATGTAACCTATCGGTTTTTTATCGTGGGCGATGGAGAGCGTAAGGCTTGGGTTCAGGAAACAATCGAGCAACAAGGCGCCTCTTTTTCATCGCAATTCACCTTCACCTCATGGATTGAATCCATGGAACATTTTTATCCGGCCATGGATGTGATCTGTTTGACGTCAATTAGCGAGGGTACCCCGGTTAGCTTAATTGAGGCACAAGCGTGTGGGATTCCGGTAGTAAGTACCGCTGTTGGTGGAGTTATTAATACGGTTAAGCATGGAGAAACGGGATTTATATGCCCTCAAGGAGGGTTAGCCGAATTTGTAGAATATGTTCATCAATTGAGCACGGATAAAAATTTATGGCAAAAAATGTCGCAAAATGGCCCTACCTTCGTGCTGAAAAATTTTAGTGCTGAACAACTCGTGTTGAACATGCGAATCTTGTACCAACAATTGCTAACAAAACATGCGCAGTAGACTGGGACCTTTTCTGTTGTTTTCTTTGGCGGTTTTCTTTCAGGCCTGTGATAGCATCAACTCCAATCGGATTTTATTCAATGATCCCAAGGCACCCTATGCCATTGATTCTGTTCCACCAGTTGCCTTTGATCGTCCGTTGAGGTATGGAGATAAATTTACCTTGTTTTTTGCACCAAACCAAGGGGAAAAACTGCTCATTCAATCGAAATCTCCAGAAGAATCTAAAGGTGTGGAGGCGTCTAAGGTGGAATATACCATCGATAGCAAGGGGTTTGTGAATCTACCGCTTCTTGGCCCTACCCTATTGGAAGGGAAAACAATTTCCGAAGCGGAGGCACTGATTCAGGAATCGCTTTCGAAGGAACTCAATAACCCACTTATAGAAATTACCCTAACGAACCAACGCGTACTGTATTTTTCAGGCCAAGGAAAAGGAAAAACCATACCAATGCTCAATGAAAACATGACCTTAATGGAGGTAATTGCCTTGGGGGATGGAATACCGGAAAACAGTAAATCCACGGAGATTCATTTGTTCCGAGAGGTACAAGGAAAAAGAAAGGTGTATTCCTTTGATATTTCCAACATCGGGAATCCAAGCGACGTTGATGTTCGGGTCATGAATGGAGACATATTGGTCGTTGATCACTATCCTAAAACCCTTACGACGACGCTCCGGGAAATTAATCCTTGGATTAACATCGTTTCGGGAAGTTTGGCATTAATTACAATCATCTTGCGATTATGAGCCAACGTTCTATAATCATAAATGATCATTTCAATCCGGGTATCCTTCGGGTGGTGTTACGGCGGCATTGGTATAAGCCGCTGCTAGTGTTTTTGGTACTAGGAAGTATTGCGTTCTTATATCTGCGTTAAACGAAACAAATCTATTCTTCAAAGGCTGTTATACAGGTTGTCCGCGAGAATAAAACGAAACAAGTTTTAGGCGACAAAATCACCCAAGAGAATGACTTCAACCTGTCTAAAGACGTAGAGTTGCTGAAATCAACCGTCATGTTCTCCTCGGCCCTTCAACGCTTGCAGCTGAGCACCAGCGTATACAACGAGGGGCAACTAATTACGGAAGATTTATATGGAAACACACCGTTTTCGATAATGGTGGATCAACTAAAGGATTCGGCCTTTTGCGGAACCAAAATCAGTTTAAAGCCCATTGCCAATGGAGCCTATAAACTTCAGTACGAGGTTGATAAAAAGTTAAAGGAATTTAAAGGAAGGTTGAACGAACGAATTACGAATGAAACGTTTTCCATAACCATACGATCCAATAAACCTGCAGATTTTAACCGACTGATAGCCTCTGGAACGATTTATTTTGTTTTTAATGACCGAAAAGGATTGGTGAAGAAACTCTATCCAGGTCTTTCGATATTGCCTATCGATGAAAAAGCGAATACGATAGAAGTTTCTTACAAACACGAAAACCGGTATTTGGCATACAACCTTGTCAATGCCTTAATCGAAAGCTATTTTAATTTTGAAAAATTCAGAAAGCAGAAAGAGAGTAAGCAAACCATCGCTTTTATTGATGGACAATTGGATTCTTTATCCTTGTTATTGGACCAATCAAAGAAGGATCTAACGGCCTTTCAAAAGGAAAAAAAATTACCCATACCAGAGTTTGAAGAATCCACTATTACGACCAACATTACGGATTTCAGCAAGCGAATCGGCGAACTTGAGGAGGAAATATCTTCGGTTGACTATGTTAGTAAAAAAATTAACGGGGACATCAACCGTCCTGAATTATACCGCATTTTGCCTGAACTTGTTGGTAAAAAAAGCTACGAAGGGGCTATTCGAATTCAGATAGAAGAATTAACCCGAAATTTAGAAAAGCAGGAGGAATTGCTTCAAGATTATACCTACGAAAACCAAAAAGTGAGGCGTGCGAGGGAAAAGGTTGCTGCAAGCATCGCAGGAATCAATAAGAGTCTAAATACCGTATCCGAAAGGCTAAACCATGAAAAGCGATTATTGGATGAAGAATTCAAAAAATATGAAGAAAAACTTTTAGGGCTTCCAGAGAAAAAAACAGAATTCAACCGCTTGAAATACATTGAAGATTTAAACCGGTCCTATTTCAATTTATTTACGGAGAAAAAAATCGAATCCCAATTGAGCAATGCGGGATATTCGAGCGACAATCGCCTATTAAGCATTCCTGAACTGAATTCCGTTCCCGATTCACCCAACAAAACGAGAACGTACCTATCCTTATCTATATTAACTTTTATATTAAGCATCATTGTTTTAGTATTTTATTATTTGACCTACAATGAAATTCAAACGGCTTCAGATTTAAAACAAATTTTACCAGATACCACTTCGATTTTAGGAACTATTCCTTTTTACAAGAAGCGAAGGATGAAACACTCCCAAATTGTTGTTACCGATTCTCCGAAGTCTCGATTAACGGAATCAGTACGAAACATTAAATCAAACGTCAACTTTATCAACAAAGACGCCCGTACCATTGCGGTAACCTCAACGATTTCAGGGGAAGGAAAAACGTTCGTCATTCTAAACTTGGCTTCGGTGTATGCTTTGTCCGGAAAACGATGTATCATCATTGACTTAGATTTAAGAAAGCCCAAGGTGCATTTGGGATTAAATGCCAGCAATCAAATGGGAATGAGTCAGGTCCTTTCCCGTATCTGTTCCTTGGAACAGGTAATTCAAAAATCAGAAATAGATCAATTAGACTACATAACCGCCGGCCCCATCCCGCCTAATCCCTCAGACTTGATTCAAAGCGATGCGATGGAAGAAACTTTAGCACAATTAAAGGAACAATACGATTTGATTTTCATTGATAATCCTCCTGTGGGAATTGTTGCTGATGGCTTGACTACTTTTGCAAAAGCGGATGTTCCTATCTATGTTTTTAAAGCCTTTTATTCCAAACGGCAGTTTAGTAATCAGGTAAAAGAATTGGTAGAATTGCAAAAAATTGAGAAGGTTAATGTCGTATTAAATGCCGTGAAAAACATTGGAGGATATGGATACGGTTACGGATACGGCTACGGATATGGTTACGGATACGGTTACGGTGGCTATTACTCGGATGAACCGAGATTTTGGTTTTCCCGTTTGTGGCGGCAGAAAAAATAATCCAAATGGAATTTGAAACATTTTTTATTGAAGGCCCCTTATTAATCAAACCGACTTTATTTACGGATGATCGCGGCTGTTTTTTGGAGAGTTTTTCAAAAGAACGGTATGAAAACCTGTTGGGGGTGAGCTTTGTTCAAGACAACCTTTCGCACTCTAAAAAAAACGTGTTGCGGGGACTTCACTTTCAGCGTCCACCAATGGATCAAGGAAAATTGGTTTCCGTTTTATCAGGCAGGGTACTCGATGTGGCTGTGGATATTCGTTCGGGATCAAGAACCTACGGAAAGCATTTGTTGGTTGAACTCGACGCCGAGAACCACCATCAATTTTATATTCCATCGGGTTTTGCGCACGGTTTTATTGCCTTGGAGGACCAAACCCTTTTTGGTTATAAGTGCACCCAATATTATTCAAAGGAACACGAAGGTACCCTTAAATGGAACGATCCGGATTTGGCCATTGCTTGGCCTAGCGAAGGTGCCTTTCTCCTTTCTCCTAAAGACCAAGAAGGGGAACCATTTAAACCATTTAAATCCCCCTTTTAATCCATGTCACTTTTCTTAAAAGGTCTATTGTTTTTTGCAGGAACGGCTTTATGTACATTCGTTATACAAGGCTTATTGTTTCGCTTTGCCAGTACGCTTGGGATCCGGGAAGCACACTCCACGGAAATCCGCTGGAACAGAACATCAAAGCCTGCCCTTGGTGGTATCGCCATGTTTATTTCGCTTATTAGTGCTGTTTTCATCTTTTTAGTGACCCATCCAAACGAGAACATTTTTAGCAATTGGAAATTTGTTTTGTTCTTTTTAGGGATGTGCTTGGCCTTTTTAATGGGTTTGAGCGATGATGCATACAATACCAAACCACTGCTAAAACTATCGAGTCAAATTGTTTGTGGTGTATGTGTTTCCTTGAGCGGCACCCTGCTTCCCCTAACTTCCGTTGAATGGGTGGATTTCTTGATTACTACCCTGTGGGTGGTCGGTATCATGAATTCAATCAATATGCTCGATAACATGGATGGTATTAGTGCCAGTATCACGTTGAGCGCACTGCTATTTCTCATGCTTTTTTGCTTTATTTTTAGTGGATTTTCACTGACCATTTATGCCCTTTTGGTGATTGCCCTAATGGGTTCTCTGGTGAGTTTTCTGTTTTATAACTTCCCACCCTCACGAATCTTCATGGGTGATTCTGGCAGCCAATTAATCGGCTATTGCTTATCCTTTTTTGTACTGCATTTTCTGTGGAATAAAGGCGCACAAGGGTTTGTTTTTCCGAGGCATATTCTTTTTTACATTACGTTAAGTATTTTAGCAGTACCGTTCATTGATACCTTTACCGTTGTTTTCAACCGAATCCGACGAGGCATTTCTCCCGCTAAAGGAGGAAAGGACCATACCACGCATGCCCTTTTCAATAATGGGTTGAGCGAAAGAAGGGTATGGATAAGTTTCTTCGGTATTTCTGTGGTTATGGGTGCCATTGGAATGATAATAGGTCTGCTGTTCAATTCCACCCAAAGCGACTTGGCCTTATTGCCTTTCGTGCTCTTTTATGTTTTCTTTTATCGCTTGTTCCAAAATACGCAGAAGCTGATGCACTAAACCAACTGTCGAAAGAATTGCAATCGAGACTCATAGCGATAAACGGATCCTAGCTTTTCAAAACCAGAAAAAGCTACAAAGCCAAATCAAACCGTTTACATGATGATTTTTTTAAACTGGATAAAAACAAAGAGCCTTCCTTAATACTGCATTTCCGAGAAAGGATTAAAAGCCACTTTTACCACTAACCGTTGCGTATCATGTTCCATTACGCAAAGGACTACATACCGAAAGGGAGCTGCTTTACAACATGTTTATTTCCCCTTGAACCTTATACGTTAATGGTTGTTCAATATACAGATTAGGATCAAGTTTTGTAGTTTTGTCCTAATTAAATCTCCTTACCAAAAGAACGTAACGCGCTGAATGAAAACCCGCACTTACCCCTTATTTCATGGCTAAAGAATCGCCCATTGAAGTGCTGGGAGCGCGAACGCACAACCTTAAAAATGTTGATTTACGTTTCGATAAAAACCAGCTAATCGTTTTTACAGGTCTTAGCGGTAGTGGCAAGAGCAGTCTTGCTTTCGATACCATCTTCGCGGAGGGACAGCGACGATACCTAGAGACGTTTTCCTCCTATGCCCGTCAATTTATCGGCTCGTTGGAACGCCCGGATGTGGATAAAATTGATGGCCTTCCCCCCGTTATTTCTATTGAACAAAAAACAGTGTCCAAGTCGCCAAGGTCTACCGTTGGAACGATCACGGAGTTGTATGATTTTCTGCGTTTATTGTATGCCCGCACTGCTACGGCTTATTCCATGCAAACGGGCAAACCCATGGTGCGTTATACCGATGAAGAAATCACCGCCAAAATAATTGAATCCTTCGCGGGTCACAAGATTGCCCTTTTGGCGCCCAAAGTTCGAGGTAGAAAAGGCCATTACAAGGAGTTGTTTGAACAATTCATTAAGCAAGGATACACCAAGGCTCGAATCGATGGCGTTGTCGTTGATCTCAAGCCAGGCATGCAATTAGATCGTTATAAAATCCACGACATTGAGGTTGTTATTGATCGGTTATCGGCCATGGCAAGTGCTGCAGAGCGGATTCTTCAGTCGGTAACCTTAGCTTTAAAAATGGGCGATGGAATGATGTTGGTTTTAGACATAGAACAAAACACCTCGCGCTATTTTAGTCGGTCTTTGATGTGTGAGGATTCCGGTATTTCTTATCCAAATCCTGAACCCAACTTATTTTCTTTTAACAGTCCTTATGGCGCCTGCCCCAATTGCCAAGGTTTGGGAGAAATCTCGAACATTGCCTTAGATAAAGTAATGCCCGACCCATCGAAGTCCATTCACCAAGGTGGAATCCTCCCGATTGGCCCCTACAAGTCGAATTGGCTGTTCGAAAAAATAGGAAGGATTGTTCAAGGGTTTGGAAAATCCATTCGCACTCCGCTTTCCGAATTCAGTGAAATGGAAATTGCCCACCTCATGTATGGAAACGAGGACATGATGATTGAAGCGCAAGAGGCCCAAGACCGTTTCGAAGGGGTGGTACAATTTGTTTTAAAATACCAGGACGACGAAACCTCAGCCATGAGACGCTGGGTAGAATCCTTTTTGGACAAAGGGCCCTGCTCAGTATGTAATGGATTCCGATTGAGACCCGAGGCCTTACATTTCAAAATCGGTAATAAACACCTTGGTGAAGTAGGTAAACTAGAATTAGGTGCGCTTTCTCTTTGGATAGAAGAAGCAGAAAAAGCCTTGAACGATCAACAGAAACAAATCGCGGAGGAAATATTTAAAGAGTTAAAATCACGAATTGGCTTCATCCTGAAAGTGGGATTGAATTACCTATCCTTGGATCGGCCTGCCCGAACCTTATCCGGCGGGGAAGCCCAGCGCATTCGGTTGGCCACCCAAATTGGTACTGCGCTGATGAACGTGCTTTATATTTTGGATGAACCTTCCATTGGCTTGCACCAGCGCGATAATCAAAAACTAATTCAATCCCTCAAAGAATTGCGCGATACGGGAAATACTGTATTGGTGGTGAAACACGACAAAGACATGATTCTAGCCGCAGACTATGTGGTGGACATTGGACCAATGGCGGGGAAATTCGGCGGTGAGATTTCCTTCTCAGGGAATCAAAAAGCCTTAAGGAAGGCCCATACTTTAACCACCGATTATCTCAATGAAACAAAAAACATTGCCATTCCGAAGACCCGTCGCACCGGAAGCGGGAAGACGCTGACCTTGCGCGGTGCAAGTGGACATACTTTAAAAAAGGTGGACCTTAACATCCCATTGGAAACGTTTATTTGTGTAACGGGAGTTTCGGGAAGTGGAAAATCATCGCTAATCAATGCGACCTTACTCCCCTTGCTGAAGGCAGCCCTTTATAAAAGTCCGGTTCGTCCCTTGCCCTATCAATCCATAGAAGGACTCGAGCATATCGACAAGGTCATTGAGATTGACCAGAGTCCGATTGGACGGACTCCAAGATCCAATCCTGCGACGTACACCAAGGTCTTTGATGAAATACGCAGCCTGTTCGCCAGCCTGCCAGAGGCCCAAATTCGGGGCTATAAACCCGGAAGATTCTCGTTCAACGTTAGCGGTGGAAAATGCGAAACGTGCAACGGAGGAGGACTGCGACTGATCGAAATGAACTTTCTACCGGATGTTTACGTCACCTGTGAAAGTTGCCAAGGACAGCGGTACAATGAAGACACACTTTCCATTCGATACCGGGGAAAATCCATATCGGATGTACTTTCCTTTTCGATTTCAGAGGCCCATGAATTTTTCGACCACATCCCAAAAATAAAACGAATACTAGGTACCTTGGAAAGCGTCGGAATGGGATACGTAACGTTGGGACAATCGGCTACAACCCTATCCGGCGGGGAAGCCCAGCGCGTTAAACTTGCCACGGAATTGGCCAAAAAATCCAGTGGAAAAACCATGTATTTATTGGACGAACCATCAACAGGATTGCACTTTGAGGACATACGGTTGTTGTTGGAGGTCCTTCAACGATTAGTGGATGAGGGAAATACGGTATTGGTAATTGAGCATAATATGGACATTATTAAATCCGCGGATTACCTCATCGATTTAGGACCTGAGGGCGGCCGAGGAGGAGGGGAAATAATAGGCGAAGGTAGCCCTGAAGCTTTTGTAAAAAAATTCAGAAACCAGTCGCATACTGCAAAATATTTGGGAGAGGAAATAGGATTGTAAAAGCAACAAGAAATAATTAATTTTTGTAATTTTGTACTGAAAAAACCAAAATAAATAAACTCATGGCACTAGAAATTACCGACG
>ENA-UPTJ01002067-UPTJ01002067.1-marine-metagenome-genome-assembly--contig:-NODE-2067-length-10018-cov-3.524039_pt1 | contig 10018 bp, 10 predicted proteins | sample MGYA00238168_ERZ767080 | MGnify/ENA primary metagenome ERZ767080 (study PRJEB28935, sample SAMN06266237) | marine metagenome | isolation source: Columbia River Estuary | place: USA:Columbia River... | reverse complement strand
CTCGGGACTGCTTTTTGGTAGTCTTTGTAGGCTGGGTATTTGTTAGCCGATAATTCTTCTGAGAAGTCAGAGCTCCCTTTGAATAAAATCACTAGTAAAACACAACCGCCGATGGTCCAGTTGATCCATTGTCCGGTGGCGTTTACACTAAACAAATAGAAAATAATCCAGATGGATTGCTCCATGGCATAGTTAGGATGGCGAACAATACCCCAAAGTCCTGTAGACACAAAACCTTTTTCGTAGTCACCCAAAGGCTCGCCTGCCTTGATACGGCGGTGCTTTTCTGTTTGGAAGTTATACTGTTGTTGGTCGGCAATGAATTCAATGGTAATGGCAGCAAGCATGAGCGCACCCAAAAGGTAGTCAATGTAATTTAATGATGCATCGGCGTTGGTAGCTAAAACACTCAGAATAGGCGCTGTAAACAAATAAATGAGCACATTTTGATAGGCTGAAATGAAGAATAAATTGAATAAACCCCAAATAAATTTATTGTTGAAGCCTGGTCTTTTGCGCAATTCTTCCCAACGATAATCTTCTTCGCCAGCCCAGAATTTTAAAGTGTAGGCACCTCGGCGGGCAAAATTAAAGGTCAGGCGGGCACCCCAAATAGTCACTAAAATGGACATAAACACCATCTTTTCTGAAAGCTCAGGCGCCAGCAGCGTCATTTGCCAAGTATAAAGAATGGGTACGATACTCCATAGTTTATCGACCTGAGAATTATTGCGAGAGAGCTCACCAACAATAAAACAATATGCAATGACGATTCCTACAGTGTAAGACATTTGCTGTAAGATTTCGTATTGAAGTTCGTTGGGTGTATAACCAAAATTGAGGCAAACAAAGGGTACGACAACGACCGTGAAAATTAAAAGTAGAATAGTAAGTAGCATGGTTAGATTTTTAATTCTTGTCTGCAATATTAATTAAATATTATTTGCAGTTACAGAATTATGAAAATAAGTTATGCTTTAAAGAAAGGAAAAGCGCCAGCCTGAAGTGCCTCAAAAACTTGTTGTTGCGTGCTGTAAAAGACTTGGCCGTAATCTGCTGTCTTGACCCAACACCTTACTTTTACTTCTAAGCCATTCTCATTCATTTGCTGGATCCCTACGAATGGTTCTGGCTTATTTAAAATCGTCTTTTCGGTGGTCAGGATGGCTAAAATGGTTTGCTGTACTTCTGAAAATTTGACGCTTGGATCAAAATGAAAGGTCCATTCAATGCGTCGGTTCTTTTCTTTCGTATAATTGACAATACTACCATTAGCCAAGGGGCCATTTGGGAAAATTACTGTTTTGTTGTCGACCGTACGCAGATAGGTATTGAAGATTTGTATTTCTGAAATGGTACCTTGTTCGCCCAGCGCTTTAATTTCATCCCCAACCTTAAAAGGCTTCAACACGAGAATCATGATCCCTCCAGCAAAATTGGAAAGCGTTCCGGAAAAAGCCATACCAATGGCTATTCCTGCTGCTCCAAGAAGTGTGAGAAAGGATGTCATTTGAACACCCAATTGGGTAATTGCGGTAATGACCACCATTATTTTTAAGGCCATTGATAGAAAACTCGACAAAAACGAGGTCAAGCCAGCATCGGTGTCACTTTTTTGAAGCATACGATTGACAAAGCGCGTAAGTATGCCTGTCAGCCAGAAACCTACAATCGTGATAACAATAGCCAAGATGACGTTGGTAATAAAACCAAATATAACTTTGCTGAAATCGCCGGTTTTGAGATCGAATATAGATTCAATGAAATGCATGTTGTACTTTTAAGCTACAAAAATAGGAATGTTTACCGACTACGAAAATTCAAGCCCTTATGCACTCGTTATTGAAGACGGTCAGCTCGATTTTTTTCCGAATTTCTTAGATCAAAAGAGCGCGAGCAATTTATATCAAAGAATTTTGACCGAACTTCCTTTTCAAGAAAATCAGATTGTTCTTTTCGGAAAACAGGTGAAAGTGCCAAGACTTGAGGCCTACTTCTCTTTGAACGGTGAAAATTATGGCTATTCCGGACAAACACTCATTAACAACCCATTTCCAAGATTTTTAGATGACTTGCGTCTTGAAATTGAAGCCACCACAGGTTGTCATTACAATGCTTTGCTGATCAATTATTACCGAGATGGTCAGGATTCAAATGGCTGGCATGCCGACAACGAAAAAAGCTTAGGTAAAAATCCGAGTATCGCCTCTTTAAGCCTTGGAGCCGAGCGCAACTTTGAACTCCGACATCTAGCAAGCAAAAAGAAAATCAAACTTAATTTAACGCATGGCAGCCTCTTGCACATGCACGGTGCTTTGCAACATCATTGGAAGCACCAGTTGCCGAAAGTCAAAAATTTAAGTGAAGCAAGGATCAATTTAACTTTTCGTTTGATTCTCGCTTCAAGTTGAATTGCTTAACTTTGACTATGCGCCACGAAGATTTTATGCACCGCTGTTTAGACCTCGCTCGATTGGGTGGCATTGCTGTTGCCCCTAACCCCATGGTTGGTTGTGTACTCGTGAAAAACGGACTCGTCATTGGCGAAGGATATCACCAAAAATTTGGTGAAGCACATGCAGAAGTAAATGCCATAGCATCTGTTCAAGATACTGCTGCTATTGAGGGTGCAACCGCTTATGTTAGCCTTGAGCCCTGCGCACATTTTGGAAAGACGCCACCTTGCAGCAACTTACTCATCGAGAAAAAAGTGGCCCATGTTGTTATTGCCACCAAAGATCCAAACCCCAAGGTTGCCGGAAAAGGGATTGAAAGGCTTCAAAAAGCGGGTATTCAGGTCACGGTTGGCGTACTTGAGGATGCAGCGCGCGAACTCAATAAACGCTTCTTTAGTTTTCATGAAAAGCAACGCCCCTACGTCACACTCAAGTGGGCCCAGACCAAGGATGGTTTTTTAGACAAGCTGCGCGGAGACAACGAAAAAGGTATCAACTGGATTACCGGAGAAGAAGCTCGGGCACTTGTTCACCATTGGCGCAGCCAAGAAATGAGCATTTTGGTCGGCAAACACACTGCGCTCAATGACAACCCCTCATTAACCGTTCGTGATGTCGCCGGTCAAAATCCGATACGCATCCTAATTGATAGCCAACTTCAAGTGAAGAACGACCTCAGTTTGTTTTCAGAGGCGGCACCCACTCTTATTTTCAATCGGATCAAAAACGATCAAACGGACGGCATTGAATGGATCAAAATCAAAGAAACTTCTACGAAATTAATTCTTGAGGAGCTTTACAAACGAGGGATCCATTCAGTCATGGTTGAAGGCGGCAGTAGAACCTTGCAGTATTTCATCATTGACAACGTTTGGGACGAAGCTTTTGTATTAGTTGGAGACCTCAAATTTGAACAAGGTGTAAAAGCACCTGTTCTTAATAAAATACCCGTGAAATCTCATTTTTTCGGCACTGATCAAGTCTTTTATTTCAAACGTCGCTCATGAAGAACTTACTATTTGTATTCAGCATCCTATTGAGCCCCTATTTGGCAGCCCAATCCACGTATCAATTGGCTGTCTTGAAATACCACGGTGGTGGCGACTACTATGCCAATCCAACTGCCCTACCCAACCTCATTGCTTTTTGTAATTCAGAATTACATACCAAAATTTCTAAAGAGGTTCCGTATGTAGAGGTGGGCAGCAAAGACCTCATGCAGTATCCGTTTGTTCACATGACGGGTCATGGTAACGTGGTTTTTTCAAAGGCTGAGGCTCAAAATCTGCGCAATTACCTAATGGCGGGCGGCTTTCTACATATCGATGACAACTACGGCATGGATGGTTTCGTAAGAGCCGAACTCAAAAAAGTTTTTCCTGAATACCCACTTGCAGAGCTGCCGTCGGATCACCCCATTTTCAAAGCGCGTTATTCCTTTCCTAACGGACTACCCAAAATACACGAACACGACGGCAAAAAGCCGCAAGCCTTTGGCATCATCATCGAGGGGCGCTTGGTTTGTCTTTACACCTACGAGACCGACCTTTCAGACGGTTGGGAAGATCCACAAGTCCATAACGACACCCCTGAAAAACGCAAGCAAGCGCTACAAATGGGCGCGAATATGCTACAGTACGTTTTCACCTATTAAGCGCATAAAAAAACCCTGAAAAATCAGGGTTTAAAAGGAAGCTATTTTGTTAATGCTGGTGACCGTCATGTTCACCGTGTGGGTGATCGTGTGGCTCGGCTGCAGCTTTCAATAATTCAATTTCGAATACGAGGTCAGCATATGGCGGAATAGCACCGGGACGGCCCTGTTTGCCATAAGCGTTGTAATACGGAATGAATAGCAAAATCTTGCCTCCTTCTTGAATGTATGTGATGCCTTCTTCAAAACCTGGAATCATGCGTTGCACTTTGTATTCAAATTCAAGTGGCGTGTTGCGGTCTTTGGATGAATCGAATTTCTTGCCATCACGTCTAAAAGTACCTGTGTAATGTAAGCTCACTTTTTTACCTTGCTCAACATTAGCACCGGCACCTTTGTCCAGGATAACGTAAACCAAACCTGTTTCACTTTGAACCGCCTTCGGATACTTTTGCTGTACCTCTTTGAACATAAAGGCCTTGTATTCTTCTTGTGACATTGCCGCAACTTTGGCCATTTCTGCTTCTTGTGCTGCCTCTAGTGCTTTTTTGGCAACATAAACCTCATCAAAGGCTGCTTGGGCATTCCATTTTTGCGCTTCTTTACCCACGCGAATGATATCTACTTTTTTCATGGTGTCGTTCTGAGCAATTGCATTAACAACCTCCTGACCGGATACAACATGACCAAATACTGTATGCTTGCCATCTAGCCAAGGCGTTTCTTTGTGCGTAATGAAGAATTGAGAACCATTGGTATTTGGTCCGGAATTGGCCATTGATAAAATTCCGGGGCCAGTGTGCTTGAGCGTTGGGTCAATTTCATCGTAAAATTTATAACCAGGGTCTCCTGAGCCATTACCTAGTGGGTCACCACCTTGAATCATGAAATCTGCTATGACGCGATGAAAAAGTAAACCATCGAAAAAAGGCTTGTCAATGACTTTATCGTTGACTTTGAGTTTTCCTTCAGCTAGGCCTACAAAGTTACCTACGGTCATGGGTACTTTTTTGTATTCAAGCTGACAAACGATGATTCCTTTATTGGTTGTAAAACGCACATAGATGCCATCCGCCATTTCTGTGACACGTTGGGCATGGATGAGACCTGATAGTGGTAAAAATAAGAGTGCAAAAATTAAATTTCTCATGGTATTATTTTTCGATTTCTAGTAATTGAACCTCAAAGATAAGGACAGAATAAGGAGGAATCAAGGTAGTAGGTGAATTTTGCCCATAAGCCAATTCTTGTGGAATATAAAAGCGATACTTGGCACCTGCATTCATCAGTTGAACCCCTTCTGTCCATCCTGGTATCACTGCATTCAAAGGAAAGGAAATGGGTTCGTTGCGTTCAACTGAACTGTCAAAAATTTCACCGTTAATAGTGGTGCCAGTATAATGTACTTTAACAGTAGAACTAGCCGTTGGATGTTCGCCACGACCTTTTTTGATGACTTCATACTGTAAGCCACTTGCCGTTACTTTTATTCCATTTTTCTTGGCATTTTCAAGTAAAAAGGCTTCACCTTTTTCACGGTTGATGCGCGCGGCTTCGATTTCTTGAGCCAAAGCTGCTTGATCAACTGCTTGTTCTGCTTGCTGAATAGCGCCCATTTTCTCTTGGAAATAGGTCATGACGCATTTATTGTCTGGATCTTGTAAGACACTTGGTCTTTGAAGCAGCGCATCGCTGAGACCTTGCACTAATAAATTGACATTGGCCTCAGGAAAATCTTTGAGGACACTTTGTGCAATATTTTGACCTGCCAAATAACTGACGGAGTCTATACGGCTTTTGATTTGTGCGTCTTGTGCTTGCGCATGAAGCGCGAGGCTCCCGAGTAGGATTAGATAAACTTGTTTTCTCATGGTTGGGTTATAAATCGTTACGTGTATCACTGCCCCACAACATTTTATTGCGGATGGTGTCTAAAAAGTTGTTGTCTTCAAATTTGACAACATTGATCATGAATTCAGCTTTGGTGATTTTCACTTTCTCTCCTTGCTTGATCTGACGCGAATGTCCGTCTAGAGATAGCAAATAAGAGCGGTCTCGGCCTTCAATTTGTAAGGAAATCGGCATGTGGTCAGGAACGACAACTGGGCGCACATTGAGGTTATGCGCAGCAATAGGCGTTAACATGTGTACCTGACAACCTGGTGTGATAATTGGCCCACCACAGCTCAAACTGTAGGCAGTTGAACCTGTCGGCGTCGAAACAATAAGGCCATCTGCCCAATAGGTATTTAAGTATTTGTCGTCGAGGTAGGCATGAACCTTCACCATCGAAGACGTATCTTTCTTTTGAAGGGTAAGCTCGTTGAGTGCAAAATTTTCGTCACCGAAGAGCTGGTCATCGGTTTCTACGCGTAGTAAAGAGCGCTTTTGAAATTCAAATTGACCTTTTTCAAAACGGTCCAGGGTTTGTTGAATTTGGGTTTTAGCAATATTGGAAAGAAAACCCAAACGGCCCGTATTGATGCCCAAAATTGGAACACCAGAATCTCGGATAAAAGACACTGACTTCAAAAATGTGCCGTCGCCACCCAAACTAATTAATAAATCATAGCCTTGCTTGAGGTCTTGGTGCGTTTCGAAGGTCTGCAGATTTGCTGGATATTGAAACTTACTTTGCAGCATTTGAGACAATTCCAATTCGAGCACGGCGGTCCAACCTTTTTCTTGAATACCAGAAAGCAAAGCTTCGAGTATGAGCAGGTCAGATTTGTAAAGTTTTTTGGCGTAAATCGCGATACGTTTCATTACATGTTTAAATAGAGCATGAGCTCGTCATAGCGCTCTTGCAATTCGTTGTGTTGATCTTCTGCTTGATAACTAGCCAACACGTTGTAATCATAGCGTTCAAAGGTACGGATTATTGAACTAAGATTTTGCTGATTGATTTTTAAACTCACTTGTATTTTAGTGCTGTCAGGCTCGCTATTGACAAATAAATTCAGAATTTTTGCCTGGTTACTTTCTACAATTTGAGCAATTTGAGAAAGCGCATAATTGTTCGCATCCATTTCTAATACTAAAACAGAACCAATTTCTTTAACTCCTGTGGACTGCGCTAAAAGCTGCAATAGGTCTTGTGAGGAAATGACGCCTAAATATTGCTCTTGACGATCAAGAACCGGCAGTGCTGTTAATTTGAATAAAGAAAAGTGCTTGAGGATATCAAACAGATGTGCGTCGGCAAAAACGAAAGGACGAGGCAAATGCTGAAAAAGCGCATCAAGGGTAGGATCTAGATCTACTTGATCAAGTAATTCAGACTCGGACAGCACCCCGACAAAATTGCCATTTTTGAGCACTGGCAGGTGATTGACTTGAAATTCATCCATCCATAAAAGTGCTTTTTCACCGCTGTCGGTGTGCACCAAAGGTGGGATAACTTCAGAAATGATTTCGCTTGCTTTCATAGTGATGGCCAAAATACTAAAAACCTTGAATGTTTCGTACTTTTGTGTTTCAATTATTGTGCCATGACCAGACTAAGTGTCAATATAAATAAAATTGCCACCCTCAGAAATGCCCGAGGTGGATCTCAGCCAAATGTCATTCAGTTTGCCATTGACGCCGAACGCTTCGGAGCACAAGGAATTACGGTACACCCTAGACCAGATGAAAGGCACATTACTACAGCAGATTGTTATGGATTAAAAGAGATCGTAACTACTGAGTTCAATATTGAAGGATACCCTGATTCGCGATACCTGCAACTCATAGCAGATTTAAGACCCGCCCAAGCTACGCTGGTACCAGACCCACCTGGAGTACTCACGTCTAATGCTGGCTGGAATTGCATCGATAATGAAGCCTTTTTAGCGCCTATCATTGATCAAATCAAAAAACTAGGCGTAAGGGTTTCTTTATTTATGGAAACTGATGCACAACAAATAGAGAAAGCTGCAGCGCTAGGTGCTGATCGGATAGAGTTTTATACAGGGCCTTATGCTGAACATTTTCATGACAATAAGGAAATAGCAATAGAACCTTATGTAAAAGCTGCAAAAGTTGCGCAAGCGCTTGGTTTAGGCATCAATGCTGGCCACGACCTCAGCCTAGAAAATTTAGCCTACTTAAAAAAGCACTTGTGTCAGTTAGATGAGGTTTCGATTGGGCATGCACTTATTTCTGATGCGCTTTATTTAGGCATCGAAAATACCATTCAACGCTATCTTTACGAGTTGCGCTGAGGCGCCTGATGCATGACGCGTTGAGGATACGGAATTTCTATTTGGTATGCTCTAAACAGGCGGTCAATCTCATAGCGAATTTCTGACTTGTAGTTGTTGATGTCCCAACTTTGATCAGCCCAGAAAACGAGTTCTAGATTTACACCTGAATCGCCAAAGTCAGCCAAACGCACCATTACCGGATGATTCTTCTTGACCTTTGGATGCGCCAAGGCTGCTTGTTTGAGTAAGCGTTGGATGAGCTCTAGGTCTGCACCAAAGGCCACTGTTACATGAATGGTAAAGCGCGTGAGTTCCGAGCCATGGCTCCAGTTTTCAATTCTATCTTGAGTTAAGTGCGTATTGGGAATAATCAAAACATTGCCTTCGCGGGTTTCAATCTGAGTGGTTCTGACATTGATCTTGACAATTTTGGCAACCATGCCGTCTTGAGTGGTTCCGTTTTTGTTCTTGCCCGCAATTTCGACGATATCCCCTACCCGCAGGTTCCCTTCAAAAAGCAAAACCATCCCGGCTATCATGTCTTTGAAAACATCTTGTAAACCCAAGCCCAAACCCACAAGTAAACCAACTGAGCTTGTGAGTAAGATCATGAGGTCGATATCGAGCAATTTGAGACCTAGAATGATCGAAAAAACGTAAATAAAATAACGAGCTAATTGGATATAAACGAATTCTGTACCCGGATCATAGTGCGCACTGCGTTTAAAGCGTTTGGCAATGTAAAGTCTAGAAAGGTTGACTGCGATTTTAGCACCAAAGAAAACAGAAATGAGCACCAAAATGTCTGCAAAGTCTATACTGAATTGACTAAAGGACAATAACTTAAAATTGAGGAAATCATCAAAAGTAACCCGACCATTGTTGTATCTTAAACTCAAGACCGCAATATAAATGGCGAGTAAATAAACACTTTGGCTCACTAAACGAAGGCGAGCCATTTGTTTGGCTTCAAGCTGTATGTTGGCACTTTTAACATAACCCTTTAAACCCCTATGAATCAGGCGTCTGAAAATTGCTGCCACTAAAAAGATCAGCATTAGAAAAATCAGGTTCCAAAAACAGATCTTGTAAGGGCCTATATAAAAGAGCGTTTCTGAAAACATACTTAACGAATTACGGTAATGCCAATTTGCTCAGAGAGCAGCATTTTGACCTTTTCTAAACTAACAATTTCACCCAGGGCCAGAAGCATATCGTCAGATTCAAGGGTGTTTTGTGCAATTTCCTTGCGCAGCTCTGAGATGCGTTTTTCTACATGTGCCAATTTGAAGCGATAGATGGTTTGCAGAACAGTTTGGTATAAATCGTCAGACTCTGATTTGGTTTGTATTTTGTACTTGGCCACCCAATTATGACTGAGGTCTTGCTCTTGGGCTTCAAAGTTGGTGGCTAACTGAACGATTTGCTGATTTTCATGACGCAAAAAGTAACTTCCTGCATAAAGTGTTTGGTCTTGATGCACTCCTTGAGCGAAGATCTGGTAAATTTCTTGATGTAAAGGATCTGAGAAGCTGAGCTCATCGTTTTGAAGCTCATGGATGACCAACTCAATGACGCTGGTTTGTGTATTTTCCGCGCCCTGTTGCTGAAATTCAAGGGCACGTGTACCATACTTGAGCAAAAGCCTAATTAATTCAGCTTCATAAATTGAAGTGTCATTTTGTTCATTGGGAACCTCGGCTGTTTGTGCTTGTTCAGCT
>ENA-UPTJ01002066-UPTJ01002066.1-marine-metagenome-genome-assembly--contig:-NODE-2066-length-10020-cov-5.423281_pt1 | contig 10020 bp, 8 predicted proteins | sample MGYA00238168_ERZ767080 | MGnify/ENA primary metagenome ERZ767080 (study PRJEB28935, sample SAMN06266237) | marine metagenome | isolation source: Columbia River Estuary | place: USA:Columbia River Estuary... | reverse complement strand
CGAACTTGAACCAAACATGTATCGATGCATGCCCCATATTTCTAAAGGGGAGGGTCTGTTTTTTGCCATCCTTCGGAAGCACGGTTTTGCTGATGATGTTCAAACAAAATTTCGCTTACCTGGTGTAGTACATGAAAAAACCCCAATTGGTGACGTATTTCACGGGAAATGGAAGCCACATCCGGCTGCAGCATTGTTGAATAGTTTATCGAAAGGCAACATTTTCAAGGATGTTCCTGAAGTAGAGTTGTCTGACGAAGAGGTGATGCTCTATTTAAGGCGTGAGTTTATTCCTTTAAAAACCAAAGAGTTAGGCGCTGTTTTGCTTACTTGGAAGGGCTACCATATAGGTACCGCGAATGCAGTAAAAAACGGACTGAACAATTTATTGCCCATGGAGTGGCGTGTTCGTTCGCAATTTTCTGCAAGCAGTATCTTTGTACTGTGATTGAAATAAATCGATTTGTATTAAAAAACGGCTTGCGTGTTGTTCATCAATACGACAAATCCGTATCTACTGTGGTTCTCAACACCTTATATAATGTAGGTGCCCGTGATGAAGATGAAAACAGAACCGGTTTCGCACACCTATTTGAGCATTTAATGTTTGCTGGAAGCGCAAATGTGGAATCGTTCGATAAAGAAATTGAGGAAGCTGGTGGACAGAATAATGCTTTCACAAACAACGAATACACGAATTACTACATCAGTGTTCCACAAGAAAACGTGGAAACTGCGTTTTGGTTGGAGAGCGACCGCATGTTGGCGTTGAATATAAACCCTGAAAGTCTTTCTGTTCAACAAGGAGTGGTTATTGAGGAGTTCAAACAACGCTGTTTTAATGCGCCTTTTGGAATGTTATGGCACCACGTTCGTGAGTTGTTGTATAAAAAGAGCAGCTATCGCTGGCCAACCATTGGGTTATCTTTTGAGCACATTGAAAACGCGACTCTCGAAGATGTCCAGTCTTTCTATAATGCATTTTATTTACCCCAAAATGCGGTGCTTTCGGTTGTGGGTAATATATCTTTTGAGGACTGTAAATCGTTATGCTTCAAATGGTTTGAACCAATAGTAAAGGAAGGTTCTCAAAATAAAAATGTATATTTTGACGAGGGTTTTCCTGTTGAAAGACGTGAGTTATTGGCTGAGGATTTATCACCCAATGATGCTGTTTTCTTAATTTGGAGAGGACCATCTTTTAAGGATGAAGATTCGTTGGCACTCGATGTTTTTGCTGACATGTTGGGTGGATCTGATGTATCAGAATTACAAGAAATTTTGGTAAAACAAGAACAACTGTGTAATGCTGCGGAGTGTTTCTATTTACGCGGCTTGGGCGAGGGAATGTTTATGCTTTATGGCATTTTAAATCCGGGAGTAGACAAAACCCATGTTGAAAACCGATTGATTGAAGTACTTAATTCATTTATAAATAAAGGTTTATCTAACAAAACCTTGTTTGAAAGCACCCAAAACAAGGCCTACACAGGTTTGTTATTTGAAATGATCAGTCCTTTAACTCGTGCTCAAAAACTCGCCCTGTGGGAACACATTGGAGATGTTAATGGCATCAACGAAGAAAGCAAAAAAATTCAATCCCTTAATTTACAACACGTTATGGATGTAGCTGGTCGTTATTTCAAAAAAGAAAACGTAAGCGTTATTCATTATTCACCCAAACAATAAATCATGAGCTTTAGACAGAATAAGCCAAGCACAAAGATCATTGAATCGTTTGATATTCAAGAAATTAGAATTGATTCAACATCAAAGGGACAACTTTATCACCATCAGCATACCCCTGAAATTGGAGTCGCAAAAATCTCATTTTGGTTTCCCTGTGGGACACATAACCAAGATCAGCCTTTCATCGCATCGGCAGCTTTTGACTTGTTACTTGCTGGCTCATCAAGCATGAGCGAGAAAGAGATCATAGAAAAAATAGATTATTGGGGAGCATCGGTTTCTTGTGAGGCGGGATCTTTGGGAAGCACGGTTACTTTAAGGTGCAAAAAAGATATTGTAATTGAGTTGATTCAATGGGTTGTGACACATGCATCTACTGCCTCGTATCCTGAAGACCAAATAGATAATTATCGATTTATTAAATCGGGTGGATTGGAAAGAAGAATGCAAACACCCGGCTATTGGTCAGAAAGAGTTGCCAAAGAAAAATATTACAAAGGTTCAAAATTGGGTGTATTTGGTGATTTATCAGACATTGAAACATTAAATAGGGACCAAATTATCGCGTTTCACATGAAACATGTTCATTTTGGAAAGGCCATGATCTTTTTATCTGGTGAAATTGACAACAAGTCAAAAGACAATATTTTGGCACTTACTGATTCTCTTTATACTAAAACATTCCAGCTTGACATTCCGAGCGCAGGATCTTTTACGCCCTCCGGATCTGTTTCAAAATACAACATTAAAAACAGCAGCCAAGTAAGCATGTATATCATGAAGCACATTGGCGCGATTGATGAATCAACTCAGCATAAACTTACTTTATTAAACCTGGTCTTGGGAGGCTACTTTGGCTCACGATTGATGCAGGAATTGAGAGAAAATCAAGGACTTACGTATGGAATTGGTTCGAGTTTTCGTCCGGCATATGGTGAACGGACATGGAGCATAAGCGGCGAAATGAACAGTACCAATGCCGAAAGGGCCTTAGAAGAAACCCAAAAAATAATGCGCGCACTTAGTGACACCGTGGTTTCAAATGAAGAATTGGAGAAAGCAAAAAGATACTATTCGGGTAGTTTCAGAAGTGGGTTTGATGGTCCTTTTTCAAGTATGAATAAATGCCAGTATCTGGTAATGCGCCAACTTAGCACTCAACATTATCGCGAAACTTTGAACCATATTTGGACAACTCAACCAAAAGATCTTTTGGCAACCGCTCAAGAGTTTTTGAATGTTAAAGATTTTGAAATTTCACTTGCAGGAGATATTTAAATAAGACATCATATTATATTACCTATTAATCAAATATATTTTGGAAAAAATTCATTTTGTTGGAAAATCAAAGTTCCTTAACAAGGCGCAACGTAACACATACCGAGTGTTGTTAGACAACCTTTGTCAAGAACATAATTATGTCATTTCGTCTTTGAATTATGTATTTATGTCGGATGATGAATTGCTTGAAATAAACCAACAATCATTGAATCACGACGATTACACAGATATCATTACCTTTGATCTATCTGATCAAGAAGGTATCATTGACGGAGAAATTTACATCAGTAAAGATCGAATCCAAGAAAATGCAGAAACATACAAGACTGCTTTTGAAGAGGAATTAACCAGAGTGATTAGCCATGGGCTTTTACACTTGATGGGCTATAAAGACAAAAGCGAATCGGATTCAAAAAAGATGAGAGAAGCAGAAAACAAATCAATTCAAATGTGGAAACACATGTTTCACATGAAACCTAATAAAAAATGATGTACGACGTAATAGTAGTAGGTGCTGGACATGCCGGTTGTGAGGCAGCTAATGCTGCTGCTCAAATGGGTACTAAGGTATTGTTGCTAACCATGAATATGGAAACCATCGCCAAGATGAGCTGTAATCCAGCAATGGGTGGAGTGGCAAAAGGACAAATAATCAGAGAGATAGATGCTCTTGGAGGAATGAGCGGAATCATCACAGATAAAACCATGATTCAATTCAGAATGTTGAATCGAAGTAAAGGGTTAGCAATGTGGAGTCCAAGGGCGCAAAGCGATAGGTGGAGGTTTTCAGAGGAGTGGAGGTTAGCCTTGGAAGAAAATGAAAATGTAGATTTCTTCCAAGATTCAGTAAACGAATTGATCATTGAATCAAATAAAGTGATTGGAGTAAAGTGCAGCATGGGGAATTCTTTTTATGGAAAGACCGTAATTGTTACAGCTGGAACTTTTCTAAATGGTATCATTCATATTGGAAGAAAACAAGTTGGTGGAGGAAGAATGGGTGAAAAGGCATCGACAGGAATAACTGCACAGTTGGAATCGCTAGGATTTGAAAGTGGACGAATGAAAACAGGAACTCCTCCGAGAATTGATGGAAGGAGTTTGGATTATTCCAGAATGGAGGAACAAAAGGGAGATGTAGAGCCTTTTACGTTTAGCTACCTTAAAAACACAAGGAATTTAGAGGAACAAAGAAGTTGTCACATTACATATACCAATTCAGAGGTTCATGAGATATTGCGTGAAGGGTTTGAAGACTCCCCCATGTATAATGGATCAATCAGCGGACTCGGACCAAGGTACTGTCCGAGTATTGAAGATAAAATTAATCGTTTCGCTGAAAGAGATAGACATCAAATTTTTGTGGAGCCCGAGGGATGGAAAACAGTAGAGGTTTATGTAAATGGATTTAGCACTTCCCTACCAGAGGAAATTCAAGTAAAGGCGCTGAGAAAAATTCCAGGGTTTGAACAAGCAAAGATATTTAGACCTGGATATGCTATTGAATATGACTTCTTTCAACCCACTCAACTAAGAGCATCCCTCGAAACCAAAAACATTGATAATCTATACTTTGCGGGTCAAATAAACGGAACAACGGGTTATGAAGAGGCGGCAGCACAGGGGCTAATGGCCGGTATAAATGCAGCACTAAAAGTAAAGGAAGAAGAACCTTTAATTTTAGGTAGAGATCAAGCATACATTGGTGTATTAATTGATGACCTCATCAACAAGGGAACAGAAGAACCTTATAGGATGTTTACATCGCGCGCAGAATACAGAATTAGCTTAAGACAAGATAACGCAGATCAAAGATTAACTCCTCTAGGATATAAAATAGGATTGGCTCAATACAATAGGATGGAACTACTAGACCAAACCAATAAAGAAAGCCAAGAAATAATAGAGTTACTTTCAAATACAAATATTTCACCTGATGAAGCACCGGAAAAATTGAGCAGTACTCTTCGCGAAAAACAGAGAGCTAATAAAATACTATTGCGTCCGGAAATACAATTACAAGATCTCCAAAAAATAAAGGATTTGGAAAAAATAAGTAGTTATAGTACTGAAGCCCAATTGAGAGCAGAAATTTACGTTAAGTACCAAACCTATATTGAAAGAGAAAAAGAACAAGCTGAAAAATTGAAGAGATTGGAATACATCCAAATACCGGAAAACTTCGATTATATGAAATTAAGCGCAATGAGTATGGAATCAAGGGAAAAACTTAAAAAAATAAAACCAGCTACCATTGGACAAGCAAAACAAATAAGCGGTGTTTCGCCATCTGATATATCAGTGTTGCTCATACATTTTGGAAGATAGAATGAAACCAATTTATACATCAATATTTATTTCGCTCTTATATGCATGTGCAAATCCAGTTTCTCCAACAGGGGGCGAAAAAGATGTTCTGCCACCTAAAATCATTCAAATAGATTCAACCACTAAAAAAGGAACCATCAGTGTATATTTTGATGAGAATATAAAGTTTCAGAATAATATTCAATTAAATCCTTCTAAAACTTTCAAGAAAGCCAAAGTTGAAATAGAAAATAAGTCAATACATATTCAAATTGAACCATTTACTAGCAGTATATCTTTTAATGATGCAATTAGTGATTTAAATGAAAACAACAGCGGTAAATATCCATTTATAACTTTAAAGGGAGATACGTTAAAATATTTAGTAAACTATCAAAATAATCAATCGGGAAAGGTGAAGGTAAATGGTGTAATAAAAATTGATAGCCTAAATTACATGGCTGATAACAGTCAAAAGGATAAACTAAGTTTTGAAGGATTACCAGCAGGTGCGAAAAATATCCTTATATATAGCGACGACAATAAAAACAATCAATATGACGATCATGAATCATATTCAGAATTTTTAATGAGTGAACCTGATAGTATCTTTTCGTATTTATATCCCCCTAAAAAAGAAACCGTCTTCATACAGCAAAAAGATACTTCTCTGTATTCTTATCTGGTAACTACTTCGGTTCGTTTGCGGGAAAATTTAAAAAGCAGGATATTAGTAAGTAGCCACCTAGATACTATAAAATATTTAACAAAGGATTCTTCAATTATAAAAGAAATTACATCCACGGAAATTATTAAAAAACTAAACATCAAACCCGCCACTCTGAATAAAAGCATACCGTATTTATATATTGAAGGAAAGGACAGTACCTATTTCTCCGAGTATCCTTTATTCTACACGGGAAATATAAAACACAAACCTTTGTATGGATATAACCAAAATAAAAATGAAAATTTCTTAACTACGAAAGATACCTCTGTAAAATCATACAAAAAACTGGGTAAAGTTGAATTTCAAAATGATTCAAACATCAACTACAGATTAACTGTATATAAAGGAAAGAATGAAATTATTACTTCTATATTAGCCTTTGGTATTACACCTTTTATTTTACCTGTGGGATCATATACGTATTTGTTGTGGAACGATGAAAATGGAGATGAAAAATGCAATCCAGGCGAGGTTATCATTAATTATTATTTCGGGATGGATATAAACGCTCAATTAACCAATACGATCATAGTGAAAAAGTCTAAAAAACAGGAGAAAAACTCTCCAAATACGAAAACAATTCTCAGTGAATAATAGGAAAAGTTTAAGGCGAAAAAACCTATGTGGAAATACAAGAAACACTACCCGAAAAACACCTATAACAACGTTAATCTTTCCTAGTGAACACTAACTTATAAATTTTATATAATATATTGATATATAATGTTTTAAAATTAATGATTCACGTGAAACAACCTTAAAAAACACACTATCCACCAATCCACAACCAACTAATACAATACATTAAAACAATTTAAATATAGTTTTATTTATTACTATTGGGACTGTGAAAAACCCAATCAAGGGAATATCAAAAATGGAATTAGATTTGTAATATGATTCAGGACATAGAAAAATACGAAAAAGAAATAGAAGCATATGTGATTGAGGGTTCAGCACAGCTGGAAGAATTTCGATTGATGTATTTATCTCGGAAAGGAATCATAGCACAACTGTTTGAAGATTTTAAAAATTTACAAGGGGAAGATAAGAGATCTGTTGGAAAGCCTTTAAATGTTTTGAAGAAAAAAGCTGAAGAGCTTTTTGAACAGAAGAAAGCGGAATTTGAAAATCAAGATGGAGCAACTGATGAGGGTATAGATTACAGTTTACCAGTTTATCAGGATTTACCAGGAAGTGTTCATCCGTTGAAGGCGGTTGAAAATAGATTGATTGATATTTTTTATTCTTTGGGATTTGATTTAGCTGATGGTCCGGAGATTGAAGATGACTGGCACAATTTTGGGGCTTTGAATTTTGCCGATGATCATCCCGCACGGGATATGCAAGATACTTTTTTCATTGGTGAACACGTTTTAAGAACTCATACTAGTTCTGTGCAAATCAGAGAGATGCAAAAACACGAACCTCCTTTCCGATTGATTATGCCTGGTAGGGTTTACCGAAATGAGGCGGTGAGTTCAAGAAGTAACTGTTTCTTCCATCAGATTGAGGGATTATATGTTGATCAAGGAGTTACGTTTGCTGATTTAAAGCAAACTTTATATTATTTCGTTCAGCAATTTTTTGGAAAGGGTAAAGAAGTGAGATTTAGATCAAGTTATTTTCCTTTTACTGAGCCCAGCGCGGAAATGGATGTTTGGGTTGGATTGGATACTGAAGAAAATAAACGACTTACAAAAGGAACAGGTTGGTTGGAAGTTTTGGGTTGTGGAATGGTACATCCCAATGTTTTGGAAGCTTGTGGTATAGATTCTCAAAAATTTTCCGGCTTCGCCTTTGGGATTGGTATGGACAGAATTACCATGTTGAATTACGGCATCAATGATATTAGAGATTTATTCTTGAACGATGTTCGTATGTTAAAACAGTTTCAAGGGCAATGATCTATTTTGCTAGCGACTTCCATTTGGGTATGGGCGTAAACGCCGATGAACGGGAAAGAAAAATTTGTCGCTGGTTGGACTTTGTATCGGAAGATGCTAGTGATATATTCCTACTGGGAGATTTGTTTGATTTTTGGTTTGAGTATAAAAAAGCGGTTCCCAAAGGATTTGTACGGTTTTTGGGGAAGCTGGCAGAGTTAACAGATAAAGGAATACGTATTCATGTGTGCGTTGGAAACCACGACTTGTGGATGCGCGATTATTTGGAAAAGGAATGCGGAGTTAGAATTTTTAGGGAACCCGAAGTGCATGAGTTTTCGGGAAGAACATTTGTGTTGCATCATGGAGATGGATTGGGACCTGGAGACAATAAATACAAATTATTGAAGCGCATTTTTACCAATAAATTAGCTCAAGGCTTTTTTGGGATGCTTCATCCGGATTTGGGAATTCGTTTGGCATCGGGATGGAGTAAGAAAAGTAGATTAAATCAGCCAAAGTGGGAGGAAACTTACCAAGGAAACGAAAAGGAGTATTTGGTGCAGTTTTGTGAGAGTTGGGTTTCAGGTGGCGGGCTACAGGGGTCGGTAGGAGGTAGTGGGATGTTGGTAGATTATTTTGTGTTTGGGCATAGACATTTGCAACTAGATATAACATTGAGCAATGGGGTTTCAAGATATATCAACTTAGGCCAATGGTTTACTGGGTCGGCGTATGCGAAATTTGACGGTGACGAACTAGTGGTTCACATGTTTGAAAAATAAAATAACTTTGTAAGATGAAGAATTTTATAATAACTACAGCTTTTGTAGTAATGGTGGGATTTTTAGGTGGTTGTGATGATGGTGAAGGTACAGGAAACAACAACGACAAGGGAGCAGGACAAAAATTAACCTGTACAATTAACGGAAAAACGTGGGAAAGCAACGGATACAATGAATTTATTATTGCCGATGGAGATACTTTGTGGGGACTAACCGCTGAAGATTATTCAGGTTTTTTAAGCTTAACAGGAATACGTTTTTCTGATACATCTAGGGTTCATTTTACGGTGGTTAAAACCAGCGCTGTTGCAGGAACATATACCGGTACAACCGATCCACAGGTGAGTGATTACTGTTCTTATTCGCCTAAGTGGGATTATACTACGTCTAAGTGGATGTTACAAAACTATGATATCAATTGGACGGTTAGGGTAACTCATTATTACAAAGGAGATCGCTTTTCTGGATTGTTTAGCGCCAGCCACAAGGTAATGAATGGTGCGAATTCTCCTTATGGAAACATTGAATTGACAGGCGGTGCTTTTACCGATGTACCATTGGCTAGAAATTAAATGTTAGACAAATTAGAGGCGGTTTACGCACATTTTAAGGAGCTGGAGTTGCTTTTGAGCAGTCCGGAAGTTTCTTCGGATATCAGGCGGTTTACGAAATTAAACAAGGAATACCGCGATTTACAGTCGGTGGTGGAGGCTTATTTTGAGTATAAAAAGGTGGTTGAAGGCATTGCAGAGGCGAAAGATATCCTTCAAAACGAAAAAGACAAGGAGCTGAAAGACATGGCCAAGGATGAATTAGACATGCTTGAGGCCAAGGTCGCACCCATGGAAGAGGAGATTAGATTATTGTTGCTTCCGCAAGATCCCGAGGATGCGAAGACTTGCGTGGTTGAGATCCGGGCGGGTACTGGAGGTGACGAGGCTTGTATTTTTGCGGGGGATGTTTATCGCATGTACTCTAGATTTTGTTCATCGAAGGGATGGAGTACGGAGGTAATGGAGGACATGGAAGGTAGTAACGGAGGATATTCCAAAATAAGTTTTGCCATCAACGAACCCGGTTCTTATGGAATTATGAAATATGAAAGTGGAGTTCACCGAGTGCAACGGGTTCCATTGACGGAAAGTCAGGGCAGGGTGCATACATCGGCGATAACGGTTGCGGTGATGCCAGAAGCGGATGAGGTGGATGTGAATTTCAGGGAAGCAGATGTGAAAATGGAAACATCGCGAAGCGGTGGTGCGGGTGGACAGAACGTAAACAAGGTAGAAACTAAAGTTATGTTGACCCACTTACCTACGGGAACGGTGGTAATTTGTCAAAC
>ENA-UPTJ01002061-UPTJ01002061.1-marine-metagenome-genome-assembly--contig:-NODE-2061-length-10025-cov-3.455065_pt1 | contig 10025 bp, 12 predicted proteins | sample MGYA00238168_ERZ767080 | MGnify/ENA primary metagenome ERZ767080 (study PRJEB28935, sample SAMN06266237) | marine metagenome | isolation source: Columbia River Estuary | place: USA:Columbia River... | reverse complement strand
TCTCGTACGCTGATTTCATCACGCTGCTGTTCGCGTTCTTCGTGGTGATGTATTCGATCTCCTCGATCAATGAAGGCAAGTATCGGATATTTTCCGAATCGCTCGATGGTGTTTTCAATCAGCCCGATCGCTCGTTCAAGCCGATCAATATCGGTGACGAACGCCCTCGGGCGCATGCTGCCGAAGGGGAGCTCAACCTGGATCAGAACAACCAGGCGTCCGATCTGGTAGTCGATCCCCTGGAACAGATTGCCGCCAGCGTGCGCGACAGCTTTGGTGATCTGATCGACTCCCAGCAGTTGACGGTCCGCGGCAACGAGATGTGGATCGAGATCGAATTGAAGTCCAGCCTCCTGTTTCCCAGTGGCGACGCGCTGCCGCAGGACTCCGCGTTCGCCATTATCGAAAAAATCGCCAAGATTCTGTCGCCGTATGAGAACCCGATCCAGGTCGAAGGGTTCACCGATAATCTCCCCATCAATACCGCCCAATACCCGACCAACTGGGAACTCTCATCTGCGCGTGCGGCGAGCATCGTGCGCATGCTGGCGATGGATGGCGTGAGCCCGCGGCGGCTGGCGGCGGTCGGTTATGGTGAGTTCCAGCCGATTGCCGATAACGCCAGCGCTGAAGGGCGAGCGACGAATCGCAGGGTGGTATTGGTCGTCTCGCGCAATCTTGACGTGCGCCGCAGTGCCAACCCTGCCTCGCGCGCGGCTAGCGGACAATGAGCATGGCGCTGGCATGCAACCTGCAGAGGCGCCTGTTCAGTAGACGCCGCCGTCAGGGATGCGTCGTTCACATTTCACGCGCCTCGAATTGCCGAGACGCGGCATCGGGCTGGTTGCGCAGCAGCGTACCGCGAGGATTGAGAGCATGAGAGTCTGGGCAGTCGCCAATCAGAAGGGCGGTGTCGGCAAGACCACCACGAGCATTGCACTGGCGGGTCTTTTGGCAGACGCTGGCAAACGTGTGCTGCTCGTCGATCTCGATCCGCATGGTTCGATGACCAGCTATTTCGGGCATGATCCCGACAGCCTCGAGCACGGTGTTTTCGACCTTTTTCAGCATCAGGGCGAGGTGCCTAGCGGGCTGCCCCGACAGCTGCTGGTCAAGACCAGTCACGAACGCATCCATCTGCTTCCTGCCAGTACGGTGCTGGCCACGCTGGAGCGGCAGTCGCCGGGCCAGAGTGGGTTGGGACTGGTCGTTGCCAAAGCGCTGGCGCAGCTCTGGCAGGATTTCGACCACGCGATAATCGACAGTCCGCCACTGCTTGGCGTGCTCATGGTCAATGCACTGGCTGCCAGTCAGCATCTGGTCATCCCGGTGCAGACCGAGTTTCTCGCGGTCAAGGGACTTGAACGGATGGTCAGCACACTGGCGATGATCAACCGCTCCCGACGCCAGGCGTTGCCCTATACCATAGTGCCGACCCTGTTCGACCGTCGGACCCAGGCTTCCATGTCCACGCTGCGGCTGCTGCGCAGCAGCTATCCCGAGCATCTCTGGCCCGCCTACGTGCCGGTCGACACCCGTCTGCGCGATGCGAGTCGGGCAGGGCAGGTGCCGTCGCAGTTCGATGGCGGCAGTCGTGGTGTTCTGGCGTATCGTGCCCTGCTCAAGCATCTGCTCGGCCAGCAGGCCGCGCAGGTTGCCTGAGGATTCAAGTAGAGCGGCGCTGCTGCCGATAATTCACGCAATGCATTTCATCGAGTCAACCAAATGAGCCGCAGTACCCTCAGTGAAACCCGTCCGCAACAGGCGCTCCAGAGCTATCTGGACGCGCTGTTGCAGGACGCGTTCAGCGATCTGCAGGGTACTGTCGCCGCGGAGATGGACGAATTTCAGCGCGCGGTGCTCGAGGAGCAGCAGCGCGACGCGCGTAGCAGCGCGCGTCCGCTGCAGGAGTTGCCGACGGCGCAGCCGCGAGTTCTGAAGACCATCAGTGCGCCGCTGCCGGTAGAGGCGCCGCCCGTGCAGCCGGTCGTTGCGCCGGCCCCTGTTGCCGCCGAGGTCCGCATTGCCGAAGTGGTGCCTGCCGAGCCCGTCGTGCCGATGCAAGCACCTGTTCAGGCGCAACCGGACTGGTCCCGGCAGCCATTCGAGTGCCTGTTGTTCGATGTCGCCGGACTTACCCTCGCGGTACCGCTGGTCAGCCTGGGTACCATCTATCCGCTGGAGGGGCATGAGCTCACTCCGTTGTTCGGTCAGCCGGACTGGTTTCTCGGGCTTCTGCCTTGCCAGTCCGGCAATCTGCGCGTTCTGGATACCGCGCGCTGGGTTCTCGCCGACCGCTATCGGGAAGAGTTTCGCGAGGGGCTGCAGTACGTGATTTCGGTGGAAGGCTTCGAGTGGGGGCTGGCAGTGCATCAGGTCAATCGCTCGATCCGGCTTGATCCCTCCGAGGTCAAGTGGCGTGGAGAACGCAGTCAGCGCCCCTGGCTGGCTGGGACCGTGATAGAACACATGTGCGCATTGCTCGACGTCAGGGCGCTGGCCGAACTGATCGCCAAGGGTGCGCGCCGCGCCTGAGGTTGCATGCGCTGGCGCGAGCCGGCGCTATAGTGATAACGACGGGATATTCCCGCAAATGCCGCGCGTTGCGGTTTTATGACGAGGCTGGGACATGAAGAACAAGTCAGCACAGGGTGCCGAGGATCCGATCCTTCAGTGGGTCACCTTCCGACTCGACAATGAAACCTACGGGATCAATGTCATGCAGGTGCAGGAAGTCCTGCGCTATACCGAGATCGCGCCGGTGCCCGGAGCGCCCAGTTATGTTCTGGGAATCATCAATCTGCGCGGCAACGTGGTGACGGTGATCGACACGCGCCAGCGATTCGGTCTGGACTCGGCCGCCGTGACCGACAACACCCGCATCGTCATCATCGAGGCGGACAAGCAGGTGGTCGGGATCATGGTCGACAGCGTCGCTGAGGTCGTCTACTTGCGCCAGTCGGAAATCGAAACCGCGCCGAATGTCGGCAACGACGAGTCGGCCAAGTTCATCCAGGGCGTGTGCAACAAGAACGGCGAGCTGCTCATCCTGGTCGAGCTGGACAAGATGATGAGCGAAGAGGAATGGTCGGAGTTGGAGAGCATCTGAGTCATGCTCGATCTGGCAGCGATTCTGCTTGGAGTACTTTGCGTCCTCTGTCTGCTGCAGACGGCGTTCTGTTTCTGGCTGTCTTCCAATCAGCGCCGTCAGGCGCTGCTGCAGGCCGAGCGGGATGCCGCCAGGGATCAGCGTATTCGCGAGCTGGCCAAGCGTCTCGATGCCTATCTGACCGGCAGCATCCGCATGGGCGAAGAGCTGCAGGAAGTGCGGCGCACCGTGGCGCCGCTGCCGGACAAGCTTAGTCAGATGGAGCAGCGTGATCCTTCCAGTCTGTCGTTCACCCAGGCCGCGCGGCTGGTCGGAATGGGTGCCAGTGTCGACGATCTAACCCAGTCCTGCGGACTGAGTCGAGCCGAGGCGGAGCTGGTCGCCAAACTCAATCAGAGCAAGCAGCGTTCCTGAATCCGCTCTGCCGAGTCTTGCGGCTGTTCGAGACGGGGCTACTCCCGTGCTCTGCTCCTTCGCGGACTCTCGAGCAGGGGTAGCGGTGGCGCTACCTCCCGCTCTCCCTCCTGCTGCTCGAACCCTGCAGGCGCCTTGCCTTTGAGGTGCCAGGCAAAGGCGATGATCTCGGCGATGGTCCGGTAGAGCGCCTCGGGAATGGCATCCCCCAACTCCAGTCGCGCCAGCAGCTTGACCAGTTCGGCGTTCTCGTAGATCGGTACTTCGTATTCGCGGGCGATGGCCAGGATTGCCTCGGCCAGCTCGTCGTCACCCTTTGCTGTCACAGCTGGCGCGCTGCGGCCATCGTAGCTGAGCGCGATCGCCTGGCGTGGTGGTGCCTTTCTCTTCATGCGGTTTCGTCCACCCAGCGCTGTTCCAGTCCTGTGCGCGGGCCGCGTGGCGGCATCCCCTGACGGCAGGCCAGCTCGCCTACTTCCAGGCCGCTGGCCTGCAGTCGCTCGCGCAGGTGGGCCAGTTCCTGACTGATGAGCGCGGCGGTCTCGCCGCGTTCGGCCCAGAACTGGCTGGAGAGACTTCCGCGCAGCAACTGTGCTTGCACCTGCAGCGGTCCCAGAGGGTCCAGATCGAAGGCCAGGTCCACCCGCCAGAGCGTTTCGCTTTGTTCCCTGCGTTCCTTGTCCGGCTGTTCTTCCGACTGGACCTTGAGTTGCAGGGCAACCACCTGCTGCTGGTCGCGCATCGGGATTTCCATCTGCCAGGTCGTCAGCAGATTGCCTTCGGCGGTGGTCTGGGTCTGCGCCAGGCTCGACAACTGATGAGTCTGCAGTCTCGATATCGCCGCTGCGGCGAGCTTGAGCAGGGTTTCCAGATCAGCTTCGCCGTCGAGCGAGTTCAGCAGGCGTGACGGTAGAGGAAAGCTTGCCGCCTGCTGACGCTGCTGGCCGAGCGCTTCCCGTAGCAGAGCGGGCAGGGCGAGGGCGACGTTCTGAGCACTGGCACTGGCGGTTGGCAGCGCACCGGGCAGGTTGGGTAGCAGCTGGCCGACCAGGCGCAGCAGATTGGCCTTGAGGTCGGTGGTCAGGGCCGCGGTCTGTCCTGCCAGTAGCTTGGCTTCGAGCAGGCCGCCGCTGTCGGACATGGCCTGGGCCAGCCCTTTTGCGGTGCTCAACTGGGTCGCCTCAGGGAGCCCGGCGAACAGACGCTCGATGGCTCCGCGCAAGCCCTCGGGCAGATTGCCGCCGCCGCGCATGTTCTGCATCAGACCGAACAGCCCCTCAAGCGAGCCTTGGCGTGCGGACTGACCGGAAAGCTGATGATTGAGCTCCAGCAGGTCCAGGCGGTTGCCCAGCGGTATGAAGGACAGCGTCTGATTGCCCTGCACCTGAGCGCTGACCAGGCTGCCGGAGGGCAATTGCAGTGGTGTCTCGATGGTCAGCTGCTTGCCTGCCAGGGGCGTGTTCAGCAAGGTCAGAATTACCTGCTGGACAGTCTGGCCGGCCTTGAGCTGGGCAATGGTCTGACTCGACTCTACCTTGCCTTGCAGCAACGTACCGATAGGCACCTGCTGCAGGTCGATACTGGTCAGCGGCATACCGCCAGACTTGCCCTGGGGCTGCAGTGCGGCTAGCAGGCGGGTGTCGGAAAGAGCGGTGACCAGCAATGCGCTGCCCTGATCCACCGGTTTGTTGCTGCTTGCCGTGAGGCTGGCCTGGCGACCGTTGTCCAGGGTCAGGCGCAGGAGCAGCTGGAACTGCTGCGCCTGCTCGCGAATGGCGACCACTTCGGCGCGTGCGGTCTCTCCCGAGGACAACAGTCCGTCCAGCGGCTGGAGCAGTTTGAGTGCCATTTCCACGGGTGCGACAACCGGTCGCGCTGGCGCGGAAGGCGGTGTTGCGGGGCGCGCGCTGCTGATTTCGGCCATGCTTACAACCTGTCGAAAACGCCCCGCTTGAGGCGTGAACTGGGCATGTATAATGCCGCCCCAATCGGTTCGGCCCTGATTTCAACTGCGTCAGTATAGCGGCCAGCCACCTCCGGACTTGAACCTTCCCAGCAGGTAGCTTTTGATCAGCCCCGTCCTTGAAACCCAGGCGCTAAGTTGCGAAAGAGATTGGCGCATGCTCTTCGAGGGGCTCGATCTTCAGCTCTGTGCCGGCGAAATGTTGCAGATCGCCGGGCCCAACGGCAGCGGCAAGACCAGCCTGTTGCGCCTTCTCTGCGGGCTGATGCAGCCGACCTCGGGCGAGATCCTGCTGCAGGGCGTCGCGCTGACGCGCCAGCGTGACGAGCTGGCCCGTCGTATGCTCTGGATCGGGCACGCGGCGGGCATCAAGGGGCTGCTGACTGCCGAGGAAAATCTCGCCTGGCTGTGCGCGCTGCATCGTCCGGCAAGCGTGGAAGACATACGTGCCGCGCTGGCCGCCGTCGGCCTGCGCGGGTTCGAGGATGTGCCCTGTCATACCCTGTCTGCCGGTCAGCAGCGGCGCGTGGCGCTGGCCCGCCTGCATCTCGATCCGCCGCCGTTGTGGATACTCGACGAGCCATTCACCGCCCTGGACAAGCAGGGCGTGGCGGAGCTGGAGCGGCATCTGGCCGATCACTGCGAGGCCGGCGGCCTGGTGGTACTGACCACCCATCACAGCCTGGCGCACCTGCCGGCCGGTTATCGCGAACTTGATCTGGGGCAGCGCCGGACATGAGCAACGTCTTTACTCTGCTGCTCGTGCGCGAGGCGCGTCTGCTGTTTCGCCGGCCTGCGGAACTGGCCAATCCACTGGTGTTCTTCGCCGTGGTGATCGCTCTGTTTCCGCTGGCCGTAGGTCCCGAGAGCCAGCAGTTGCGCAATCTCTCGCCGGGATTGTTGTGGGTTGCCGCCTTGCTTGCGGTGCTGTTGTCGCTCGATGGACTGTTTCGCAGCGACTTCGAGGATGGCTCGCTGGAGCAATGGGTGGTTTCGCCTCATCCGTTGTCCCTGCTGGTCCTGGCCAAGGTGGTTGCGCACTGGCTGTTCAGCGGTCTGGCACTGGTGCTGCTGTCGCCCCTACTGGCACTGATGCTGGGGTTGCCGGCGCACTGCGTGCCGGTCCTGCTGGTGTCGCTGCTGCTCGGTACGCCGGTGCTGAGCCTGCTCGGAGCAGTCGGGGCGGCGCTGACGGTAGGACTCAAGCGCGGCGGGTTGCTGCTGGCGCTGCTGATCCTGCCGCTGTACATACCGGTACTGATTCTGGGAACCGGCGCCCTGCAGGCCAGCCTGCAGGGGCTGCCTGCAGCGGGACAGCTGCTGTGGATGGCCAGTCTGACTGCCCTGGCAGTGACGCTGGCGCCCTTTGCGATTGCCGCCGGGCTGAAGATCAGCATCGGCGAATGACGGATCTGGAGCTCATGAGTAGCGAGAACACGATGAAGTCTGTAGGCGAGTGCCGCGTGCATCTCGGCCGGTTGTGGCGCTGCAGCGGAGACCTGGGCCTATGAACTGGACCTGGTTCCACAAGTGGGGTTCGCCCAAGTGGTTCTACGAGATGAGCGGCCGCTGGCTGCCCTGGCTTGGCGTGGCAGCCATTCTGCTGCTGGCGGTCGGCCTGGCCTGGGGTCTGGCGTTCGCGCCGCCGGAAAAATACCAGCTGGACAGCTACCGGATCATCTACATCCACGTGCCGGCAGCCTTCCTGGCGCAAAGCTGCTACCTGCTGATGGCGATTGCCGGGGTGGTCAGCCTGGTGTGGAAGATGAAACTGGCTGACGTCGCCCTGCAGCAGGCAGCGCCCATCGGCGCCTGGCTGTGCTTCGTCTCGCTGGTGTCGGGCGCGATCTGGGGCAAGCCGACCTGGGGCACCTACTGGATCTGGGATGCGCGGCTGACCTCGATGCTGATCCTGCTGTTTCTCTACTTCGGCGTCATTGCGCTGGGCAACGCGATCAGCAATCGCGACAGCGCGGCCAAGGCCTGTGCCGTGCTGGCGCTGGTTGGCGCGGTGAACATCCCGATCATCAAGTACTCGGTGGAGTTCTGGAACACATTGCACCAGCCCGCCACCTTCACCGTCACCGGCAAGGCCAGCATGAGCGCAGACATGTGGCTGCCGCTGCTGATTTCGGTGCTGGGATTCTACTGTTTCTTCGCCACGGTGCTGTTGATGCGCATGCGCCTGGAAGTGTTGCGTCGCGAGTCGCGGGCCAGTTGGGTCAAAGCTGAAGTGGCGCGCCTGAGCGGGGGTAATCGCTGATGTATTTCGAATCCTTCGCCGAGTTCGTCGCCATGGGCAAACACGGCGCCTATGTCTGGTCGGCCTATGGCATCACGCTGGTGGTACTCGCGTTGAATGTTGTCCTGCCGATCCTGGCGCGGCGGCGTTACCTGAAAGATGAGGCGCGTCGTTTGCGCCGGGAGGAAGTGAAGTGAATCCGGTCCGCAAGAAACGCCTGATGATTGTCCTGGCCATCCTGGCCGGCACCGGGATCGCTGTCGCCCTGGCGCTCACCGCGCTGCAGCAGAACATCAATCTGTTCTACACCCCGACCCAGATCGCCGCCGGCGAGGCGCCGCAGGACGCGCGCATTCGGGCGGGCGGGCTGGTCAAGGAAGGTTCGGTCAAGCGCTCGACGGATTCGCTGCTGGTCGACTTCGTCGTCACCGACGGTGCCGCCGAGGTGACGATTCGCTTCCAGGGCATTCTTCCGGACCTGTTCCGCGAAGGGCAGGGAATTGTTGCGCTGGGCAAGCTGGATGGCGAAGGCGTGCTGCTGGCGGACGAGGTGCTGGCCAAACATGACGAGAACTACATGCCGCCCGAGGTGACTCAGGCGCTGGAGCAGAGCGGCATGATGAAGCACTACGAGGACGGCAAGCAGGGGAGCAAGCAATGATTCCCGAACTTGGCCACCTGGCGCTGATACTGGCCTTCTGTATGGCGCTGATGCAGTCCAGCGTGCCGCTGATCGGTGCCTGGCGCGGCGACCGGCTGTGGATGAGCCTGGCAGTTCCGGCCGCCTGGGGGCAGTTCTTCCTGCTGGCTTTTTCCTTCGGCTGCCTGACCTGGGCATTCATGGTCGACGACTTCACCGTCGCCTACGTGGCGCATAACTCCAACAGCGCGCTGCCCTGGTACTACAAGTTCAGCGCCGTCTGGGGTGCCCACGAAGGCTCGCTGCTGCTCTGGGCGATGATCCTGGGCGGCTGGACCTTCGCCGTGTCGGTGTTCTCGCGACAGTTGCCGGAGGTGGTGCTGGCGCGGGTGCTGGCGATCATGGGATTGATCAGCATCGGTTTCCTGCTGTTCCTGATCGTGACCTCCAACCCCTTCGAGCGCCTGCTGCCGAATGCACCGGCGGACGGTCGTGACCTCAATCCGCTGCTGCAGGACTTCGGCCTGATCGTCCATCCGCCGATGCTCTACATGGGGTATGTCGGTTTTTCGGTCGCCTTCGCCTTCGCCATTGCCGCGCTGCTCGGCGGCAAGCTGGATGCCGCCTGGGCGCGCTGGTCGCGGCCCTGGACCATCATCGCCTGGGCCTTTCTCGGCGTTGGTATCGCGCTGGGCTCCTGGTGGGCCTACTACGAGCTCGGTTGGGGTGGCTGGTGGTTCTGGGATCCGGTGGAGAACGCCTCCTTCATGCCCTGGCTGGTCGGCACCGCGTTGATCCACTCGCTGGCGGTGACCGAGAAACGCGGGGTGTTCAAGAGCTGGACGGTATTGCTGGCGATTGCCGCGTTCTCGCTCAGCCTGCTGGGCACCTTCCTGGTTCGCTCGGGGGTGCTGACCTCGGTGCATGCCTTTGCCAGCGATCCGGATCGTGGCCTGTTCATCCTGATCTTCCTGCTACTGGTGGTCGGCAGTTCGCTGGCGCTGTTCGCGGTGCGCGCGCCGGTAGTCAAGAGCAAGGTCGGCTTCGCACTGTTTTCCCGTGAAACGCTGCTGCTGTGCAACAACCTGGTGTTGGTGGTGGCGACCGCGATGATCCTGCTCGGCACCCTCTATCCGCTGATTCTCGACGCGCTGACCGGCGCCAAGTTGTCTGTCGGACCGCCGTATTTCAACGCGCTGTTCGTACCGCTGATGGGCGTGCTGATGGCGGTGCTCGGCGTAGGCGTACTGGTGCGCTGGAAGGGCACGCCCGGCAGGTGGCTGCTGGGCATGCTCGCGCCGGTACTGCTCGCCAGCGTGGTGCTGGCGGTGATTGCCGGGGTGGTCTACGCCGACTTCAATTGGGCGGTCCCTGCGGTGGTCCTGCTGTCTGCCTGGGTGATACTGGCCGGCGTGCGCGATCTGCTCGACAAGACCCGCAACAAGGGCCTGGTCAAGGGCATCCTGGGCCTCAACAGCAGCTACTGGGCCATGCAGCTGGCCCACGCCGGATTTGCTGTCTGCGCCATGGGTGTGGTCTTCACCAGTCTGGGCAGCGCCGAGCGCGACCTGCGTCTGGCTCCGGGCGAATCGATGGATCTGGCTGGCTACGTCTTCGTCTTCGAGGGCGCTGAACACTACGAAGGACCGAACTTCAG
>ENA-UPTJ01002059-UPTJ01002059.1-marine-metagenome-genome-assembly--contig:-NODE-2059-length-10028-cov-3.504763_pt1 | contig 10028 bp, 8 predicted proteins | sample MGYA00238168_ERZ767080 | MGnify/ENA primary metagenome ERZ767080 (study PRJEB28935, sample SAMN06266237) | marine metagenome | isolation source: Columbia River Estuary | place: USA:Columbia River Estuary... | reverse complement strand
TAAATAACTCGCTTTTGCGCGAATATCACTAAGTTTTGAGAAGTCAAGAGGGATCAAAGTATCCTTGATCAACCCATGAAGATACATGCGCTGATTGGGTTCATTGGCACTCACCTTCGCCCTTGCATTTTTCGACTTAAGGTAACCGTCTGACGTTATAAATGCTGTATAGGTAGTTTGTTTTTCCTCTGGTAATTCGTCTTCACGGAGCAGTACAACTTGATGTTGCAACGATAAAAAACGTCCTGAAATGGCGCTAAATGCTGCGGGCAATGGGGTCTCTTTAACGGTTTCAAACGAAGATCGATTAGGCCTTATCGATTCAGGTTCCTGGTCACGAAGGAACTGGAACAAAGAGCGCTGTTGCATTTCAAGAAGAGTTGAGTCACGCTTCTCCCCTTTTTTAGGCTCAACATACTTTGTTAATTGAACCATTTGGAACATCCCGGAGGCATTGAAGGAAATTCGATAAAAATCACCATCCATTCTCAAGGAAGCTTCGTTTTCAGAAAGCCTATATACATCAGAAATAAAATGATCGGTTTGCAAAAGCAAGGTGGATTTCATGGATTTACGATCCGTTAAAACCAAGCTTTGCTGAACCAGCGTTAATTGATTGGAGAATTCCTTTTGCTGAGGATCAAACGGAATCATTTCCTTGAAAGCGGCTTCTGATACCTCCTTTAACTCGGCGTACTTTAAGCGATAAAGGTAAGGTTCTGACTCCCCCTTTCCATCCTTGTTCCATCGGAAGTAAATGGCACTTCCATCCAGATTCCATTGGGGTGAACTGGGCCAATACCCTGTAAAATCTTGGCCTTTCATAATCTCCTTTAATTCCAACGCTTGTTGGGCTCGAAGGTGCGAAAGAAATAAAACAAAGCATATAACAATACTTCTCATTGCATTTAATTTTTGATAAAAATAGCGACAAATGGCGTAATTTCGCAGGGATGGTTTTTCGAATTAAAAAGATCCTTTTCAGATGGTTGCCTACCTCCCTTTATTTAATGTGTATGCAACGAGGATTTTTCATCCTGTACGATTTCGGATTTTTAAAGAAAGACGAGCGTTTTAAATTTCATTATGCCACAAAAAAGCTTATTGGCAAAGAGGATGTTGTCCTTGATATCGGAGCTAATCTAGGGTATTTCTCGAAACTTTTTGCCCGCAGAAACCCTTTGGGAAAACTAATTTCCGTTGAACCCATTCCCATCTTTTACCGACGGCTAGAAGCCGTTTTGTCGCGCTACAAACACGTTGAATTAATTCATTCTGCTATGGGGGCCTCGTCTGGAACCTTGTACATGGTGATGCCCGTTCAAAAAGGCGTTTTGCGAACCGGCTTACCCCACGTTATAAGCGAGGAAGAAGCATTGCAAATTCCTGATTCCATTGAGGTTCCAGTGCTTCAAGCCACCAATTTTATCTCGGCATTTGAGCGGCTAGACTACATCAAATGTGATATTGAAGGATATGAATGGACGGTGTTTTCGACCTTGGGAGAAACGCTAAATAGGCTGCGACCCCTTGTGCAAATTGAGATTTCAGAAAAGCATATCGATGACTTTTGTGCTTTTTTTTCAGCCTTAAATTATAAACAATTAGGCCTTCATCAAGGAAAACTAATAGAGGAAACGGGTAAACAACGTGAGCCTTCTGATTTTCTCTTCGTTCCTTCTGAAAAAGTTTCTGTCCTTTTGAATACCTTTAACCTATGAAAACTGGTTTCTACACCCTACTCTTTTTATTTGCTTTGGGATGCGGAAAGGCGCCAAAAACTTTGCTATTAGAAGGCGTGGTGACTGACAATTCGTTTAATGTCCCCCTTTCGGGAGCCACCGTAACCTTGTATGGCGTTTCTGCTACTACGAACCAATTTTCGCAGATAGGAACCACAACAACGGATGCTCAAGGATATTATCGTTTTGAGTTTGAGCGGACAAGAACCGAAAAATACACCGTTAAAATCACCAAGCCCCTTTACTTTGATATCGAAAACGATATCAATAACTCAGCCTTGAATTTAAAAGGTGCAACGGTCAGGAATTACGCCACTACCGCAAAATCCTGGGCGGAAATAAGGATTCTTAACCACAATCCCTCGAATACCGATCATTTACAATACCTTCGTCAAGCGGGCAAGTTGAATTGTGATGAATGCTGCACGAACGAAATAAAACATTTTTACGGCGCGGCAGATACATCCCTGTATTGTATAAACGACGGCAATAGTCCATACCGAATTGAATATGGTGTATATGGAACAAACAATTCGGGAATCTTGGAAGTTATTACAGCTCCTTTTGATACCACCACGATTTACTTGGGCTACTAATTTGGGTCCTAATTGTTAGACTCTAAGCAGGACTACTTATCAGGTATTACATTAAATCTAATATCTTATCAGTCTCTTTTTCAATACGTTGACGAAGATCTGATGAAACAGGAAAAAGCGGTAATCGCATGTATTCATCCATAAGATCAAGATGGGCAAGTGCAGCCTTCACCCCGCCCGGATTTCCTTGTTCAAAGAACATTTTAGTTACATCAAACAATGCGTAATGGGCCTTTTTGGCAGCATCTAAATCCCCTTGAATAGACGCTTTAACCATGGACGAGAAGAGCGCGGGAAAGGCGTTCGCAACCACAGAAATAACCCCAACGGCACCTGCCGCGATTAAAGGCATGGTGAGGTTATCATCACCAGAAATAACGCCAAAATCTGAGGGACAATCTTTAATGATTTGCATAATTTGTTCCATATTTCCCGAGGCCTCTTTAATGGCTACAATATTGGGAATTTCGGCTAATGCTAGGGTCGATTCAACCGAAAGGTTTGAACCGGTTCTCCCTGGAACGTTGTAAAGAATAATAGGAAGATCTGTGGCATCGGCAAGGATTTTATAATGTGCCAATATTCCTTGTTGAATTGGTTTATTGTAATATGGGGATACGGATAAAATTCCATCCACACCTTTGGGTAAATTACCCAAGGTTAGGACGACGTTAGCGGTATTATTTCCACCGACTCCGTACACAATTGGCAGTCGCCCTTCGTTGCAATCGATGACGCAATTCAAAATTTCTAGTTTCTCTTCTTGCGATAAGGTTGGTGATTCGCCTGTGGTCCCCTGTACGACTAGAAAATCAGTACCGTTATCGATTTGATAGTCGACTAAATCTTCGAGGGCATCAAAATCGACAGTTAAGTTCTTTGTAAAAGGTGTGACCAAGGCAACGCCTGATCCTTTGAAGGTATTTTTCATATTAATTCAATTTTATCCAAGGTTCCTACCACAAAATCGAGCAAGGTAAAAGCATTTTCATCTTTAGATTTTAATTCAAGATCAAAGAATCCATCGTCCACATCGTTCACCACCACCTTCTGTTTAAAACTACAGGATTTTATTTCTTGATAAACCTTTTGCTCCAAACTTCCCACCCATAACAACATATCAAAAGACTTTTCAAGTTCCCGCTGAAGTAAAACATCCTTTAGTTTCCCCATAAAAGTATAGTCGTTGGGGCTATTGTAATAGATTAAAAAATGCGGCGGTAGGGTATCCTTGTTAACATCTTTAGGCAATGTGACAATAATCGTCAACTTTTTAACTTGGCTATCGTCTAGAATTTTATCCAATGCTCTTCGGTATTCATTCAACGCTTCAAGGTCGGTGTAATGAATAACAACCATTAAGGACTGGGTACTTGACCACAAACTTTTATTTTTCATGTCCAATCAATTTTTGGAATTCTAATTCATTGAGAATTTTAACTCCCAAGTCTTTCGCTTTTTTCAATTTTGCCGGTCCCATGCCTTCTCCTGCAACTAAAAAGTCTGTTTTTGAAGATACAGAACCGCTATTCTTACCCCCGTTGCGCTCAATCAACTCCTTTATTTCATCGCGAGAATAGGCATCAAAAACACCAGAAACCACAAGGGTAAAGCCCGATAAAACATCACTGTCTTTGTCTTTTTCTTTACTCTCGAATTGCAAACCTACATGAATTAGTTTTTCAATCCACATTTTATTTTCATCATCACTAAAAAAATGAAGAATGGAGTCCGCTATTTTATCCCCAATTTCCTCAATTTCTAAAAGCTCTTCTTTCGTAAGTTGCATTAGCTTAGCTAGAGACCCTGTGTGCTGGGCAATTCTTTTGGCTACCGTTTCCCCCACATGTCTTATTCCTAAAGCAAAAAGAACCCGTTCGAAAGGTATATTTTTACTTTCATCAATAGCAGCCAATAACTTATTTACTGATTTCTCAGCCATTCGATCCACTCTGAGCAATTCTGATCGGTTTAATGTATATAAATCACAAGGGAATTTTAACATATTTTCCTTAACCAGAACGTTTATTGTCTCGTCACCAAGGCCTTCAATGTTCATGGCTTTACGTGAAACAAAATGGATTAATCTACCGGCGACTTGTGGTGGGCAAGCACTAGCATTTGGACAAAAATGATTAGAAAGACCCTCTTCTCTGAGAAGTTCTGCCCCACATTCTGGACAATTCGCAATAAAAACAATCGGTTGCGCTCCATGCGAACGTTTGACTCGGTTTACTCCTACAATTTTTGGAATTATTTCACCTCCCTTTTCCACCAGTACGGTATCCGAAATATGTAAATCGAGTTTCAACATCTGATCTTCATTGTGCAGGGATGCTCTCCTGACAGTCGTTCCTCCCAAAGATACTGGACTTAAATTTGCGACAGGCGTTATCGATCCCGTCCTACCAACTTGGTAATCAATGGATAACAACGTAGACTCTGCTTGTTGCGTTTTAAATTTAAAAGCAGTTGCCCATCGAGGAGATTTGGAAGTAAATCCTATTCTTTTCTGATCGTCGTACGCATTAACCTTTATAACGATTCCATCAATTTCAAACGGCAAATCGTAGCGATGTTGATCCCAATAATTAATGAAATCCATTACGCCATCAATATCGTGGACTACATTAATATAGCCTAGGGATTCGGGAGGAATTTTAAATCCCCAACGACCTGCTGCACGAATGGCTTCCATATGGTCATGGAAGGCTCCTTTATCTTGATAAACACCGTATAAAAAGGTATCCAACCCGCGTTTGGCTACAAGCGATGAATCTTGAAGCTTTAAGGTACCTGCAGCGGTATTTCGCGGATTTGCAAATGGCTCTTCGCCATCTGACGCCCGTTGTTCATTTAATTCTTTGAATGCGGCAATTGGCATGAAAATCTCACCCCTTATTTCAAATTTTTCGGGAAAGTCATTGGTCAATTGAAGGGGAACCGACCTAATGGTCCTTACGTTCGAAGTAATGTCCTCCCCTTTCTCCCCATCGCCACGCGTTACCGCACGAACCAATGCGCCTTTTTCGTACCGAAGACCTACCGCTACGCCATCGTATTTTAATTCGCAAACCAAGGATAAGTTTTCAAGGCCTAATTTTTCCAAACGACCTACCCACTCTACAATTTCTTCTCGCGAATAGGTATTGGAAAGGGACAGCATGGGGTATTCGTGAATAACCGTTTCAAACTTTTTCGTAATATCTCCTCCTACCCTTTTGGTAGGACTATTTGGCGAAGAAAACTCTGGAAAAAGGGATTCTAGTTCCTCCAACTCACGTAACATTTGATCGAAATCAAAATCAGATATGCTTGGACTAGCTAACACGTAATACCGGTGATTGTGCGCGTTTAACTGTTCCGTTAGGTGTTTAATCTTATGTTGGGCTTCCTCAGGATTCACTGCTTAAAAATACTATTTGTCCTTTTATCATTCGATATTTGCCTTGTAAATCTTTTTTTACTTCGATATTTTTAAAACCTCGTTCTTTGTATGCCGCTTTTATTTCTTCAACGTAGGTAGGATTTATTTCAAAATACAACCAACCCTTGTCCTTCATGTTTATTAAAGCCCAATCCATAATGTGAATATAAAACAACAAAGGACTCTTGTTTGGAACGAAAAGGGCAAGATGGGGCTCGAAATCCAAGACATTCTTGTCCATTTCAAGGGCTTCTTGTTCGGTAATATATGGAGGATTGGAAACGACTATTGAATATTGCGGTTCCGCGATAGAATTAGAACGTTGACAAATATCCCCATGTTGCCAGTCGATCTCCAACGAATGGGCCTCCGCATTTTCTTGCGCCAAAACCAAGGCCTCTTTGCTTACATCCATTGCAGTAACTTTCCATTGGTTGCGGTTGGCTTTTAAGGAAAGAGCAATACACCCTGTTCCTGTTCCAATATCCATGACCGTTTCTTCAGAAAGTACGGAATTTGAAAGCACCCATGCCACCAGTTCTTCCGTTTCCGGTCTTGGGATTAAAGCGGCTGGAGAACACTTCAATTTCAAACCGTAAAAAAGGGCATTTCCCAAGGCATATTGTAAAGGCACCCCTTCAAGTAGCTTTGTCTCCAACGCAATAATCTGTGCTGCTTCGCTAGCGCTTAAAGGTCGTTTAGGGTTAGCTATTATTTCCGCAATCGATACGTTACACACGCTTTCGAGAAAACGGTAATGTATCGAATGAATTTCCCTAGGCGAAAAGCGTTGATTCAACGTGTTTTTCAGCTGATTGCCCAATGAAGCGAAGGTCATTAGTTTTTTCTTAGTTCAATAAACGGTTTAATTTTCTCATTTTCTATGAGCACCGTAAGGTTGTAGTAAGACAATTTCCAGCCTTTTTTAGTTTTAACACAGACGCCACTTCCTCGACAATCGAGCATCCAAGTCTCAAGAGATTCATCGAACCAAGCCACTTTTTGATTGGGAGAAAAATGCCAAGTCCTTTGACTGGGAGTAAAACGCCAAGTTTGTTTTTTATCAAAGTAGGGTTTACAATAAACCTTAAATTCCTCTTTTGTCCATTTTTCCCCCGGAGCTGTTCCGAGGAAAATAAAATCCTTGGACGTTTTGTCAAAATAACCATCAAAGTTTGCCAAGGTCGCATCTTTGTGCCATGCATCTATCAAAAAGTTTAGGTCAGAAAGCGATGAACTGTTCTGACCTAAACACCACAAAACACTGAAAAGGGAAAGAATAAATCCCGAATACTTCGCTTGCAATTACTTAAATTTTTTCTCCAAGGCCATTGCTGCATTGTACACATTTACAACACCACCGGTGTTACAAAGCCCCTCCAATTCGGGGTATTTTTTAACGGTTGAGGTAATTGCGTTACAAATATCCATCATAGTCGCAGCAGGAAATCTTGACTTTAGTAATGCGGCAACTCCAGCGACCATGGGGGCAGCCATTGAAGTTCCTTGAAGGTTTTTATATTCGCTCTGGGGAACTGTGTTGTAAATTTCATTTCCCGGGGCAAAAACATCTACTTCAATCGCACCGAAATTAGAAAAATCAGCCACCATTTTCTTACCCTTCTCCTTGGTATTCGCGCCAATATTTAAGAACATTAAACGGCTCAAATTACTGGGTTGATCCACCAAAGGCTTGTGCGGGAAATTAGGCACTTCATCAACATTGGCCGCATCGTTACCCGCGGCATGAATCATCAAAACATCCTTTGATGCAGCATAAGCAATGGCGTCTTGAACTTTTTCACTGTTTGGTGAAAACCCTTTTCCAAAGGACATATTGATTACTTTGGCCCCATTATCCACGGCATACCGTATAGCTAAAGCTACGTCTTTGTCGTGTTCGTCACCATTAGGAACGGCGCGAATGGACATGATTTTCACATCGTCAGCGACACCATCACCTCCTTTGTTGTTACCACGGACAGCAGCTATGATTCCAGCAACGTGCGTTCCGTGCAATGCATCGGGACCTTCCGCATTTCCGTTTCCATAAAATTTATCATTAAAATCGTCTGGATTATCTCCGATAAGGGAGCGGTCATCAAACGCTGGATTCAAATTAAACTCCATTTGATCCTTCAAATACTCCTCGGTCTCTTTATCAAACATTCCCTTACCAATCATTTCCATGTAGGGTGCAAATTGTTCTTTATCCGCTTCAACCGAAGCCTTCGCCTCTTGGTATAGTTTGAACATAGGATCGTTAGCGAACTTAGCCGCATCCCCATTCTCATAGGTACTTTGGTATTTGCTAACAATTCTTGCTTTTTCCAAACGGGCTTTATCGACGTTTTCACCTTTTTTATTTCCTAAAAAATTCCAACCATTGATATCATCCACATAACCATTTCCATCGTCATCTTTATTGTTCCCTGGAATTTCCTTGGCGTTGACCCATATGTGGCCGTTTAGGTCTTCATGTTCTACGTCCACCCCAGAATCGATAACCGCAACAACGACGGTTGTGCTCTTTTTCTTGGATAAAATCTTTTTATAAGCCACTTCCGTGAACATTCCATTGCCTTCTCCATTGTACCAATTTAACGTACCGGGAAGTGCTTGCGAGAAAATAAAGGAAAAACTCGTAATAACGGAAAGCATAAACATTAACATCGTTTTCTTCATAGCGAATGGTTTTATTAGTTTAGAATTAATTTAATTTCAAAAATAACGCTTATTTTTAGCAATGGTTAAAAAAAGCCTTTCAAAAACTATGCTACCTACTAAAATCAAGGTCCTGAGCGCTGTCTTCTCATTTATGTTTGCTTTCCTATCCATGGCGCAAACACCAAACCTGACCGCATTTAGTTTATTCGAGTACGCTCAACAGAATCCTAATAGCGCCATTTGCTTGAGCGCAAAAAATACCCTTCAAAATCAGGAAATGCTCCGTTTGCTTAATGTACCGATGAAAGCGCAAACCGAACGCAATATATTCTTTAATGCAAAGCCCTCTGAAATTCTTACAAGCGATGGTTATCCCAAATTAGAAGGATTGTATTTTTCATTTTCCCGTCCAGAGGCATTAGCCGATAGCGCCCTTGTCAAGCACTACATAAACCTCGTACATCAAGGGCTCAATGGTGTCGATACCAATTACACAGGAAAAGGAGTTATAATGGGTGTAATTGATCAAGGAATCGATTTTAATCACCCGGATTTTAAAACAGCATCAGGAAAAACCAGGGTATTGCGTTATTGGGACCATTCCGTTAGCGGCCCCAATCCACCTCAACCCTATAATTACGGGGTGGTGTGGGACTCCACGGCTATCAATGCAGGGACATGCACCAGCTTAGAGACCGTTACAGCCCACGGTACTACAGTTGCAGGAATGGCAGCAGGTAATGCGCGTGCCAATACAAAAAACAAAGGCGCTGCACCGGAAGCTGATATTGTGGTGGTGGAAACAAATTTCAACTTACCCAATTGGACGCTCACCATTGCTGATGCTTGTGATTATATTTTCAAAGTAGCCGATTCTCTTGGAAAACCTGCCGTCATTAATATTTCTTTGGGAGATTACTTAGGAAGTCATGACGGGAACGACCCCGCTTCTGATTTAATTGAGTCCTTGCTCGATATGTCGCCCGGCAGAATTGTGGTTTGTGCTGCTGGAAATGCCGGTAACCAAGGAAAATTCCATGTTCGCAACAACCAAATCGGATCGGATACTACTTTCTTTTGGAATATACCGAATACGGGTATGACGGTAGCGGGACCTAATAAGATCGTTTTCGATGTGTGGTCTGATACCAGTCAAGCGCATTATTACTATGGTTTTGGAGCAGACAAAATTACCCCAAATTACTCCTTTCGAGGACACACAAACTTTCGATACGCTACAAGCAATTTAAATCAAGTTCCTGTTACCGATACGCTATTTAATAATGTAGGTCAACGCCTCGCGATTATTGATAGTTATCGAGAAATTGTAGGAGGGAATTTTCACATGTTATGCGTATTTACAACGATAGATTCGCTGGCCTACCGCTATCGATTTATGACGACGGGATCTGGGCAATACGATGCTTGGGGAGGAAGTTGGATTCAACTCAGCAATTTTGCAAGTAATATACCAACGGTAAACCAATATTCAGCCATGCAAGACTACATTATGCCGGACTCCTTACAAACCATTGTTAGCAGTTGGAGTTGCTCTGAAAAAGTTATTTCCGTGGCAAATATGAGAAATAGAAAAGG
>ENA-UPTJ01002055-UPTJ01002055.1-marine-metagenome-genome-assembly--contig:-NODE-2055-length-10040-cov-4.790185_pt1 | contig 10040 bp, 9 predicted proteins | sample MGYA00238168_ERZ767080 | MGnify/ENA primary metagenome ERZ767080 (study PRJEB28935, sample SAMN06266237) | marine metagenome | isolation source: Columbia River Estuary | place: USA:Columbia River Estuary... | reverse complement strand
CCTCGGGTACGGGTTCGCCGACGGGGCGACGGTCGAGCAGGATGCGGGTGTTGTGTTGCATGGCGATTGGGGTGCTCATCTATTGAAGGTTCGGGCTAGTGCCAATACTACCTCGCGCGCGATGGATGATCGGTTGCCGCTTGCCAGATAGGTGCCGTACCAGGTGACGAACTGTCCACTGGCGGTCAGCGGAACCAATACCACGCTGCTGTCCGCAAACGGGGCAACCGTACTGCGCGTACTCACCGTGATACCGATACCGGCACGGACTACCCCCATGACGGCCTCGATGTGTCCGGCGCGCAGTACGCGCTGTGGGCGAATTCCCGCCGGCGCAAACAGCCGCGAGTATTCACGTCCGGTTTCTGGTTGGGTGGTATTGGCGATGTAGGTTTCGGCCGCGAAGTCGCGCACCTCGACGAAGGGTCGATCGCCGAACGGATGACCGCGTGGCACGACCGCGACCATTTCGTCACGATACAACGCGACATTGCGGACTCGCGTGTCTCGGGTCTTGACGGGCATGACGATCGCATCGACCTCGCGCTTCTTCAAAGCCGAGACCGGGTCCGCCGCGACCTCCATCACTACCTCGAGATCCACCTGTGGATGCGAGGACTCGAGCAGGCGCACGAGATCGGCGAGCCATCCGTAGCCGCACAGCGTCGAGCCTCCGATGCGCACCACAACCGGATGGGTCTCCGTCGCTTCACTGGCGGATTTCTCAGCCACTTCGACCGAGTGCAGCACATCCCGAGCCATGGCGAGCAGCGTTCGGCCCGGCGCCGTAAACGCCGGCGGTACCCGACCCCGCTCGATCAGCACCACACCGAGGCGCCGCTCTGCTTCCTTTAGCCGATGCGTCAGAGCAGACGGAGTGACATTCAGTCGAGTGGCGGCATCGGCGAAACTCGCCGATTCGGACAGCGCGGTGAGCAAGGACAGGTGACGTAGTTCCAATCTCGGCATGCTGAAAATAATTCAATCATATATTTAATAAGTTGAAATCGATTCTAAGGCAGGCGGAGCTACTCTGCATGCAGCATTACGTCTGCAACTGGAGACCGCCTCGATGACGGAAACCTTGCGCCCGCCCGTGGCCGCGGTCGGTCTGGAAGATCAGGCCATCCATTGGGATGCCGAGCTCAGTTATACGGGCTACCTGCGTCTTGGCGGCTTGCTGGCGCTGCAGCAGCCCCGCTCCAAGGCCCACGACGAGCTCATGTTCATCATCGTGCATCAGGCCTCGGAACTGTGGATGAAGCTTGCAATCGCGGAGCTTGCGGCTGCGATGGTAGAGATCGGCCGCGGCAATCCTGGACCGGCGTTCAAGATGCTGGCGCGGGTGTCACGCATCCAAGCACAGCTCACCGAGTCCTGGGCTGTGCTGTCCACCATGACCCCGGCGGATTATTCGTCGTTTCGCGACGCGCTGGGCCAGAGCTCTGGATTCCAGTCATTTCAGTATCGTCAGCTCGAGTTCATGTTGGGTAACAAGAATCCGGCGATGATCCGCGCCCATCGGCAGGATCCTGCTGCCTATGCGCTGCTCGAGCGCGTGCTGCGAGAGCCGAGCGTGTACGATCTTGCGCTGCGCTTATTGCATGTCGGCGGCCTGTCGGTGCCGCAGGATGTACTCGAGCGCGACTTTTCAGTGCCTTATGTCGCCCGTCCCGAGGTCGAGGCCGCTTGGGCTGAGGTGTATCGCAATCCTGCAGCGCACTGGGACTTGTATGAGCTCGCTGAGAAACTGGTCGACGTCGAGCACCAATTTCAGGTCTGGCGCTTCAGCCATATGAAGACCGTCGAGCGCATCATTGGCCACAAGCGCGGCACGGGTGGTTCGAGCGGCGTGTCCTATCTTGTCCGCGCGCTGGATTTGCGTTTCTTTCCGGAACTGTGGACCGTGAGGACCCGAATTTGAGTCGTCGAAAACTTCACGACGTATCGCAGCGCCTTCGGCCCGATTTGCCGGTTTGGCCCGGCGATGGCACGTTCGCCAGTACCGTGACTGCCGCCGTGTCTGCGGGCGCGAGTGTCACTCTGCATCGTCTGTCGATGTCGACACAGTCCGGGACCCACGCCGAGTGCTCGAAACACGTGCGCGATGACGCGCCGACGCTGCACGAGCTGGCGCTCGATGCGTTTTTGGGCGAGTGCGAGCTGCGTGATGTCAGTCAGGCGCGGGGCGTGGTGTGCGGCGCCGACGTGCTGGATCGACTTCCTGCGCGTATCGAGCGTGTGTTGCTGCGCACCTTGAATCGACCCGACTGGCAGCGTTGGCCGAGTGGTTTTACAGCCATCGATCCTGCGCTCATCGATGTGCTGGCGGAGCGAGGCTGTCGGCTTATCGGCACCGACGCGCCTTCCATCGATCCTGAGACTTGCACTCAATTGAGGTCACACCATGCAGCACATCGTGCCGGTATGGCGATACTCGAGGGGCTGGTGCTCGATGACATTGCCGAGGGTCGCTACGAGTTGATCGCGCTGCCACTACCGATCGGGGATGTCGAGGCGACCCCCGTCCGCGCCGTGTTGCGGGAGTTGTGATGATATTGCCGCGAAGCAGAGAAGCCTGTCTCGAACTCGACGCCGCAGATCCGCTGCCGTCACGACGCGAGATGTTTCGCCTTCCGCCCGGTGTCATTTATCTCGACGGCAATTCCCTCGGAGCGTTGACGCACGCGGCTGCACAACGGGTGCAACAGACCGTGGAGCAGCAATGGGGTCGCGACCTCATTACCAGCTGGAACGTGCATGGCTGGATCGATATGCCCACCCGTCTCGGTGCGCGAATCGCGCCCCTGATCGGCGCCAATGCGGACGAAGTGGCGGTATGCGATTCGACATCGGTGAATCTCTTCAAGATTGCAGCGGCAGCGACGCGTCATCGTGGGCGTCGCCACAAGATCGTCACCGAGCGCGGCAACTTCCCAACCGATCCGTACATGCTCCAGGGGCTCGTTGGACTCGTGCCCGACCTAGAGCTTGTCTGCGCGGAACGCGCCGATATCGAGGCGGCCATCGATTCGCAGACATTTCTCGTGGTGCTGACTCACGTCCACTATGGGTCGGCCGAAATGTTCGACCTGGCAGCGCTGACCGCCCGTGCCCACGCGCAAGGTGCCCAAGTGTTGTGGGACTTGTCGCACTCCGTGGGCGCTGTGCCGGTCGAGCTTGGTGCGGCACGCGCGGATTTTGCGGTGGGGTGCACCTACAAGCACCTCAACGGCGGGCCGGGTGCTCCAGCGTTCATGTACGTACGGCATGATCTGCAGGCTGATCTCGCGCCGGTCCTTTCGGGCTGGCTCGGACATGCAAGGCCGTTCGAGTTCGCGGACGACTACATTCCCGCGGCCGGCATGACGCGGCATCGGTGCGGCACGCCGCCCATACTCTCGTTTGCTGCCCTGGACGGTGCCTTGAGCGTGTTCGACGGCGTCGACATGGCCGACGTGCGCCGCAAAGCGCAGTCGCTGATCGACCTGTTCATCGGACTGATCGACGATATGGGGATGGACACTGGACTCGTGCTGGCATCGCCCCGTGATGCAGCGCGGCGTGGCAGCCATGTGTCGTTTGCCCATCGCGACGGCTATGCGCTGATCCAGCAGTTGATCAAGCGAGGCGTCATTGGTGACTTTCGCACCCCCAATCTGATGCGTTTTGGTTTCACACCGCTCTATCTGCATTACGTCGATGTATGGGATGCGGCACAGGCGCTGCGTGAAGAACTCGAACAATGGCGTGAACACGGGCCACCGCGAGTCACTCGACTCGCCGTGACTTGAACACCAGGAGACCGTCGATGTCAGTAACAGCAATGGTGATGATCAAGGCGCAGCCGTCGCGCAGCGCAGCGCTTGCCAGCGAAATCGCCGAGGTTGCGGGGGTGAGCGAGGTGTTTTCGGTTGCGGGTCGGTTCGACCTCGTGGCCATCGTCCGCGCGCAGCGCAACGAGGATCTGGCCGATATTGTCAGCGGCAATATCCACTCGCTGCCCGGCATCCTGGAGTCCGAGACGCTGATCGCGTTTCGGGTCTACAACCGCCGCGAGTTGACCGAGGGCACGGCACTTTTCATGGACGAATGAGGCGCTGCCATGCACGCTTCCGCACACGTTGATACCTTTGCATCGGAGCGGCTGCCGCCACGTGAGCAGTGGCCCGACTTCACTTTCGATCTGCCATCGCTGCGATTTTCGGCACGTCTGAACTGTGCCGCTCCGTTGCTGGACGAGGCGATCACCGAGGGTTACGGAGCAGCACCGGCCATTTTGTTCGGTGACGAGATCATGTCGTACGCCGAGTTGCAGGCTGCGGCGAACAGGATCGCCCACGTACTCGTGACCGAACTCGGCGTGGTGCCCGGCAATCGCGTGCTATTGCGCTCGCCGAACAACCCGATGCTGTTCGCTGCTTGGTTGGCGGTGATGAAGGCGGGCGCCATTGCGGTGACGACGATGCCGATGCTGCGGGCGCGTGAATTGGAGGTCATTGCGGCACGCGCCCGAATCGAGCATGCGCTGTGCGACGCTCGGCTCGAGGACGAGCTCCGCGTCGCTGCAAACGCGGGCCATCTCCGGCGAATCATGACTTTCGGTAACGGCGAGCTCGAGCAGGCCATGCAGCGTCACTCGCCGTGGTTCGCCAACGTTGATACTGCCGCGGACGATGTGTGTCTGCTGGCGTTCACCTCAGGCACCACTGGCGTTCCCAAGGCCACCATGCATTTTCATCGCGACGTCATGGCGATGGCGCACATCGTTGGGCGTGACCTACTCGGGCTGAAACCGACCGATCGCTGTGTCGGTAGTCCGCCGATCGGCTTCACCTTCGGTCTGGGTGCCTTGCTGGTCTTCCCTTTCCACGCGCGCGCCGCGAGCATCCTTATCGAGCAGCCTTCCCCGCAGGCATTGCTCGATGCTGCGCAGCGTCACGGGGCCACCTGCATGCTGACGGCGCCCACGCAGTACCGAGCGATGCTGCCGTTGTTGCCGGGACGGACGTTGAGTGGTCTACGACAGTGCGTCTCGGCCGGCGAACCTTTGCCGCGAAGCACCTGGGATCGCTGGCATGAGGCGACAGGAATTCGTCTCATCGACGGCATCGGCGCGACAGAGATGATCCATATCTTCATCTCCGCAGCCGGCGAGGATATTCGCCCGGGCGCAACGGGTAAGCCACTGCCCGGTTACACCGCATGTGTACTGGATGACCAAGGAGTCCCGCTGTTCCGCGACGGAGTGGGGCGCCTCGCCGTGAAGGGCCCGACGGGATGCCGCTATCTCGATGATCCGCGTCAGCGCGACTATGTGGTCGATGGCTGGAACGTCACGGGAGATCGCTACCGGGTGGATCACGACGGCTATTTCTGGTTCGAAGCTCGCGCTGACGACATGATCATATCGTCGGGCTATAACATCGCCGGTCCCGAAGTAGAGTCCGCGCTGCTCGCGCATCCTGCTGTGCGCGAATGTGCGGTGGTCGCTGCGCCCGACGAGTCGCGCGGCAATATCGTCAAGGCGTTCGTCGTGGTCGCTGCTGAACGTACAGCGAGCGCTGCACTGGTCAAGGAATTACAGGATTTCGTGAAGCAGGCGATCGCACCATACAAATATCCTCGCGCTATCGAGTTCGTCGATGCGCTACCGAAAACCTCGACCGGTAAAGTGCAACGGCATGTATTGCGGCAGCGAGAAAGGGAGAGCACATGAGCCCTGAATCCACAGGCAAGGTCTTTCGCTGGGAAGACCCGCTCGATCTTGCATCGAGACTGAGCGACGACGAGCGTTTGGTGCAGCACAGCGCTCGCGATTATGCACGCGAGCGGTTGTTGCCGCGCGTGGTCACCGCGTATGCACAGGAGCGTTTCGATCGGGAAATACTCAATGAAATGGGAAGTCTCGGCTTGCTCGGTGCGATGTTGCCTGCCGAGTACGGTTGCGCCGGCGTGGGTCATGTTGCCTACGGGCTCATCGCACGCGAAATCGAGTCCATCGACAGCGGTTACCGTTCGGCGATGAGCGTGCAGTCGTCGCTCGTGATGTATCCCATTCATGCATTTGGCAACGAGGTGCAGCGACAACGGTTTCTGCCCGGCATGGCACGTGGCGACATCGTCGGGTGCTTTGCTCTGACGGAACCGGATGGTGGTTCGGATGCCGCGTCGATGCGTACCACTGCGAGCCGCGTGGATGGCGGATATCTTCTGAACGGCGCCAAGATGTGGATCACCAACTCGCCGATCTGCGATGTCGCACTGGTTTGGGCACGTGTCGATGACACCATTCGCGGGTTTCTGGTCGAGCGTGCCGCGAAGGGTTTTTCAACGCCGAAAATCGAGGGAAAACTGTCGCTGCGGGCCTCGATCACCGGCGAGGTCGTACTCATGGACGTGTTCGTACCCGATGACATGGTCCTGCCCGGTGTGAAGGGTATGCGAGGACCTTTTTCCTGCCTCAACAAGGCGCGCTACGGCATTGCGTGGGGTGCCATGGGCGCTGCGGAGAGTTGCTTTCATGCAGCTCGGGACTATGTGGGCAGCCGACGTCTGTTTGGGCGAACGCTGGCGTCTCGTCAGCTGGTGCAGAAAAAACTTGCGGACATGCAGACCGACATTGCTCTCGGACTCGAGGGCGCTCTGGCATTGGGCCGCTTGCTTGATCAGGGTGCGTGGGTTCCGGAGGCCATTTCGATGATGAAGCGCAACAATTGCGGCAAGGCGCTCGAGATCGCCCGCGTCGCCCGCGACATGCACGGTGGCAATGGCATTTCCGGCGAATATCACGTCATGCGACACGCGGCGAATCTCGAAACCGTGAACACTTACGAGGGCGCCCATGACGTGCACGCACTCATTCTGGGCCGTGCAATCACCGGTGAGAGCGCGTTCTGAAGCGACGGTGTAGACACCGCGTCGTTGATCTAATCAAGTCAGTTTGATCATAATGCGGGGTATGTTCAGCTCGTCTCCGTATCTTCGTCTGCACTGCGCAGCGTTCGTCATGCTGCTGCTGCTGGCGATGGGCATATCGCCGGCGAGCGCGGCGACAGCGCGCTGCGAAGAGTCTGCGGCGGCTGCGGTCACGCGCATCAATGCCACCTTTGAGCAGGCGCATCGCAGCGGCGAGGTCACTGTCATGCAGCAGTTACTTGCCGCCGACTTCGAGTTGGTGCACTCCGGCGCCATTGCAGCACAGGTGGAAACCCGCGACGCTTTCCTCAAGCGTCTGTCGCTCATGCCCAAGGGGCTGTTCGTTTCTCGCGAGCTCGACAAACCGAACATCCGTGTATTCGGCGACATCGCCACGGCGAGCGGTTATTTGACCACCCAGCAGAAGTCCCGCTGGACCGGTTACCGGACCAAGGCCAATCGATTTCATTACTACCGTGTGTTCCGCCGCGAATCCTGCCGATGGTCCATGGTCGCCTGGCATTCAGGATGGGCGGTGGAAGATCGCAAGGAAGCGGATTTCATCACCGATTACCTCGCGCGATTTCCCGCCGCCGCGCCTGCAGCAGGCGCTGCGACCGCAGATGGCGAGCAGATCTACCGTGAGGCCTGCGCGTTTTGCCATGACTCCGGAGCGATGGGTGCGCCGCTGCGCAGCGATCGTGCGTACTGGATCACTGCGGGTGCCGACCGCGCTCGGCTGTATGAGCGTTCGATCAACGGCTACTCCGGCACCCGTGGCGTGATGCCTGCGAAGGGTGGGCGCATCGATCTCTCCGATGAGGCAGTGCGGTCTGCGGTGGATCGCCTGTTGATCGACGCCACCGGATCCGCAGCACCCCAATGATCGGCGTTCGTGTCTACGCGCTGATCTCCGTGTTGCTCTGTCCCATCGTGGCCGCCGGTCGTGAGGTCGCCTCCAGTCCAGAGCCTGCGGGCTATCGACTGCAGATACAGTTGGAGGGGACGGGTCGTGGTCGGGTGAATGTAGTGCCGGCGGCGCCGCGTTACGCGCCCGGAACTGTCGTGACCTTATCTGCCGTCGCGTCCGGCCGTAATGGCTTTCGGGGTTGGCAGCGCGGCATTGCCGATGCCGAGCGGCAGCAACTGACCGTCAGCGTCGTGATGAGCGCGGATCTCGATGTCGTCGCGCGGTTCGATGTCTCCGGGCTCGATCCGATCCCTGCGCGCATCGAACCCTCGCCACTCACCGTTGAAGTCGTCGACTTCAGCGAACTACCCTCGTCTCTGCCGACCACTGCAGCCGCCTCTGCTGCGGCCAAAGCGGGTTATGCCCCCGTCGCGCGAATCAACCATCTCGTCCCATTGCGCGATGGCACGATGCGCCAATTCGCCATCGATCAACGCGGCAAGGTCTACTCGGTCGACGCACAGGGCAGCGTGCGACTGTATCTCGACCTTGCGGCGAAAACGCCCGGCTTTACCGATTGGCCGGGATTGACCTCCGGGCTCAACGCGCTGGCGGTCGCACCGGATTTCGCTCAAACCGGCCGGCTGTATACCGTACACGCAGAGTTGCCCGGCGATCGACGCGGATATCTGCGACCGTCGGTCGCGATGCCTGTCGAAGCGCACTTCGTATTGACCGAGTGGACCGCACGCGAGCCCGGCGCCGACCTCTTCGAAGGCGAGCGCCGCGAGGTGATGCGGTTCGAGGCACCTGATCCCCAGCACGGCGTGCAAGACATCGGTTTCGATCCTGCCGTGAAGCCAGAGATGCCGGGCTACGGCATGCTGTACGTGCTCGTGGGCGAAGGCACTAGCGTATGGCGCGGCAATGCGCGTGCGGTAGGCAGACCGGATTCGCTGTTCGGTGCCGTTCTGCGTATCGACCCGCGCGGCACAAACGGTCGTGGCGGCAGTTATGGCATCCCGGCGGATAACCCCTTCGTCGGCAGGGCCGCAGCCGATGGCTTTCCCGAAGTGTGGGCCTACGGATTTCGCAACCCTCACAAGCTGTCGTTCGACCTCGCGCGCGCGGGCTGGATGTATGTCTCCGACGTCGGTGAATCGAACCTCGAAGAGGTCAATCTCGTGCTGCCGGGTCGACACTACGGTTGGCCGCTGCGCGAGGGGAGTTGGCTCGTTGACCCTGCCGGCACGGTGTCGCAACCTTCGCCGCCACCGCCCAACGATGCCAATTCGGGTTTGGTCCCGCCTGTCGCCCAATTCGACCACGATGAAGGTACGGCGGTGTCCGGTGGCTTCGTGTACCGCGGTCAGGCTGTTCCTGCCCTGCAGGGCTACTACGTTTTTGGCGACATCGGCTCTGGTCGAGTGTTTGTATTCGATACTGCTGAGGTCGCGATCGGCAGACAAGCCACGGTCCGCGAGTTGCGTCTGCTGCGCGAGGGCAAACCGGTCACTCTCGCGCAACTGACTCAATCGCCACGGGTTGATTTGCACTTCGGCAGTGACGAACGCGGCGAACTCTATGTTCTGACCAAAGTCGACGGACGCATCCGTCGGCTCGCGCCGCCGCTGCCCTGAGCGCGATCACCCCGAGCCTTTCGTACCCTGCTTGCTGGCGCTTTTCGCTTTACTCGTGCGCGAACCGACCGCAGATTGGCGGGCTTCGAGCACGTTACGAAAGTCGGGTGCGCCCACGGGCACGGACAGGTCATCGCTCAATGCCGCCACTGCTGCGTCGACGTCGTGGGCGCGAAGGGCCACGATCAGTCGCTGGTGATGTTGGCTGGCGTTCAGTTGAATGGCGGCATTGCGGCTGCGATGAGTGTCGTGAGAGGCGAAAACGCCCACGGCATACACCGAGGACGCCATACGCAGCCACAAATATTCGATCAGCTTGAGCAGCGGTTCGTTGCGTGCCTCGACGTAGATCCCGAAGTGGAACTGCTTGTTGAGTCTGGCGAACTCGTTGACGTCGCGCGGAAAGGTCAACCGACGCATGCGTTCGACAACCAGCTCGAGCTCATCGAGGCGATGCTTCGACAAATGGTCGGCAGCCAACCGCAGGGCACGTGACTCCAGGGTCAGGCGCAGCTCCATGATCTGCGCGATCTCTTCCGGTGAATCCAGCGGCACCCTCGCGGAGTGCTTGG
>ENA-UPTJ01002045-UPTJ01002045.1-marine-metagenome-genome-assembly--contig:-NODE-2045-length-10077-cov-7.295749_pt1 | contig 10077 bp, 7 predicted proteins | sample MGYA00238168_ERZ767080 | MGnify/ENA primary metagenome ERZ767080 (study PRJEB28935, sample SAMN06266237) | marine metagenome | isolation source: Columbia River Estuary | place: USA:Columbia River Estuary... | reverse complement strand
AATCACGAGTATTAGTATCCAGTGCTGTCAAAACTAATGCGCCAAGGCGCTCGGTGGCGTCGACAATTCCAAGTGATTTTGCATTTTTGGACATGGTCTTGAGTCCCTTGGCGTGCGAAATCACTGGAATCAACGAAGACTGCACGAACTCTGGGGTGAAGTCCCTGTCGGCTACCAGCAAGCCTCCGCCTGCCTCAACTACCGTTAGGGCGTTTAGTCGCTGCTCGCCATTGCCTACCGGGTAAGGAACGTATAGTGCAGGTAGTCCGGTAGCGGTGAATTCCGAGACCGTCGACGAACCAGCTCTCGAGACGGCAAAGTTACTGGCTGCGATAGCCACATCCATGACCTGGCAGTAACCCATACGTCGATAACCAGGCCGGGTAATCTCGTCCAAGTCCGCCTTTTCACCAACAATGTGAAGCACTTGAATGCCCGCGGCATTCAGCTGCTCCAGGCTCTGGATCACGGTGTCGTTGACGCTCTTGGCTCCAAGTGAGCCGCCGGTGACCAACAGTGTTGGCAACATTGGATCCAGGCCAAGCTCGACTCGGGCCTGTTGCTGATCGTAGCCAGATGCAGACTTCACAATCTCGGCCCGAATCGGCATTCCGGTAAGGGTCGCCTGCTTCAAATCGCTATTTGAGAACGAAACCCCGACAAAGCTGGTCAGCCTAGCCCCCAACTTATTGGCAAAACCGGCCAGAGCATTGGCCTCATGAACAACAAGCGGTGTCCGGGTTAGCTTGGCGGCAATGTAAGCAGGCGCCGAAGCGTAGCCTCCGAACCCAACCACGCAATCGATGTCACGGGTCCTGATGATTCTGGCAACCTTTAGCGATGCCGCCAGTAACCTAAACGGGAAACCAACAAGGGCAAAAGAGAGCTTTCTAGGAAGCGGCAACCTTGGGATGGTGAGAAGCTCAAACCCGCGGTTTGGAACCAGCCTTGATTCAAGTCCCTCTTTTGTGCCCAAGGCAATCGCCTCGTGGCCAGAGTCTCTTAGAAACTGCCCGAGTGCTAGCAGCGGGTTTACATGGCCACCGGTGCCGCCACCGGCAAGCAAAAATCTACTCATCTGGTCACTCTACCCAGGCTCTTTACTCGGTCTCGCTCAACAGCTAAAACCACCCCGATTGCAGCCAGAGTCGAAATCAGCGATGAACCACCAGCAGAAATAAGCGGCAGTGGCACCCCGAGTACCGGCAGTAGACCGAGCACTACGGAAATGTTAATTAGACCCTGGAAAACCACCCAGAGCATTACCCCAACAACTAAATTGCGGCTGAATGAATTGGTCTGATTCTTGGCAATCGAGAACATGGTCAGCCCCAGTGCCAAGAACAGCAAAATCACAACCATTGCCCCAATCAGCCCAAGCTCTTCGCCTATCACGGCGAAAATGAAGTCGTTTTCAACCTCCGGGATCCAACTCCACTTGAGCTTTGATCTGCCAAGCCCAGTCCCCCAGATGCCTCCGGAAGCTAGCGCCCAGGTGCCGTGCTCGTATTGCCACCGAACACCCATAGGGTCTGCAGCCTCCGGGTTGAGCCAAGCGTCGAATCTAGTGAGTCGGGATGGGGAACCAATCACCAATAATGCTGCCGCCGCAACACCCAGCAGGCTGATGCCCATGGTGTAGGACCACGGCATGCCAGCGATGATAAACAGCCCCATCAACATGACCACCATTACAACGCCGGTACCCATGTCCTTACCCAGCGCTACCACCAAAAACAACGCGGCGACCGATGCCCCGAAAATCCTGAGCCAGATTTGACGGTTTCGAATTGCGTCGTCGGAAAGCTGAGCTAATTGGTGGGAAAAGGCCAGGATTAGTCCCAGCTTCAAAAACTCAGATGGCTGGATCGAAGTAAAACCGAGATCCAGCCAGTTTCTGTTTCCATTGATCTCAACACCAAAGATTACGGTTGCCAACTGCAGCCCGAGAGTGATGTAGAGAGCGAGAGCGCCAATCCGACGCAAGAAACCCAGTGGCAAGTTCGAAGTAATCGCGAGTGCGGCAACGCCGATTATGGCGAAGCCGCCCTGCCGCAAAAAGGTTGCACCGGCGTTAGCGCTTTGCTTGAAGCTATCGACGGTGGAGGCGCTTGCAACCATTGCCAACCCGATCAGGACTGTCAATGTAGTCAGAGCAAGCAGCAGGTAGAACTGCCTTGACTGTGCGCGGAAGGTGGGCTTTAAAACGCCCTTGAGTTCGGTCACTTTGCACCCAACCCTCGGACCGCCTCGACAAATTGATTGCCCCGGTCGGCATAATCAACAAACTGATCCATGGAGGCGGCAAGCGGGGCTAGCAAGACAGTGTCGCCGGGGTTGGCAAATCCAGCGGCAAGCTCGACAGCCGATGCCATTGCCCGGTCTTGGTCAGCTATGGCCAGCTCCAGATCCGGCAGATGCTTTGCGAAGAGCTCCTCAAGCACAGTGGTGTCCTTGCCAATCAAAACCGCGGCCCTGATTTTTGAGGCGTGCTTGAGGATCACCGGTTCTGGATCCACTCCCTTGAGTAGGCCCCCAAGAATCCAGACGATCGAATCAAAGGATGAAAGTGAGCTGTCGGCAGCGTGTGCGTTGGTGGCCTTTGAATCGTTTATAAATTCAACGCCGCTAAATTCGCCACAGTACTGGATTCGGTGCGGCGCAATCACAAACTCGCGAATTGCCTCACGAATCACAGCCGGTTCAATCCCAACAGCCCTGGCAATCGTGGTAGCGGCAGCACAGTTGGCCAGCAGCTGCTTTGAAATTCTTGAGATGTTTGAAATGTCATCAAAGCTCGCAAGTTCCAGCGCCGTGTTTTTACGGTCGTCCAAAAAGGCGCGGTCAACCAAGAAATCATCGACATAGCCGACCATTGACACCGCTGGAGACCCGAGACTGAAGCTGACTGCTCTGGCGCCTTCGGCAACGTCGGCCTGCTCGGCAGCGGCGAGCGTGTTCGGGTCTTGCTCATTGAAAACAATCACTTCGGTGGTGTTTTGATAAACCTTCGATTTTGCCTCAAGGTACTGGTCAAAATCCCCATGCCAATCCAGGTGGTCCTCGGCGATGTTCAAAAATGCACTCACGACCGGCTCGATTACCCCCAGGTAGTGGAGCTGGAAACTTGAGAGCTCGATAACGAAGTAATCAAAGCCATTTGGATCTCTAATCGCATCCAAGATCGGAGTTCCAATGTTGCCGCAGCTGATTGCGGTTTGACCGGAGCGATTGATCATGGCCTGAACCATCTCGCAGGTGGTGGTTTTTCCGTTGGTGCCGGTAATCGAAATCCACTTTGCAGTTTTTTGTGTCTTATCCCGAAGCCGCCAGGCCAGATCGATGTCCGTCAAGAGCTCCCAGCCTCTTATTTGAACCTCTTGCACCAATGGATGCTCTGGACTGAAGCCAGGGGAAACGATGACCAAATCTGGCTCGAATCCGATCTGGTCCAGGACCGATGCCTCTTCCGATGCAAAGAACTTGGCGCCGATTACATCTACTAGATCGATTAGTTCCCTTGCTGCACTTCCACCCACGGCGGCAACCTCGAGCCCGAGCTCGACCAGGGTGTCACAGGCCGAAAAACCAGACTTGCCCAGTCCAAGTACGAGGGCCTTCTTGCCGGACCAGGATCCATGCCAACTTACTGGAAGGGTCATATTCCATAGATCCATTCGACATAGAACAAGCCGACGCCGGCTACCGCACACAAAGCGGCGATGATCCAGAACCTGACCACAATGGTGATTTCAGCCCAGCCCTTTAGTTCAAAGTGGTGATGCAGCGGCGACATTAGGAAGACACGTTTGCCAACACCGGTCCTGTGCTTGGTGATTTTGAAAAAGGCTCTTTGAATTACTACGGAGCCGGTCACAATCACGAAGATTCCGCCAATCAAAATCAACAGCAATTCGGTTCTGGAGACAATCGCCAGTGCGGCGAGTGCTCCTCCAAGACCCAGTGAACCGGTGTCGCCCATGAAGATCTGCGCTGGGGACGTGTTCCACCAGAGGAATCCGAGGCAGGCGCCCACTATCGCGGTTGCCACCACGGCAAGATCAAGTGGATCACGCACCTCATAGCAGGACGTCAAGTTCTCAGTGACATTCGCGCAGCTCTGGTTGAATTGCCAAAAGCCGATGACAACGTATGCGCCGATGGCAATAACTAGAGATCCAGAGGCCAGTCCATCAAGGCCATCGGCAATGTTGACTCCATTCGAGGCTGAAGCCACAAGCAAATACACCCAGCCAATAAACAGGGTCATGCCGATAAAGGTTCCCCAGAAAAACAGGTCAACGGGAGTGTCCCGGAATAGCGAAATCGCAGTGGAGGCGGGAGTTAGGCCCTGCTCATCTGGGAACTGCAGCGCCAGCACCGCGAAGACCACGGCCACAATTCCCTGCCCCGCGATCTTTGCCCAACCACCCAAGCCCAAACTTCTTTGATTGCGAACCTTGAGCAGGTCATCAATAAAGCCGATCAGCCCAAGCCCGACCATCATAAATAGCACCAAAAGCGCTGAGGCTGAAGGGCTTTCACCATTGATGAGCTTCGCAGCAAAATAGCCAATCACCGCAGCAGCGAAAATTACGATGCCACCCATGGTCGGGGTGCCACGTTTGGTGTGGTGAGCTTCGGGGCCGTCGTCCCTAATGAACTGACCCCAATTTAGTGATCTAAAAATTGCGATAAAGCCCGGTGTTGCAAACAAGGAAATAAATAGCGAGATACCACCGGCCGCTAACAGCGCTCTCATTTCACACCCGCCAACTGGTCTCCTAGAAATCTCAATCCGGCCGCATTGCTGGATTTAACCAAGACCACATCGTTTGGCTCAAGACTGGCACGGATTGGCTCAAATGCCTCTGAGACAGACCCGAAAAACTCAGATTCACCGTCCCAGCTGCCCTCTGCGGTTGCTGCCAAGTGCAACACCTTGGCGTCCTGTCCCACCACGAATAATTTGTCAATGTTGTACCTGACAACCAGTAGTCCAATGGCGTGATGCTCTTGATCTGAAATTTCCCCGAGTTCGGCCATGGCGCCCAGAACCGCAACGGTTCTGTGGCCCGACCGACCGATTACAGCAAGGCTCTGCAACGCTGCTTTCATGGAATCTGGAGAGGCGTTGTAGGCGTCATTTATGACGTGAAATCCCTGGTCTGATCTCAGAAGCTGCATCCGCCAGCGCTCTGCCATTTCCATCTCGGAGAGAACCTTTAGGCAGTGGTCTGTATCAATACCTAGAAGCCGTGAAACTTCTAAAGCCGCAGCAGCGTTCATGGCCTGGTGTTCGCCCAGAATTCGCATACTGAGCTCACTGTCGTTCTCGCCGATTCGCAGGCTGACTTTTGTGCCATCTAGGCTCAAGTCGGTTGCGGTAATTTTGGTGCTGGCGTTTTCGTCAAAGCCAAATCCGGAGACAGCGACACTGATCCCGGTTTCCATTGCTCTAACCACGGGGTCATCAAAGTTCAAGACAACCTGCTTGGTGGCAAATTCGATTAGCTCGGCCTTGATTTTGGCGGTTACCTCAATGCCTCCAAAGGCGCCGGCGTGGGCGAGCCCGACCTTCAGCACCACCGCAATATCGGGAAGGGTCCAGGCTGCCAGTTTGGCAATAGATCCGAGCCCGGCAGCCCCGTACTCAAGGATCAGGTAGCGGGTTTCGTGGTCTATCCGCAGCACGGTTGTGGGCAGACCCACCAGGTTGTTATAGGACCCAACTGGGGCAACGGTTGGTGCCAGCGGAGAAAGGATTTCTCGAAGCATGTTCTTGGTCGAGGTCTTGCCGTTCGATCCGGTTATGCCGATTACCGTCAAATTGCCCGTTGACCGAACCCTCGACAAGACCAGCTTGGCCAGATCCGACAGAGCTAAGACTGAGTCCGCCACAACTATTTGATTGATCTCTGCGGCTTCCTCTGGCTGCTGGAGAATGGCCAATGCGGCACCGGCCTGAACCGCTGCAGCAAGATGACGGTGGCCATCATCGTTCGCGCCGACCTTCGCAAAAAAGATCCCGCCCTGCTCTACAGACCTGGAATCGGTGGTGGAAACCCCAGAAACCAGGTCGGTTTCGGCTCCCCTAAAAATTGTTCCACCAACTGCTTCAGCAATCTCGGCCAGGCTAAGTTCAATCAACTCTCTAGCGCCTTTCTTGCAACCGCAATCGCATCAAAGGGCAGCTTCTGCCCCATTACCTCGCGATAGGTTAGGTGACCTGGACCACACCACAGAATTGCCCCACCGCTCGCGGTGATATTCACAGCTTTAGCTATCGCCTCAGCTGGGTCTGCAACCTCAAATATTCGATCCGAGTTGGCTTGTTGCAGCGCTGCATCCAGCAGAGTTTTGCGAATTAGTGCCGGATCCTCACTCCTTGGATGCTGGTCAGTTACTACCAAGATGTCGCCGTACTTCGCGGCTGCAACCGCCATTTCAGATCGCTTGCCGGGGTCTCGATCTCCGGAAGCTCCAAAAACTATGGTGAGTTCAGGGTATTTGCTCTTGAGCTCTCTGCCAGCCGCATCAATGGCAGCCGGGGTGTGGGCGTAGTCAACATAAACGTGTGGCAACCCTGGCCCCACCAGCTCGAGCCGGCCCGGAACCTGTATTTCCATAGCTTCGGCAGCGCTTGTTAGCTCCCGCGCGTCGAAGCCGGCCTCAAGCAACATAATGACTGCCAGCGCCAGGTTTTTGGCCATCAGGGGGCCAATTTCAAGGTTCAGCTCTAGGTTCTGCTTGCCTGTGATCTTCAACCCATGGTCTGTTTTTTGAAGTTGGTACTGCAGGCCGTCACCAATGCCGACGCCGGCTATCTCCAGGCTTTCTAGCAATTGCTTGGCGAAGTCATCTTCAACACTGATAACAGCGCTGTCACTGAACTTATTCGTGAACAGCTCGCGTTTGGCGCTCAGGTAGTCATCCATGCTGCCGAAATCATCAAGGTGGTCGCGACTCAAGTTGGTGAAACCAGCCACTTCAAAGTGCATTCCATCCACGCGATGCCTTGCTAATGCCTGTGCGGAAACCTCTATTACCAGTGCCTGGGCGCCCAGCTTGGCCGTCTCTGCGGCAAGCCAGTGAAGCCTTGGAGCTTCCGGTGTAGTTAGGTGTGACTCAAATTGGTGGTCTTCAAAATTGGTGCTTGCCGAAGTTGATAGTCCAGTGCCAACTCCCATGCCCTGAAGCAACTGCTGCAGGTAAAACGAGGTTGAAGTCTTTCCATTGGTGCCGGTTACCCCAAAAACCCGAAGCCCCAAATCTGCGGTACCGAAGACTTCGGCAGCTACCTGACCAGCGATAGCCCTGGGGTCACTGTGGCGAAGACTTGGCAGCTCGGCTGCAACTTCTCGGTCAGATAGAACTGCCACCGCACCATTGGCAACTGCCTGATCTAGATAATCCAGCCCGTGGCTTTTTGCTCCCTGGACCGCTATGAACAGGCAACCGGGGGTGACCTGACTGGAATCCATTGCAACCGAGACAATTTCAACTTCCGGACTACCGGTCAGCTCGAGGTTGAATTTCCTGGCAAGCTCGCTAGTCGTTTTCATCGATTTGGCCGTACTTGTCAGATGGAATGCTTCTGGATTCGGTGGTGGAGGGCGGAATTCGGTAGTGCTTGAGGGCCTGCTGCATGATGGCCTTGAAAGGAGGTGTCGCCTTGGACGAGTTGGAAACTCCCTCAGGGCGATAAATAGTCACACCCACCACGAATTTGGGGTTCTCGGCTGGGGCAATTCCGTAGAAAGAAATTGCGTACTCATCACCATAGCCGCTACCTGACTTGATCTCGGCGGTACCGGTTTTGCCGGCCACTCGATAACCAGGAATGGCTGCGGTCTTTCCGACACCACCGAATTCAACAACTTGTTCCATCAGCTCAAGATTCAAATTTGCCGAGGCGGTTGACAGGACTCTGGTGGAACCCTGGTTTGGCGCATAGGCAATAGAGCCATCGGCAGCTAGGCAACTGTCAACCAGGATGGGGTCAAGTCGAACTCCGCCATTGGCGATTGCCTGATAGGCATAAGCCATCTGCAAGCTGGTAACCGAGATGCCCTGGCCAAATGTGGTAACCAAATTTGTCATCTCGTCCCACTGGCTTGCAGGGTGCAAAATTCCAGAGCTCTCACCCTCAAAGCGCAGTGGGCTCACCGAACCAAAGCCAAATTTCTTCAGGTACTCGTAACGGGTTTCCCTAGGTATTTGACTTGCAAAATTCGTCATTCCGGTATTTGAGGAGTACCGCAATACGCCGGCCAGGCTCAGAGTGAAATCCTCGTGCGAAAAGCTGTCCTTGATATATTCGTTGTCAAAATCTAGGTTCATGCGGTCTGGAGCCGGAACAGTGTCGTACTCATCGGCTGTGCCGGTGTCTAAAACCATGGATGCACTAACAGCCTTCATGATGCTGCCTGGCTCAAAAGCTGCCTGGAAGATTCTTGAGCCACGGTCTGCGGCAGGAACCGCCGCCGGATCGTTTGGATCCACGGTAGGGGCCTCCGCCGCGGCCAGGATCCTGCCAGTTTCGACTTCGACAACTATCGCTGACGCCCAGGTAGCAGAAAGCTCGTTGACAGTGTCCGCCAAAACCTGCTGCGCGAAGAACTGCAGATTGGCATCGATCGAAAGGTTCAGCTGTCCGCCGTCTTCGGTTGGCTGGGTGGTTTGGTTAGAGGTTGGAATTCGCACCCCCTCAGCAGATCGCTCGAAGGTCTCTTGTCCATCAACACCCGCCAGGCAGGTGTTGTATTGACGCTCAAGGCCAGCAAGTGGCGTGCCGTCGCTACCGACGAATCCGAGAACATTTCCCGCAACGGCACCCATTGGGTAGAGCCGGTCCTCAAACTGGTCAAAGAAGATCCAAGGGATGTCCAGGTCGCGAATCGCGTTGAAGGTTTCAGCATTGACAGTCTTGGCAAGGTTTGAATACTCCGAGTCACCCTCGAGTCGAATCATGATTTCGCCATAGTCAACCCCCAACAACTGTGACAACTCCAGCGCGATTTCATCAACGGATCGCTCAGTGCGGACGCCGTCTATTGTCTGAAAGACTGGCCCTACATTCTTCGGCGCGGCATTTACGTCATACCTAAATACAGTTTTGGCTAAAACCTGCCCGGAAGAGTCGAGGATATCGCCGCGTAGCGCCTGCAGGGTTTGAGTCATAGACCTTGATGCCAGTGACTTCGCTTGGATTTCAGCGGCTTTTACCACCTGGAAATCAACCAGTCGCACACCTAGGGCGGCCACAATTAGAAACAGCACCACCGCGAAGGCGCCTAGACGGCGATTCAGCTTCGCGTGTGTTCCCATTAGGTGCCTATCTAGTTGGTGATGCGGGGATAAACCCTGATTGCAAAACTAGACCAGTGTCGCTGTTATTCGAGGTTTCAACACTCACTTGAACCTCGCCGGAAGACACCGTGGCCAGTGAGAACTCGGAGATTGCTCCGAGGGCTGAGTTGGCAACCAGGTTTGCGCTAGCAACCTGCTGCCCCTCTGCCTTTGCTGGGCTTGGCTTTCCGTAAATCTTGTTGCTTTCGATATCCAGCAAAACCGAGGCTGGGTTGGCAACCATGCCAAGTCGGTTTGCAGCATCTGCCAGGTTCTGTGGCGAGGAAAGTGATGAGACTTCCTCCTGAATGATTTGAACTTCGGTAGCCAGGTCTCGCTTTTCAAGCTTGAGTGAGCGAAGCTCGTAAGCATCATGGGTGAGCACCATGTTCAGGCCGATTTGTCCGACCAGCACTGCTACCAGGCCGATGATCAACACCGCGGCTGCCATGAGGCTGGGACGAAGCTTCTTTGCTTCATTGGCCGAGACCATGAAAATGCTCATTAGATTACCTCTAGTTTTTCCGCTGCACGCAGCCTGGCCGAAGCCGCTCTTGGATTTTGTGAAAGTTCAATTTCGGTTGCTCGCTCCACTCCGCGAGTGATCACCGATAGCGCAGGTGATGTGCCAGGAAGCTGAATTGGCATCTCTACGGGAGTTGAAGAAACTGCGGCTGCTTGCATTGCGCGCTTGACGATGCCGTCTTCGAGTGAGTGGTAGGACAT
>ENA-UPTJ01002042-UPTJ01002042.1-marine-metagenome-genome-assembly--contig:-NODE-2042-length-10087-cov-4.119019_pt1 | contig 10087 bp, 5 predicted proteins | sample MGYA00238168_ERZ767080 | MGnify/ENA primary metagenome ERZ767080 (study PRJEB28935, sample SAMN06266237) | marine metagenome | isolation source: Columbia River Estuary | place: USA:Columbia River Estuary... | reverse complement strand
ATCAAACGCATTGTTCGTGTTCCTGGTGAAAGAGCGAAAGTTGCTGTTGAATCTTACGACGATAGAATCGACCCAGTTGGTGCTTGTGTTGGTATGAAAGGTTCTAGAATTCACGGTATCGTTCGTGAATTGGGTAACGAAAATATTGATGTTATCAATTTCTCTGATAACGATGCGGTATTTATCCAAAGAGCATTGTCTCCTGCAAAAATTACTTCTATCAATATTCGTAATGAAGACAAACGTGCCGAGGTTTATTTAAAACCCGATCAGGTTTCTCTAGCGATTGGTAAAGGTGGTTTCAACATTAAATTGGCTGGTAAATTAGTGGGTTACGAAATCGACGTATACAGAGATACCGACCAAGATATTGAAGACGTTAGATTAGATGAGTTTAAAGATGAAATCGAACCATGGGTATTGGCCGAATTGAAAGGTATCGGTTGCGATACTGCTAGAAGCGTGCTCGATTTATCTGTAGAAGATTTAGTTAAAAGAACCGATTTAGAAGAAGAAACTGTTAATGAGGTTAGAAATATCCTTAAGGCAGAGTTTGAAGATTAACATTGGTTTAACCTACAAAGTATAAGGTTAGAGTCTTATACTTTGTACATTTAACCTCAAGACAATAAACATTATATCATAAGCATGAGCGATACGGCACAGCCAAAACGATTGAGTAAAGTAGCCCGGGAATTTAACCTAGGGGTGCACACTATTATTGAGTTTCTCTCCACTAAGGGATTCACAATCGATTCAAATCCCAATTCTAAAATTGATGGAAATCAATACAAATTATTGGTAGACGAATTCCAATCGGAAAAATCGTTAAAGGAGCGTTCTGAAAAGGTAGTAGTAGGAAAGGAAAAAAAGGAAACCATCACTTTGGCACCTAAAGAAGTTCCTGTAGTTGCCGAAGTTAAAGAAGAACAGATCTTTAAGGCTGAAAGACCTAAAGAAACTTTTGAAGTTAAAGTAGTAGGCAAAATTGCTTTGGAAAAAGAAGCGCCTGCGCCTGCGCCGGTTGCCGCACCTGCTCCGGCTCCAAAAGCTAAAGAAAAGGAAAAAGAAGTGGCAGAAATGAAAGCTGCTGAGCCTGTTGCTAAAGTAGAAGAACCTTTTGCTGAAACGGCTGTTGAGGTTCTTGCTCCAGAGGCTTCTGTTCCAGAGCTTGATGAAGCTCCTAAAAAAACCACTAATGCTCCCGATGAGTGGGTTCGTGCTAAGTTGGAAAAACTCGACGGGCCTAAGGTAATCGGTAAAATCGAATTACCTGCTGAGAAAAAACATGTTCCTGGTTCTGGCAACGATTTCCATAAAAAGAAACGCGAGCGAATTAAGAAGGGCCCGGTTACAGGTCAGCAAATGCAACAGCAAACGCCTCCTTCTAACAATCAACAAAGAAATAACAACAACAATACTAACAAAGGAAAAAAAGGCGGACCTCCTCAAAAGGTTGCCCCTAAACCTGAGGTTACTGAGGATGCTATCCAAAGACAAATTAAAGAAACTCTTGCTCGTTTAAGTGGTGGTAAACCTAAGAATAAGGCGGCTAAATTCCGTCGTATTAAAAGAGATGAAGCGGGCCAGCGTATTGCCGATGATGCAGAAAGAGCAGAACAAGAAAAATCAATTTTAAAAGTAACCGAGTTCATCTCTGCTAATGAGTTAGCAAGTTTGATGGATGCTTCTGTTACCGAAATTATATCGGCTTGTATGAGCCTTGGTTTGTTTGTGTCTATCAACCAACGTTTAGATGCTGAGACTATTGCTATTGTGGCAGAAGAGTTTGGCTTTAAAGTGCAGTTTGTAGGTGCAGATGTAGAAGAAGAAGAGGTTGAAGAGGTTGATGAAAATGCTATTCACCGTGCGCCAATCGTAACTGTAATGGGTCACGTCGATCACGGTAAAACCTCTTTGTTAGATTATATCCGTAAGGAAAATGTATTAGGTGGTGAAGCGGGTGGTATCACTCAGCATATTGGTGCTTATTCAGTAACATTGAAAGGTGGTGAAATCATCACTTTCTTAGATACTCCAGGTCACGAAGCCTTTACGGCGATGAGAGCGCGTGGTGCTAAGGTTACCGACTTAGCGATTATCGTAATAGCGGCCGATGATGCTATCATGCCACAAACAGTAGAGGCGATTAATCACGCTCAAGCTGCGGGTGTATCAATGATTTTCGCTATCAACAAAATTGATAAGCCTGGTGCTAATCCAGAAAAAATTAAAGAGCAATTGGCTCAAATGAATATCCTTGTAGAGGATTGGGGTGGTAAATTCCAATGCCAACACATCTCTGCAAAAAAAGGCTTGGGTATTGAAGAGCTATTAGATAAAGTATTGATCGAGGCTGATATGATGGGCTTGAAAGCTAGTCCGGATAGATTGGCTAAAGGTACCGTAATCGAGTCGATGCTAGATAAAGGTAGAGGTTATGTTGCTACTGTTTTAGTGCAAAATGGTACTATGAATGTTGGTGATATCATCTTGGCTGGTTCTTTCTATGGAAAAATTAAGGCGATGTACAATGAGCGTGGTAAACGTGTAGATAAAGCCGGACCATCTACTCCTGTTCAATTACTTGGTTTAAATGGTGCTCCTCAAGCAGGTGACCACTTTAGTGCAGTGAAGGAAGAGCGTGAAGCAAAAGATATTGCCACCAAACGTTTGCAATTACAGCGCGAGCAAGGTATTCGCACCCGCAAACACATCACATTGGATGAGATTGGTCGTCGTATCGCGATTGGTGATTTCCAACAGTTGAACATCATCGTTAAAGGTGACGTGGATGGTTCTATTGAAGCATTGTCAGATTCATTGTTGAAATTATCGACTTCTCAAATTCAAATTAATATTATCCATAAATCTGTCGGACAGGTTTCTGAATCAGACGTATTGTTGGCTTCGGCTTCTAATGCAATCGTGATCGGTTTCCAAGTTCGTCCTTCTGCAGGTGCGCGTAAGTTAGCTGAGCAAGAAGATATCGAGATTCGTTTGTATTCTATTATCTACAAAGCTATCGAAGAATTAAGAGATGCGATGGAAGGGATGTTGAAACCGAAAATCGAAGAGAAAGTGGTGGCGAACATCGAAATTCGTGAAGTGTTTAAAATCACAAAAGTGGGTTCTGTTGCCGGATGTTATGTGACCGACGGTAAAGTGACTCGTAAAAATAAAATACGCGTTATCCGCGATGGTATCGTAATTTACTCTGGTGAACTTGGTTCATTGAAACGTTTCAAAGAAGATGTGAAAGAGGTAAATCATGGTTACGAGTGCGGATTAAATGTAGAGAAATTCAACGACATCGCTGTTGGTGATATCATTGAAGCTTACGAAGAAGTTGAAGTTAAGCAAACCTTGAAGTAAGACTCTTAAGTTTTAGAAATAAGAAAGCCCCGATGAGAAATCATCGGGGCTTTTTGTTTTTATGGCCTCATCCCCGGCCCTTCTCCAAAAGAGAAGGGTGACTAAGTTTAAAATGATTTTTTAAGTAGTGGCTCCCTTCTCTTTTGGAGAAGGGCCGGGGATGAGGCCATTAAAATAGGAAGTTTTGTATAATTAAATTTTACTTACAACTCTGAATATAATAAGTATCAATATAATCAGGTACTACAAAGCAAAAAGGAAAATTTGCTTGTACTTGTTTTTTCAATTGTTCTGCTTCGAATTTAGTTCTGCAATCTCCTACACGCACTTTATAACTAGGGGCTTCCCACAATTCATGGGTATTAACATCTGGAAATAATGCCAAAAATTTCATTCTATCTGCACTTGTTTTTGTTCTAGCATCTGCACCATTGGCCGATGAAATTTGCACTCTGTAGCCTTTTATCAATTGCGGACATTTCTTCTTATTGATGGCAATATGTGAATGAATAGCGCTATTGATTAATGAATCACCATGAAAAGTAACGTTGCCTTTTTGAGCAAAAATACTGCTGCTTAATGCGATAAAAAATACAAAAATTGAAAGTCTCATATAAAGTGTATATAAAGTCAAAATTACAATAATATATCACTAAAAAAATACCTTTCTACAATTGTGCCTTTTCAAGTTGATTTGCGCCGAAAACACCCTAAAAGCCACTTGTTTTTATAAATAAATTAATAAATAGTATACTATAGAAATGGAAACGAAGAGCTCTTTCTCCTTTCGAAATTGATTGTTTATCAGGCTATACACTCTACACAAACCCTACTTTCCTTATTTAGAATCATTTTAAATTAGGTTCTTGCCTGTGAATTGTCATGGAATTGCAATGCTAAAAAACAGGATTATTATAAATTTGCAGAAAGCTAAAATAGCTTGTTTTAAATAGGTCAGAAGGATCAAATGAACTTATATAAAAGAACAATGAGACAAATCTCATCCATCTCTTCCCTCCTCAAATTGTTGGCTTTCACGTTTTTATTAGTGTCTACCAATGTGTCTGCGCAGGATGCTGCAGCGGGAGAAAAATTATTCAAAGCTAATTGTGCAACTTGTCACAACTGGGATAAACCAGGAACAGGGCCAGCTTTAATGGGCGTTAAAGACCGCGTTCAGCCGGGAAGTTTTGCTTCTGCGGATGAATGGTTGAAAGCCTGGATTAAGAACAACACCAAGGTGATAGCTAGCGGAGATGCTTACGCAAACAAAATTTACAAAGAAAATAATAAGAGTGCAATGACTGTTTTCGGTTTCTTGAGCGATGCTCAGTTAGTCGATATTATTGCTTTCTTGGATAAAGGACCTACTGCTAAAGTTATGGCTGTGGCAGCTCCAACAGATTCTGCTAAAGCTCCGGTTGAAGAAGAAGGATCAGATCTGTGGATGATTCTAGGAATAATTACCATTGCAAGCATTGTAATTATCATTTTCACTGGAATTAACCGTTCAATGAAAAATGTTTTAAACGCTCGTGAAGGAAAAGAAATCGAAGAATCTAAGACCTTTATGGGTGCAATTGGTCACTGGATGAAAGGCCATAAAAAATTAGCTTCTATTATCGGATTGGTGATATTCTTAATGCTAGGTAAAATTGGCTGGGATGCATTGGCAGGAATTGGAATCTACCAAGGTTACACGCCCAAACAACCCATTGCTTTCCCTCACGATTTACATGCTGGTAAAAACCAAATTGATTGTAAATACTGCCACTCTTCTGCTAGAGTAAGCAAAACTTCAGGTATTCCTTCTGCTAACGTTTGTATGAATTGCCACAAAGCAATCGACAATGGTAGCCGTTCTGGAAAAACTGAAATCGCGAAGTTGTACGCGTATATTGGCTGGAATCCAGATTCTGCTAAGTACATGACCAAAGATGGAAAAATGAGAAACGACACCGCTATTGAGTGGGTAAGTGTTCATAAATTACCAGACTTCGTTTATTTCAATCACTCTCAGCACGTTGAGGTAGGTAAAGTGGCTTGTCAGAAATGCCACGGTGAAGTGCAAGAGATGGCTGAATTGAAACAATTCTCTGAATTAACAATGGGCTGGTGTGTTAACTGTCACCGCGAAACTGAAGTTCAGTTTGCTGGTAATGACTACTACCTCAAAATACACGAAGACGCGAAAGCAGAAAACAAACATAAAAAGGACTTCAAATTCACAGTTGATAAAATTGGTGGGTTAGAATGTGCTAAATGTCACTATTAATAATAAGTAACAGGTTCTATATATAGTTGCAACTATGACTGAAACTAAAAAATACTGGAAAGGGATTGACGAGCTTACAGCTGCTCCCCATTTCGTAGAGCAAAGTCAAAAAGAATTTACCGAGCATATTCCGGTAGATGAGTTTTTATCTGATTCATCATTGGGTGAAAGCAAAACTCACCGTAGAGATTTCTTAAAATATCTTGGATTTAGCGTTACTGCTGCTACTTTAGCTGCATGCGAAACTCCAGTGACTAAAGCAATTCCTTACTTAAACAAACCCGAAGAAATTACACCTGGTGTTGCCAACTGGTATGCATCTACTTATTTTGATGGATTTGATTTCGCTGGTGTTTTGGTAAAAACAAGAGAAGGTCGTCCTATCCATATCAAATCAAACAAAAATTCTCAAATCACTGGTGGAGGTTTAAATGCAAGAGTTAACTCTTCTGTATTGGAATTGTATGATGCAAAGAGAGCGAAAGCTCCAGCACGTAGAAAAGGCGACAAATGGGATAAAGGTTTGTCTTGGTCGGTAGTTGATAAAGAGATTTCTGGTAAATTGGCTTCTTCTTCTAAGATTGCTATCCTTACTGGTACTTTAATGTCTCCTTCTTCTGAAAGAGCTATTGCCGAGTTCAAAGCAAAATATCCATCTGCTGAGCATGTGGTTTACGATACTATTTCTTCAAGTGGTATTCTTCGTGCTAACAATGCAATGTTTGGTAAATCGGCAATCCCTGCTTACAACTTCGATAAAGCTAAAGTTATTGTTTCTCTAGGTGCCGATTTCTTGGCCAACTGGTTAAACTCTAATCAATATGCCACTCAATATGCAGCTACAAGAAGACCTGAGGCCGATTGGATGTCGAAACATTTCCAGTTTGAATCTAAGTTATCATTAACTGGTTCAAATGCTGATGTTCGTGCTACTGTTAAACCTTCAGAACAAGGTGTTGCTGCTGCTTTCTTATTGAAAGAAATAGGTGGTTCTAACGCTGTTCCTGCTGGCTTAACAGATTCTGCTAAGAAAAAATTGAAAAAAGCTGCTGCTGAGTTGAAAGCTGCTGGTGCAAATGCATTGGTTGTTGCAGGTAGCAATGATGTTAATGTTCAATTGGTGGTAAATGCTATCAACGAGAAGTTAGGTAGCTACGGTACTACTGTAGATATTGACAATGCATTAAATATTAGAAAAGGTAACGATACAGATTTTGCTGCTTTGGTAAACCAAATGGCTGCTGGTTCTGTAGATGCTATCTTAATCGCAGGTGTAAATCCTGTATACACTTCACCAGCGAAAATTGGTGGAAAAGCTGATTTCAAAACAGCTTTATCTAAAGTTAAATTGAAAGTTTATTTAGGTGACAGATTGGATGAAACCGGTGCTGTTGCTGATTATATTCTTCCTGATAATCATTACTTGGAGTCATGGAACGATTACAATCCTTCTAAAGGAATGTACAACGTGGCTCAACCTGTAATCTCTAAATTGTTTAGTACACGTCAATGGCAAGAGTCTTTATTGGCTTTGGCTGGTAATGAAAGTGCTTATGGTGATTATTTACAAGCAACGTGGACTGCCATGGGCGTTTCATCAACACAATGGTATTCTGCAGTTGAAAGTGGTGTTTACACTACTTCTGGATTAGCTCCTGCAGTTGCTGAAGTTGTTGCAACTGATGCAAAACCTGCAGCTGAAAAAGTAGAAGCTGCTATTGTAGCTGCTGCTACTGTGGTTTCATCTTCAATAGATTTAAGTTCTGCAATAGCATCTTTCAAAGCTTCTTCAGATTGGGAAGTTGAATTGTATGTGAAAACAGGTATGGGTGATGGTCGTCATGCTTTAAACCCATGGTTGCAAGAATTACCAGATCCAATTACTAAAGTAACTTGGGACAACTACGTTACAATGCACCCAACTGATTTGTTGGAATTGTTTGGTAAATCAACTCCCGATAATTACGAAGGTCACAACGAATTGTATTTAGGTGAAAAATATCCTGCGAAAGTAGTTACTGTTGAGGCTAACGGCGTTACTTTAACTTTGCCAGTTTATCCTTTACCAGGACAAGCTAAAAAGACCATTGGTATCGCTTTGGGTTATGGTAGATCTATCACCGAAGGTTTGTCAAGAGAAGAGTGGAGCGGAGATTTATTTGCCGATAATAAGTTAATCGGACAAAATGCTTTCCCTTTGATTACTGCTGATTTCCAATACAATTCTACAGTTAAAATTAGCAAAACAGAATCTACGTATCCGTTGGCTACCACTCAAACTCATCACACGATGATGGGTAGAAAGATGGTGAATGAGACTACTTTAGATATTTTCAAAAGTACCAAAGACGCGAAAGCAGAAGGTGAGTACAATGAGCAAATGTATTTGAAAGATACATATGGCAAGAAGAAAAAACCAGAAGAGTTAGATTTATGGGCCGATCATGGTGTTGCCTTAGGTCACCGTTGGGGTATGGTTATCGATTTGAATACTTGCACTGGTTGTGGTGCTTGCGCTACTGCTTGTCAATCAGAAAATAACATTCCAGTTGTTGGTAAAGACGAGGTAAGAAGAAGTCGTGAAATGGCTTGGATTCGTATCGACCGTTATTTCTCTTCAACCGTTAATGATAAAAAAGTTGCCGAATTAGATCAATTGAATTCTATCGGTGAATACCATAAGGCTGAGGTGCCAGATGATGAACCACAAGTAGTTTTCCAACCACTGATGTGTCAACACTGTAACCACGCGCCGTGCGAAACTGTTTGTCCGGTTGCTGCTACTACTCACTCAGAGGAAGGCTTAAACCAAATGGCTTACAACCGTTGTATCGGTACTCGTTACTGTGCTAACAACTGTCCTTTCAAAGTAAGAAGATTCAACTGGTTCCAATACGATTCATTGAGATTGACTCAATATCCTGATTTCAACAAAGTAAACCCTGCACAAGATGATTTAGGCCGTATGGTGTTGAATCCAGATGTGGTGGTTCGTTCTAGAGGGGTTATCGAGAAATGTTCAATGTGTGTTCAAAGAATTCAATCTGGTAAATTAGATGCTAAAAAAGCAGGAACTCCTGTTCAAGATGGCTCAATCGATACAGCTTGTTCTGAGGCTTGTGCATCAGGTGCCATTAAATTTGGTGACTTGAACGACAAAACTTCATATGTTCACAAAGCAGCATTTGAAAACCAAAGATCTTATGTAATGTTAGAAGAAGTTGGTGTTAAACCCAACATCTACTACATGACAAAAGTTAGAAATTTAGATAGTAAAGAAGCTTAATATTTTAAATACTGAAGAATGCATCACGTAGAAGCAGATATTAGAGAGCCTTTAATTCTTGGTAATAAAACTTACCACCAGATTACAGAGGACGTTTGCGCACCTGTTGAAGGTAAGGCAGGCAAAATGTGGTACATGGTTTTTTCCCTTGCAGCATTGCTTGCCCTTTGGGGTGTTGGCTGTATATTCTACACCGTTGGTGTGGGTATTGGTGTTTGGGGTTTAAATAAAACTGTGGACTGGGCATGGGATATCACCAACTTCGTTTGGTGGGTTGGTATCGGTCACGCTGGTACTTTGATCTCTGCAGTATTGTTATTGTTCCGTCAACGTTGGAGAATGGCGATTAACCGTTCTGCTGAAGCGATGACTATCTTCGCGGTCATCATGGCTGCTTTGTTCCCATTGTTACACATGGGAAGAATCTGGATGGCTTACTGGGTATTGCCTTTACCAAATCAATTTGGTTCTTTATGGGTTAACTTTAACTCGCCTTTGCTTTGGGACGTGTTCGCAATCTCTACTTATTTCTCTGTATCGTTAGTGTTTTGGTACATCGGTTTAATTCCCGATTTCGCTACCATTCGTGATAGAGCAGTTAAACCTGCCGCGAAAAAAGCATACAGCATTATGGCTTTCGGTTGGACGGGTTCTGCTAAACATTGGAATCGTTTTGAAGAGGTGTCATTGGTGTTGGCTGGTTTGGCTACTCCGCTAGTATTCTCAGTTCACTCTATTGTATCTATGGACTTTGCTACTTCAGTGATTCCAGGTTGGCATACCACTATTTTTCCTCCATACTTCGTTGCTGGTGCGGTATTCTCTGGATTCGCAATGGTATGTACGCTGATGTTGGTCATGAGAAAAGTATTGCACCTTGAGGATTATATCTTAGTAAAACACATTGAGTACATGAACATCATCATCATGTTGACTGGTTCAATGGTGGGTGTTGCTTACTTATCTGAGTTGTTCATCTCTTGGTATTCTGGTGTGGAGTATGAAGGTTATGCTTTCATGAACCGTGCTACAGGTTGGTACTGGTGGTCTTATGCAGCCATGATGACTTGCAACGTAATCTCTCCGCAGTTAATGTGGGTGAAGAAATGGAGAAGAAAATATTAAATAAGGTTACTTTCCCTCATTATTTA
>ENA-UPTJ01002039-UPTJ01002039.1-marine-metagenome-genome-assembly--contig:-NODE-2039-length-10099-cov-4.812425_pt1 | contig 10099 bp, 12 predicted proteins | sample MGYA00238168_ERZ767080 | MGnify/ENA primary metagenome ERZ767080 (study PRJEB28935, sample SAMN06266237) | marine metagenome | isolation source: Columbia River Estuary | place: USA:Columbia River... | reverse complement strand
CATCAGCAGTGTTAAGTCAGGAAGAAAAAGAAGCAGGAGTTGCTTTAATTGATATTGGTGGTGGAACAACAGATTTAGCGATTTTCAAAGACGGAATTATACGTCATACAGCAGTAATTCCTTTCGGTGGAAATGTTATCACAGACGATATCAAAGAAGGGTGTTCTATCATTGAAAAACAAGCAGAATTATTAAAAATTAAGTTTGGTTCAGCTTGGCCAGGTGAAAATAAAGAAACAGAAATAGTATCAATTCCCGGATTGAGAGGAAGAGAAGCCAAAGAAATTACGCTTAAAAATTTGTCTAAAATCATACATGCCAGAGTTCAAGAAATCATTGAATACGTGTACACAGAAATCAAAGATTATGGTCATGAAACACAAAAAGGAAAATTGATCGCAGGAATTGTGTTGACAGGTGGAGGTGCTCAATTAAAGCATTTAAGACAATTGGTTGAGTATATCACAGGAATGGATGTAAGAATTGGATATCCAAATGAGCATTTAGCGGGTGATTCTGATGACGCATTGTCTAGTCCTGCTTATGCAACCGCAGTTGGCTTGTTGATTGAAGGATTGAAACACGAGGAAAAAGCTGAACAAATAGTTCAGGAATCAACATCACAAATTGTAGCTGAAACCAAAACCACAACAACTGAGAAGTTAGAAAATTCTCCTAAAGTTGCTGAAAACCCAAAACCAAAAATGCCAACTTTTTTAGAAAAATTTACAGATCGTTTCAAAGATTTTTTAGATAACGCAGAGTAATTTTTTTAAAAAAAATATAAAAATCAAAAATTAACAAAAACCAAAAAATAGATACGTTATTATGAGCGCAGAATTTGATAACATTTTATTTGACATGCCAAAAACACAGTCTAACACAATCAAAGTAATTGGTGTTGGTGGTGGTGGAAGCAATGCAGTAAATCACATGTTTACCCAAAACATCAGAGGTGTTGATTTTGTAATCTGTAATACAGATGCACAAGCCCTTGAAAACAGTCCAGTCCCTAATAAAATTCAATTGGGTGCCAACTTAACCTCTGGGTTAGGAGCAGGTGCAAATCCTGAAATTGGTGAACAGGCAGCTAAAGAAAGTATTCAAGAAATTCAGCAAATGCTAAATACCCAAACAAAAATGGTATTTATCACTGCAGGAATGGGAGGTGGTACAGGAACTGGTGCTGCACCAATCATCGCGAAAATTGCGAAAGATATGGATATTTTGACAGTAGGAATTGTAACCATGCCATTTCAGTTTGAGGGAAGAATGCGCTCAAATCAAGCTCAAATCGGAATTGATCAGTTGCGAAAAAATGTAGATTCATTGATTGTTATCAATAATAACAAATTGCGTGAAGTTTATGGAAATTTGGGTTTCAAAGCAGGATTTTCAAAAGCAGATGAAGTTTTATCAACTGCTTCAAGAGGAATTGCCGAAGTAATTACCCATCACTACAAGCAAAATATCGATTTGCACGATGCAAAAACAGTGCTTTCAAATAGTGGAACTGCCATCATGGGTTCTGCAAAAGAAGAAGGTAAAAACAGAGCAAAAAACGCTATTGTAAAAGCGCTTGACTCTCCTTTATTGAACGATAATAAAATTGAAGGAGCTAAAAACGTATTGTTATTAATCGTTTCTGGAACTTCTGAAGTTACGTTGGATGAAATAGGAGAAATCAACGAATATATCCAAACAGAAGCTGGTTACGATGCCAATATTATCATGGGTATCGGAGAAGATGATGATTTAGGAGAGTCAATCTCATTGACAATTGTTGCAACAGGTTTTGCTCCAGATCAACAAAGTTCTATCACAAATACTGAGGCTAAAAAAATCATTCACACTCTAGAGGATGAGCAAAAAGCAACCTATAATTTTGGTGAAAAAACGCTTACGAAAGTACCATCCTTAATTGAGCCAGCGCCAATAGTAACTGAGCAAAAAGTAACCTATGTTCTTGATGATACTGAAGATGAATTGCCAAAAATGGATTTGATTCCAACGTCTAATATCATAGCTGAAATTCCTGTAGTTTATGAAGAAATTGCCTTAGAATTTATTTCTGATGATGATTTTTTCATTACAGAAGCTCCAAAAAAGGAAGTGATTTCTGAGTTTAAAGACGATGAAATTTCACAAGAATTAATTTTTGAATTTCCTTTGAATTCTTTTACTGAAATTACAGCTGAAAAAGAAACTCCGAAAGCTGAATATCATAGAAATATCAACGAAATTGAGGTTTTTGGAGCTCAAGAAATTACTTTTAAACGACATATTTTAGAGGATTTTGATGTAAAACCAACAATTTCAAAAAGTTCAAATATTGTCAATAAAAAAGAAATAGAAGAGGATGCTTTTGGATTTACTTTAAAAACGGCTAAACAATCTGAAATCAATCAAATTGAAACAGACAGTGAAGAGATTTCACCTATGAGTTTAACAATTGCTGAATTGACAAAAAGAGCTGATGACAGACGTAATAAAATGAAGAGTTTTAATCATAAATTTAATGAAAAATACAATAAAAACGTAGACGAAATAGAGCGTGAACCGGCTTTTTTAAGAAACGGTATTGATGTGGGAAGAAATTCATCTATTAGTAAAACTGAACCTACGTTAAAAAAAGAATCAGAAGATTTAAATTTTAAATCGAATAATACTTTTTTACACGATAATGTAGATTAATTTTCCCAATCAAATTTCAATTATTGAAATCACATCTCAAAAGGATGTGATTTTTTTTTCTAAACAATCAATCATTCAAATTCAGTTAGGACCACCTTAGAAATTATAAGATTTGGTCGCAATTATCATGTAAGTGGCAAAAAAAATCTCATAGAGAACTATGAGATTTTTTAAAATATCTGTTTAAATTTTAACTTACTGCCGCTTTGATTCTTTTCATGGCTTCTCTAATTTGACTTTCTGAGGCTGCATAAGAGATTCTTATACAATTTGCAGCGCCAAAAGCCTCACCACTAACAGTTGCTACATTTGCTTTTTCTAATAAAAACATGGAGAAATCTCCTGCATTATTGATAGTATATCCATCAATTGTTTTGCCTATGAATGCAGAAATATCAGGAAAAACATAAAATGCTCCGTTAGGTATATTTACTCTAAAACCAGGAATTTCATTTAATAAATCAACAATGATGTTTCTGCGGGTTTTAAATTCTTTTACCATAAATTGAATTTTTTCTACAGGTGCTAAAACAGCAGTAATGGCAGCTCTTTGTGCAATACAATTTGTTCCAGAAGTGATTTGTCCTTGCATTTTGGTACATGCTTTTGCAATCCATTCAGGCGCACCAAGATATCCAATTCTCCAACCTGTCATGGCGAATGCTTTTGCCAAACCATTTACAGTGATGGTTCTATCGTACATGCTTTCAATTGCAGCAAAACTGAATGGTTTCACTTCATAATTGATGTGTTCATAGATTTCATCAGATAAAATATAGATATTTGGATATTTTTCTAAAACTTCCGCAAATGCTCTGTATTCAGCTTCTGTGTATATGGTACCACTTGGATTGTTTGGAGAATTGAAAAACACCATTTTGGTTTTTGGTGTGATGGCAGCTTCTAATTGAGCTGGTGTAATTTTGTAATTCGTTTCTATTGATGAAGGAATTTCTATAGAGGTTGCTTCGCACAGAGTAGCAATTGCTGAATAACTAACCCAATATGGTGTAGGTAAAATAACTTCATCACCAGGATTTAATAATACTTGCGCTACGTTTGCTATTGATTGTTTTGCACCTGTTGAAACTACGATTTGACTTGGTTTGTAAGTCAAGTCATTGTCACGTTTAAATTTAGTGCAAATAGCTTCTTTCAATTCTACATAACCATCAACTGGTGAGTATGAGTTGTAATTTTGATGGATAGCTTCAATAGCTGCATCTTTGATAAAATCAGGGGTGTTAAAATCTGGTTCTCCCAAACTCAATCCGATAATATCCTTTCCTTCTGCTCTTAATTCTCTTGCTTTAGCAGCCATGGCTAATGTTTCAGAGACGGGTAAACTGTTAATTCTGTCCGATAATGGATGTGACATTTTTTTTAAAAAATTATTTAATTTATGCTAATTCTGGATTTTTTCCTAAAACTCCTAAGTGTTTAAAATGCTCTATAATGGCCTTGCGTGTAGTTTTATACTCATTATAAGGCAAATTAAATTCTTTGGCAGTTTCTTTGACAATTTTAGCTAATTTGTCATAATGAATATGAGAAATGTGTGGAAAAATATGATGTTCAACTTGATGATTTAATCCTCCTGTGTAGAAGTTTACCACCCAATTGCTAGGCGCAAAGTTGGAAGTTGTGTATAATTGATGGACTGCCCAAGTGTGCTCTAAATTTCCATTTTCATCAGGAATTGGCATTGTTGTAGTTGGAACGATATGTGCCAACTGAAAAACCAAACTTAAAATCATACCTGCAGTGTAATGCATCATAAAAAAGCCAATCAATACTTTCCACCAAGCGATGTCTAAAACTGCGATTGGCAATACAATCCAAAGTAAATAATAAACCAATTTTGAGATCACCAATTTTGTCCATTCAGTAGTAGGATTTGGAAATTCACCATATGAAAGTTTTCTTTTTAAATAACTATGCATTTGTTTGATATCGGTAGTTATTGCCCAGTTAATGGTCAGCAAACCATATAAAAAAATTGAATAGTATTTTTGAATTTTATGAATTTTCAACCATTTAGCATGTTGAGAAAAACGAATAATTCTTCCGGCATCAATATCTTCATCATAGTCTTTTATATTGGTAAATGTATGATGTAGTACATTGTGCTGAACTTTCCAATTATATACATTTCCAGCTAAAATATAAATGCTACTCCCCATCAATTTATTTACCCATTTTTTACTCGAAAAAGATTCATGATTGCTGTCATGCATAACATTCATGCCGACCCCAGCCATACCAACTCCGGTAATAATTACCATAAAAATCATCATCCATTGTGACATTGAAACCGTTAGAATAAGAATGAAAGGAACTAAAAATAGTAAAAACATGATGATTGCTTTACTGTATAATTTCCAATTTCCTGTTTTTTTGAGTTTGTTTTCTTTGAAGTAATCGTTTACTCGTTTGTTTAGAGTTTTAAAGAATTTTGCGTTGTCTACTCTAGAAAAGGTTATAGTACTCATTAATAAATATTAGATTACAAAAATATGCATTTTGACATACACTAAATACAAAACGTTTAAAATTCTTACAAATTGTTTGAAAATAGTAGCTATTTTTGCGTGACTATTCGTTTTTTATGGAAATTATTCAAAAGTATTTTACAAATTTAACACCTCATCAAACTGAACAATACGCTAAGTTGCAAGATTTGTATCAAGATTGGAATCTGAAAATTAATGTTGTTTCAAGAAAAGATATTGATGAATTGTATTTAAGACACGTACTGCATTCTTTGGGTATTGCAAAAGTGATGCAATTTCAACCCAATGCAAAAATAATTGATGTTGGTACTGGAGGTGGTTTTCCTGGAATTCCTTTAGCGATTTTGTTTCCTGAAACCCAATTTCATTTGGTAGATGCTATTGGAAAAAAAATAAAAGTTGTGGATGAAGTCGTTGCAGGTTTGGGATTGAAAAACGTAAAAACTTCTAACTGTAGGGTAGAAGAAGTAAAAGACACGTATGATTTTATTGTGAGTAGGGCAGTAGCGCAAATGGAAACTTTTGTAAATTGGACAAAAGGAAAAATTGCCAAAAAACAAAATCATGAACTTAAAAATGGTATTTTATATTTAAAAGGAGGAGATTTAACAGAGGAATTGCAAAAATATACGTCAGCAACAACTTACGATTTAACCAATTATTTTGAAGAACCTTTTTTTGAAACTAAAAAAGTAGTTCATTTGGGAGTGAAGTTTAAGTGATGTTTTTTAATGAAATTAATAGCCAACAATAATTATTATTGAGTTTAAAATAGTCAGTTGAAAAACTAGCTACTTTAAAAATTTACATAGTTGACTTGCTTGTTATTTAGATCACTTTCATTAAAAAAAAATTGATTTGAGATTAATTTCATATCCTAAAGTTGATATTTAGTGTCTGGAAAGCGGTACTTGTTCTTCTATCAAATCTTGCCACAAGTAATTCTACCTTAATACAAATTGAACTCTTATTTCAGATGTGCTAAAATTATTTCTAAAAGCTTCACCATCCAAAAACTTGTATTTATAATCATCAAATTTTAGTATCATTGGCAATGGTTTTCCATAATTATCATGAACAAATTGATGAAGTCCAGAAATGTTATCTGCTTTTGCATTATTATAATTGGTAATCATTATTCAATCATTATTTGGCTCAGTAGTGTAAAAAAATGTTCTCCTTTTTTATCCTGTTTTGTGAAGTTTCTAGATTATCATTAATTATTTAAAAAGAAATGGCGTCAACAAATAAAAAACAAAAGGATTTTTTATATTTTAATTGATAATTATGAATAGAAGTGATTAAAACAAGGGAATTTTTTATATATTTAATTTTTAAATTTTATGTCTGATAAACCTTTTCAATTCAAAGAATTTTCGATTTATCAAGAGAAAACTTCGATGAAAGTTGGTACAGATGCTGTATTATTAGGCGTTTGGACTTCTTTGGATAATTTTCCTGATAAAATTTTGGATATTGGCTCAGGAACTGGAATTATTTCTTTGATGCTGGCTCAACGTTCTGATGCCGAAACAATTGATGCTGTTGAAATTGATGAAAATGCTTATGAACAATCTGTAGAAAATTTCGAAAAATCAATTTGGGCAGATCGTTTGTATTGTTATCATTGTTCATTTGAGGAATTTGTTGATGAAATTTCATCCGAAAAAGAAACTTATGATTTGATAGTTTCAAATCCGCCTTTTTATACTGAAAATGCTGAAACTCCTTCTGAAAGCAGAACTAAAGCACGTTTCACAAGTGCGTTGTCTTTTGAAGATTTGTTATTGGGCGTCTCTAAAATCTTAACAGAGGAAGGTGTTTTTTCAACAATTATTCCTTTTAAAGAAGAAAATGACTTTGTGAAGTTAGCTAACCAAAATAATCTTTTTCTGAATAAAGTTTGCAGAGTTCAAGGCAATCCAACATCCAAATTGAAAAGAAGTTTACTTTCTTTTTCTTTTCAAAAAACAGATGTTATAGAATCTAATTTAATCATTGAAACTGAACGTCATCAATACACCAAAGAATATATTCATCATCACTATTCCATTGAGAGTCCCATCCTTTACCAGCATCATATCCAATAAAGTAAGGAGGATCTGTTAGGATAAGATCAACAGAATTATCTTCTAGTGTTTTGAGATACACTAAACAGTCTTGGTTTTTGTATTCGTGGTTCATTTGAGCTATTCTACCACAAATTATCTGTTTGAAATTTCCTCATTACAAACATTTATTAGTCTTTTAATAGTTTCTGATGGGAGTTGTTTAACAAGATCTTTCATTGATTTTTCTTCCCAATCTCCAACAATTTTACCAGCAAAAGGGAGTTTGTTAAGATTAACTTCAGGGATACCAACAGTTTTCTTAAGTAACTTTGAGAGCAAAGATGATGAGTTGAACATAGTTTTTTCCTTTATATAATTTAAATACTATAATATTATTATAAAGATATATTTGCACATACCTTTTAATATGAGTAAAATAGATTTTGAGGTGAGAAATGGAATCTTGTTCTAAAAATTGGAAACATGTATTTGTTTATGAGAGTGGAATGATTGATCCTCAGCCTGGTTATCCAAGTTTTTATCCTGGGCAATTGATGTTTGACAATCATTTGAAGGCATTAGATTTTGCTATTTCAGATGGATGGGAATTAAACAATAATACTGCTTTGGATATTCATAGGATGCTTACTAAAAACATACCTTTTTTTGAGGATAGAGGCAATAGTGGTCAATATAGAAGTTGTGAAGTTTGGATTGGCCACGAACTTTGTCCAAACTATTCAGCATTATCAAGCCTAATGGATCAATGGTTAGAAGTTACTAAAAAACTAATTGATTTAAACTATCAAGATAAAGTTAGTGGATTAAATGTTGCATCAACTTCTCATCATATGTTTGAAGTAGTTCATCCATTTATTGATGGTAATGGAAGGGCTGGAAGATTACTCTTTCAAAAAGTCTTGAAACAATGTAATGAGGATCCAAGAATAATCTACTTTTCGGATAGGGATAGATATTACGAAGAAATCCAATATTTTAGGGATAAATATTGGATTTCAAATAAGTTTGATATTGACCTAATTATAAGTGACTCTATGTCCCCTCAGGTTCATAATAATATCCACCCTTAATTGGCTTGGCCTTTTCACCTCCAGGATTTATGAGTACTGGAAATTTTGGAAAATCAAAATCTGGAATATCAGGAATATCTGGTTTAAATATAGGTGGAATTTTGGGCGGTCTTTTAATAATAGGAGGAGTCTTAAGCCTTGGGGGAGTTTCCAATTCTTCTGTTGGAGGAACTTTAAGGCGTGGAGGAGTTTCTAATTCTTCTTGTGGGGGAATTCTAAGGCGTGGAGGAACATCGAGTTCTTCTTGTGGTTTTACTGTTGAAGTTCCAAAATCGTGAAGTCTATCAATATTTTTAAGCTCATCAGGAGTAAATAATCTCATTCTTTTGCCATATTCATAGATTTTTTTTGTTCTCTCTGTAACTTCAACTCTTCTGCCACTTATAAGGTCTTCTAAAACTTTCTCTAAAAACTCAGGCTCATATTTAGCAATATCTCTTGCTAACTCTTCTGAATGAGTGTCGTGTATTAATCTTCTAGCATCAGCAACACTTACATCTTCAACAGCTCTATCTACAGCTCTTGCAGCATCAACAGCATCTTCTACAGTAACAGGAGTTGTATGAGTAATTGGAGGAATGTCATCTATTTCTAATATATCAAATCTTCCTCTTGGTGGAGTAGTTGGAGTAGGAGTATGTATAGGAGCTTTTGGAACACTTGGAGTATGAATAGGATTAACAAGTCTAGGTATTAATTTCACACCTTCTTCAATGATGTTTGGTAAAAGTCTTAATGCTCCTCCAGCAACTCTTATATTTAAGATATCTTGAATTTGATCAGCTTCTTTGTAGTATCCATTACTATCAAGAGTTTTTGCTATTTTGATTAGACTATTTAAGTTATTGTGCATATGTTCCACCAATGTTTATCTTATTATTAATATACTGATTATTGCTTTAGCTACCTTTTAGCAGTAACATAAAGAATAAGAAAGGTTGATTATGTTTTTAAATTGCGACAAAATTGTAGTATATGATTTGGAAGCTACTTGTTGGGAAGGAAGAGAATACGGATTTAAATATCGTGAAATTATAGCTCTTGGAGCTTGTATTTTAGATTTGAAAACTCTTGAAATCTCTGGAAATTTTAAAACAATATGTAAGCCAATCAAAAGCGAAATATCTGAATATTGCACAAGAATCACTGGCATTACTAAAGAACAAGCTGAAAATGGTGAAGATTTTGAAGTGATGTGTAAATCATTAATGAATGAATTTAACTCAAAACTATATCCTTGTGCTGCTTGGGGAGTTGACAATGAGAAGATGTATCAAGAATGTAGGGAAAAAGAATGCAAATATCCCTTTTCTAATCAATACGTAAACATTTCTCTGTTGTATTCCGTTTTAACAGGAAAACCTCATAATAATGGGTTAGAACGATCTCTATTAGAGTTAGGATTAAAGTTTGAAGGTGACAAACATAATCCTTATTGGGATTCTTATAATGCTGCAAAGATATTGAAGCATCTTATGGAGAAATGTCGTGAAACTTTTTAGTGAAATTACTCGCCCATTAATTGCGCTTAATTTAAAAGTTAGATATAAAAGATGGCCTGAAGCTTATTACATTTATCGGGATGAAGAAAAACTCATGGACAGTTTAGGAAATCTGTTTTATTATTCCTGGGAAGATTTTATTAGGTTACATCAACATATCTTAAATAATGCTGGACCTGTTTGGGAAATTTATGAAGAAGTGGAATTCGACAATCTATAAGTAGAGGTGTCTTAAAAACAGAATAAAA
>ENA-UPTJ01002037-UPTJ01002037.1-marine-metagenome-genome-assembly--contig:-NODE-2037-length-10111-cov-5.205151_pt1 | contig 10111 bp, 8 predicted proteins | sample MGYA00238168_ERZ767080 | MGnify/ENA primary metagenome ERZ767080 (study PRJEB28935, sample SAMN06266237) | marine metagenome | isolation source: Columbia River Estuary | place: USA:Columbia River Estuary... | reverse complement strand
TTTTGACTTACAGTTTTAATTTCAGTATTGTATTTAATTGTAACTCCCTTTTTATCTAGGAGACCCAATATACCCTCGACAATTTTATACATTCCACCTTTTACATTCCAATACCCATCGTGTTCTAATTCTGTGTAGTTTAACAAATTATAAACAGAGGGGGTATTAAATGGTGTAGCGCCCAAGAAAAAGGCAACCAATGAAAAAATTATTTTTACTTCTTCTGACTCAAAATGCCTTTCTAATTCTTCCCAGAAAGTCCGAAACATTTTGGGTAAGTGCTTCATGGGCACAGTAGCCATTGACATGAGAAAACCCATTATGCTATCAAAATTCTTCTTGATTACCTTGTATTCGGTATCATGGAAAATTTCACGCGCGCCCTTTAAATATTTTCTAGCTTTTACTTCAAAATCATCTTCAATTCCTTTGAATTCATCAGCAAGCTTTCCCAGGTCTTTGTAAATCTGAAAAACCCTATCCTGACCAGCCATATTTACTGTATACAGAGGGTTTAGTTCTACCAACTCAAAAGGTATGGGCTCACCAATACTTTCAAATAATTCCCTGAACTCATAGCTCATTGAAAAGAAAGACGGTCCAATATCAAATGTAAATCCGTCTTGAACCAACAAATTCAATCGTCCTCCCGCTCTCTCTTGTTTCTCTAATATTTGCACTTGATATCCTTTGTAAGAAAGGCGAAGCGCTGTTGCCAAGGACCCAAGTCCAGCACCGACAATTGTAACTGTTTTATTTGCCATTAAATCGTTTGTAAAATTTTGGAAGAACGAATAAGAAGCCAAAAGCTTCCGCTCCGTGCTTTGAATGAACCGCATGATGTAAGTGATGGGTTAGTCTCATTGCTCTGAAATATGGCAAGTTTGTCTTCTTCAGCCACTTAACTCTTTGATGAACAAATACATCATGCACCAAAAAATAAGCCAAACCATATCCAGCTATACCCAGCCCCGCAAAAAATCTCCAATCAAACTCTTGAGATCCCAAAACAATCAGGATTACTGAAGGAATTGCGAACATAAATCCAAATAAATCATTCAATTCAAACGAGCCGTGTCTTGGTTCATGATGGCTTCTATGCCATACCCACATAAACCCATGCATTACATATTTATGAGTAAACCAAGCAAAACCCTCCATGAAAACGAAAAACCCAAAAAAGACCAAGCCGTTTGTCAAAGCATTCATACTAATGATTAAACAAAACACCCAGGAATAAGTTTGAAAGAATCAACAAAAAAATTAAAAATTTGGTTTCCAAAACCACCGAGATGTAAATTGCAAAGTGTTTTCCAAATCAAATGCCTCCCTACTACCCTATAATACCTTTGGGTTTGATGTTCGGGTTACCAATCTCATTCAAATAGACTCAATTCAAGAGTTGCAGAAACTATATTCTGAAGGTTTTTTTCAAAAATCATTTAAGGTTATTAGCGGTGGCTCAAACTTGCTTTTAACTCAAGATCTAAATGTCCCTGTTTTATTATTAAGAATTCCTGGAATTACGAAAATTGATGAAACAGACCAGTTTGTATGTGTTGAATTCGGGGCAGGTGAAAATTGGCATGAATGTGTAGTTCATTGCGTTGAAAATCATTGGCATGGAATAGAAAACATGAGTCTAATTCCAGGTTGTATTGGTGCAGCACCCATTCAAAATATTGGCGCCTATGGAACTGAACTTAAAGATGTGTTTGAATCACTTACTGCTTTCAATGTAAACACCGGAAATTTTGAAATATTCAATATAGAGCAATGCCAATTTGGCTATCGCGACAGTTTTTTTAAACAACACGGACAAGGAAAATACATCATTACTTCAGTTACATTAAAACTGAGTAAATTAGCAAACATCAATACTCAATATGGCGACATTCAAAGCGTATTAAGTCAAAAAAACATCTCCAATCCTTCTCTAAAAGATGTCAGTGCTGCAGTCATCGAAATCAGAAAATCAAAACTTCCCGATCCTCAACTTTTAGGAAATTCGGGGTCTTTTTTTAAAAACCCTATAATTGACAAACAACTGGGTGATGAATTAAGTAAAAAATATGTCGATTTAAAGATTTTCCCAATCAACGATAATCAAGTAAAAATTCCAGCAGCTTGGCTCATTGAAAAAGCAGGATGGAAAGGTCACAAACGAAAAAATGTAGGCGTTCATGAGAAACAAGCCTTAGTACTTGTTCATTTTGGCGGAGGATCTGGAACAGAAGTCTATGAATTAGCAAAAGATGTGCAATCTGATGTGGCAAATAAATTCGGGGTCCAACTCGAATTCGAAGTAAATATTTGGTAATTTCGTAAGATTCAGTAGCCTATGAAATCAAAATACTTGGCCTTATTCACCTTATGTTGTGGTATTCCCTTCTCAAACACTTTTGCTCAAACATCAGAAGCGAAGATAATTCGGGACCTGGTTACTCCGCTTCATCACGTATTTTATCCTGATTCTGTTCCCGATGTTTGGATAGAACCCTATTCAGAGGCTGCAAAAGAAATGCCTCTACCCGGAGGCATAAAAGCTTCCGTTTCCAAAAAAGTCAACGACGAAAGAACGGCATTTTTAAATTCAAACACCATTAAAAAAAGAGGTGTTTACGGTTCTAAAGCCGTGACACCATCTGCTATAAACCCCGAGATTGATAAAAACTTCAATGGATTTCTTGGAACCGGCACCCCTAACGATAACCATATTGCAGTAGCAAACGACGGAAAATTTATTTCCGTGATGAATACCACCATCAGAGTTCATAATGATACTGGGAAAGTAATCAAATCATGGTCCTTGCAATTTTTTCCAAATACAAATCAAAAGATAGACAACCTACCGACTTTAGACAGGATATACGATCCAAGGGTGGTATATGACCCCTTTGAAGACCGATTTATTGTGTTGTACATGCATGGCACTACCGATAAAACTAGTTTTATCGTGGTTGGCTTCTCATCACCATCTGACCCTCTAAAGCCATGGAATGTGTACATGGTTACTGGTAATCCAGTTGGAGATAGTGTGTGGAGCGATTATCCCATAGTATCGCAAAGCAAAGAAGATCTATTCTTTACGGTAAATTTATTGGGAAATGGCGCAAGCTGGGAAGAAGGCTTCCGCGAATCACTGATTTGGCAACTGAGAAAGTCAGATGGTTATGAAGGCATCCCCCTAAGAAAAAATGTATATACTAATATTAAACACAATGGAATCATTGTTAGAAATATATGTCCCGCACAAAACGGGCCAATGCCCGATGGAACAGATAATTATTTTGTAAGTGTAAAATCTGTTTCTGAAAAAAACGATACGGTGTATATCCATAAGATTACCAATACTCAAGCTAGTGGAATAGCCTCTCATGAACTTTTAGCCCTAAAGACCAATCAATACTATGGTTTTCCTCCTAATGCTCTCCAGCCAGATACTGGATTTAGATACAGACTCAGAACAAATGATACTAGAGTTTTAACCGCAATTAGAGATGGAAACCACATTCAATTCATGCAAAATTCCATGAACTTTGAATCCAAACAAGCTCATTTAATGCATTCACATGTTTACATAAAAGAACCTGATTATTTCAGCAGTTTTTCTTGGGATGCTGAAATTAGATCGCATTTGATTACCGATGATACTTTAGAGTTTGGATACCCAGCGATGGCCTTCGTTAGTGATCGCAAAGGTGACCCAAGCACCATTACCACTGCAGTATACACGTCAATCAATCATATGCCTGGAATGGGAGTAATTTACCAAAATAGATATGGTGAATACTCTGAATTCCTTAAAATCAAGGAGGGCCAAACTAGAATAGCCTATTTTGGAATTGATCCAGACATGCAGCGTTGGGGTGATTACGAAGGAATCCAATGGAAATTTAATGAACCTGGTGTTTTTTATGCAGTGGGTAGTTACGGACGAAACAATGCCATGAGTTCGTTCATTTCAAGAATAAAAATTTCAGACAGCGTATGGAAACAACCTGTAGAGCAGGTTCGGATTTTTCCAATTCCATCTAATAATGGGATCGTAAATATTGAATGGAAAGGAAAAACAGATGAAACATTACAAGGAGTATTGACGAAAATTTCTGGCTCTACGGTTACAAATGATCATGGTCAACATTCGTTTATTTTCACCCCTTTCACTGGAACCAATATTTATCGATTACACACTCATAATTTAAGCCCAGGAGTTTATATTCTCAATTTATACAACCATTCCTCTACTGATAATTTGGAACGAATTAAACACCCAAAGAAAGACGCCGTTTACACTCAAAAAATCATCATCGAATAATTATTGTGTTGAATCAACCTGAACCTGCTAGAGTATTACTGATTGATAAACCTATTGGATGGACTTCGTTCCAAGCAGTGAAAAAAGTCAAATACGAACTTAAATCCAAGAAAATTGGCCATGCGGGTACGCTTGATCCATTGGCAACGGGATTATTAATCATTTGTACTGGAAAAATGACCAAATCAATTGAATCGATTCAAGCACAACCAAAAGAATATACAGGAACTTTTGTACTTGGCGAAACAACTCCAAGCTTTGATCTTGAAACCGAAACTGATGCTCAATATCCAGTAGAGCACATTAATGAGGATTTAATTCATAAAACTGTTGGAAAATTTTTAGGGGAAATTGAACAAACACCGCCGTTATTTTCTGCCGTAAAAATCGATGGGCAAAGAGCCTATGACATTGCACGAAAAGGAGGAACTGCAGAAATCAAAAGTAAAATTGTTACAATTTATGAATTTGAAATAACCCGAATAGAGTTACCTCAAGTTGATTTTCGAGTAAAATGCAGTAAAGGCACCTACATAAGATCCCTAGCACGTGATTTTGGTCAATCATTGAATTCAGGAGCATATCTTACCAATTTGAGAAGAACTAAAATTGGCGATTATTCTGTTGAAAATGCAACACATCCTAAATCCGTTGTCGAACAAATCATCTTGTAAAATTGTCCTTTTACCTATTTCAAGGCAACTTTCTAAACGTTTGTTGTATCTTTGATTTATATGCTGAAATCCATGTTACGCTTAGTTGCCGTTATCGCAATTTCCTTTGTCACAAGCAGCTGCAACAAACTTGAAGCTAATGAAATAAAATCCAATATCAATCAATGGATGCTGGATTTAGTTACACCAAATAAAACAACCTTAGAAAAGGTAGATAATGGTTTTTCTATATCTGGGACCATTAAAAACTCCCCCCAGCACCTTTTAATTCTATGGGAATTGACCCCAACTCAACTTGTATTTATTGATAGTTGTAGAACGGATAATGCTGGTAAATTCAAACTAACCGGAAACACCAAAGAACAAATTTTCTGTCAACTTCAAATGGGGCCACAAAGCAGTGTTTACTTGGCGCTAGACAACAAGTCTAAGTTGAACATAAACTTATCGCTCGTAGGGTCTTTTGTAGATTATTCCATCGAAGGAAATGAACTTGAAGACAGTAAAATATTAAAAACACTGATCAGCATGAACCAGTCGTTTGCCAAAGAAGTAGCTGCCTTAGAAAGAACCGCTCAAGGATTAACACAAAATGAAGAAGGCGCTAAAAAGGCCGAAGAATTACGGTATCAATATGCCAAATTAATGCAGGAAAGAGATGATTTTGTGAAGAATACTGCATTGAATCAAACCAAAGGATTCATCCCCTATTTCGCCATTAGCTACGGTGCAATTCAAGCGCCAGATTACAAATTGATGCAGCATGCAGTTAATTGTGCTAAAGCGGCAGATCCAAACTCAAAATACACCAAAGAAATTGAGACCAAATTCACAAAAGAGGCTTCTCTCATGGATGGTGCTGTAGCGCCAGATATCCAATTGAAATCTCCTGAAGGCAACATCATTAAATTGAGCAGCCTGCGCGGTAAAGTTGTTCTGATTGACTTTTGGGCCAGTTGGTGCGGACCTTGCAGAAGAGAAAACCCCAATGTGAGACGGGTTTATCAGAGATTTAAAGAAAAAGGATTTGAAATTTACGGGGTTTCCCTCGACAACGATGCAAATCGCTGGAAGGCTGCGATTTCTGCAGATCAATTAGAATGGTTGCATGTTAGTGATTTAATGGGTTGGCAAAGTTCAGCTGCACAGTTATATCAAGTACATTCCATCCCTCAAACTTTTCTTTTGGATAAAGATGGTAGAATTATTGCAAAGGGATTGAGAGGTGAACAATTAGAACAGAAACTTGCTGAATTACTCGAAAAAACAACAACCAATTAACATTGGCATAACATTCTCGTTAATTTTAGAAGATTAATTTGTAATGTCATGATTAAGAAGTCTTCTAAAATTTTAATTGTTGACGACGAACAAGATATTCTCGAGTTAATAAGACACGCCCTCAATAAAGAAGGTTACGAGGTTCACATCGCCGTTAACGGACAACAAGCCATTGAAAAAACGGCCAAAGTCCAACCTGACCTCATACTCATGGATGTCATGATGCCCATAATGGATGGAATGGAAGCATGCAGACAATTAAAAGAGAATTCAGATACACAGAACATTCCTATCATATTTCTAACTGCTCGAAGTGAAGAGTTTGCGGAATTGGCTGGATTCGAAGCTGGTGCCGATGATTACATTGCAAAACCCATCCGTACAAGAGTATTAACAAGTCGTATCAGAGCAATTTTAAGAAGGAATGTTGGAGTGGTTGAAGTTCCCCAAATTAAGTTAGAGTTTGGTGACTTAATCATTGACAGAGAGCGTTTCATGATTGTCTACAAGGAAAATCCAATACAATTTCCAAGGAAAGAATTTGAACTTCTATCGTTTTTAGCTTCTAAACCAGGCCGTGTATTTTCTAGAGACGAGATTTTGGAAAACGTTTGGGGTAATGAAGTTCTTGTGGTTGACAGAACTATTGATGTACATGTAAGAAAGATTCGCGAAAAACTCGATGATCGGTTTATCTTCACCGTAAAAGGTGTTGGCTATAAATTTGAAGCGTAAATACTTTTAACGGTACTCGCCTTCGTTTGACACTCTTCCCATTCCTGCTCCGCAATGCTATCAAATGTTATAGCACCTCCTACTGAATAACTTAATTTACTTGGAGTGTATTCGTATCCGCGAATGACAACGTTGAGATCAAAATCCCCATTGAACCAATAGCCTATTGATCCGCTATATCCGCGACGATTAAAATCTTCTAACGAATCAATATGCTTCATCACTTCAATTTTAGGAGCACCAGTCATGCTTCCCATGGGAAAAATAGCTTCTAAAATATCAGAGAAATTTTTATCTTCCCTCAATTCTGATACCACAGTAGATATCATCTGATGTACGTGACTGAAAGTATAAATTTCACACAACTCTATCACCTTGACTGTTCCAACTTTTGAAACCATGGATAAATCATTTCGAACCAAATCAACAATCATAATATTCTCTGCACGGTCTTTTACATGGTTTTTTAATTCATTTCGATCTTCCTCTTCATACCCCCGCCGTCTTTTTCGGGTTCCTTTTATTGGCTGACTAAGAAGGATATTACCCCGCTTATTCAAAAACCTTTCTGGACTTGCACAAAATGTGTAACGATCTCCATTTTTAAAGAATGCTGCAAAAGGACTTGGTGCTGCTTGATTTAAACGATAAAACCAATCATATGGATCTATATTTAACTCAGCAAAATATTGAATACAATAGTTCATTTCATAAAACACTCCATTTCTAATACATTCTTTTATTTCTTCTACTGTTTCAATATATTTTTTTTGAGTGGTCAAACTTTTAAACTCAATTTCTTTTACATCAAAATCTTCTTCGACACGCGAATAATCCACTAAATGCTTTTCGTGTTCTGGTATTACAACAAGTTCTTCAGGCTCAAAAAAATCAAATCCAGACGAATCTCTCATAATTTCATTCTGATTCTGTACGCGTTGGTATTTGTGATTTTTAAAGGAATATAATACTTGACCCAAGGCCCAACCCTGATGCGATTCTAACTGTTCCGGTTGAGTAAAAATGCGTTTTGCACCGGCACCCCAAATCAATTCAAATTGCCCATTTTTATCACTTAGATTATTGCTAAGCAATAAAGCCACATTTCTATGATTGCGAGATTTTTGGAGCAATTCCAAAACCGATATCTTACTCACCATTTTCAATACCTTTTGAATAATATTCAACAATAATTTCAGCTGCCGCACGCCCTACCACCGGTGATAACGTATCGGCTGATGCCTCTTTTATTCGGGTAATGCTCTTAAATTCCTTTAGCAACAACTTGGCTTTTGCAGGTCCAATTCCCGGAATGTCTGTAAGAGATGTTTTTAATGTGCCTTTATCTCTTCTCTGCCTATGATGAGTTATTCCAAAACGATGGGCTTCATCACGCATGTGCTGTATTACCTTGAGCGTTTCTGATTTCTTGTCAATATACAGCGGTAATGGATCATTGGGATAATAAATTTCTTCCAGTCTCTTTGCAATACCAATTATTGCTAATTGGGTATAAATCTTCAAATCTTTTAATGCTTCAACCGCCGCTGATAATTGTCCTTTACCACCGTCAACAACAATAAGTTGAGGTAAAGATTTACCTTCATCTAGAAGCCTAGAGTATCTCCGGGTTATGGCTTCTTTCATGGTAGCAAAATCATTAGGTCCTTCAACCGTTTTAACATTAAAATGTCGGTAATCATTTTTAGCCGGTTTCCCATCCCTAAAAACCACAAAGGCACTTACTGGATAGGTTCCTTGAAAATTACTATTATCAAAACATTCAATATGTCGGGGTAGATCTTTTACATGCAAATCTTGTTGCATTTGCTCCATTAATCGATCAACTCGAAGTGCTGGATTCAACTTCTCATATTGATTCAACTTTTCTTGTCTGTAGAGCATGGCATTTTTATGCGACAATTCTAATAACTTCCTTTTATCGCCTGCCTTTGGTTGTGTGATAGTAACATGCAATTCAGGCCATTCTATTGGCTGTAAACATATAATTTCCCGGCATCCATCGCCGTAATGTGTTCTCATTTCACCAATTACGTGAAGTAAAATTTCTTGATCAGACTCTCCTAATTTTTTACGAATTTCTAAGTTTCTTGATATTACAATAATTCCTTGGTGTACTCTCAAGAAATTGACAAAGGCTATTTTTTCTGTACTTGAAATTGAATATACTTCTACATCACCTACAGTTGGTGAAACTATGGTTGATCTACTTTGGTATTTATCCAGTAAATCTAATCGATCTTTATACTTTTGTGCCTCTTCAAAAGCAAGCTTTGAGGCCGCCTCAATCATTAAATCTTTCAAATGGTTTTTCACCTCTGATAGATTACCTTTCAAAATATGTCTAATCTGACGAATGCTTTCTATGTACTCGTCTTCCGTTTGATTGCCAACACAAGGAGCCTTACAATTGCCAATATGGTATTCTAAACATAATTGATATTTCCCCGCTTCAACTCCTTGAGGAGTCATTTTCAAATTACAGTTTCTTGTAGGATATAACTTTTTGCATAGATCAAGAACTGTATTCATAACTCTTAAACTTGCATATGGTCCAAAATAATCAGAACCATCTTTTACGGGGTTTCTCATCGGAAACACCTTAGGATATCTTTCGCGGGTTATTTTTATAAATGGGTAACTCTTATCATCTTTTAAATTGATGTTATACTTTGGCTGAAATTCTTTGATTAAGCTATTTTCGAGCAACAATGCATCCATTTCACTGTCAACTACGGTATACTCTAAATACTGAATTTTCGACACCAGCATATGAGTTTTAAAGTCCTCATGATTCTTGGTGAAATAACTATTTACCCGGCGTTTAAGATTCTTGGCTTTACCAACATATATGATCACACCATCTTTATCAAAATATTTATAGACGCCCGGACTTTCGGGCAACATTTTGATTTGAGATTTAATTTGATCTCTGGTCATCTAGGCTATTTCTGCGTGTTTGGATATAACATCTGAACCGTAAAACAAGGTTGCTATCTCATTGAAATTTTTAAATAACTCAGATGTATAAAATTCAACGGTATAATTTCGACTCAAGCATTTGGCAAAATCACAATGCCTT
>ENA-UPTJ01002035-UPTJ01002035.1-marine-metagenome-genome-assembly--contig:-NODE-2035-length-10115-cov-4.084195_pt1 | contig 10115 bp, 7 predicted proteins | sample MGYA00238168_ERZ767080 | MGnify/ENA primary metagenome ERZ767080 (study PRJEB28935, sample SAMN06266237) | marine metagenome | isolation source: Columbia River Estuary | place: USA:Columbia River Estuary... | reverse complement strand
AGCCTTTTCCATAATACTGTTTATGCGGTTTGTTCTTTTTTGGCTACCATGGTTAGAATGGTAGCAATACCTGTGATCTCGTTGGTTTCGTCCAAAATTTCTACCAGCCATTTTACAATTCCTTTGTCAATTTCATCTCCTCGCTTGGCATCGGCTGGATTTTCTACGATACGCTTATCCTGTAGTAATTTCTCTTTACAGGTAAAACGAATTTTAATTTCGCTCCCTGGATAAACGGGTTTGGTAAATCGTAGTTCGTCGATTCCATAATTCAGCAGCACGGGGTTTTTTTCGTAGCTGTCTACAAATAATCCGGCAGCCAAACTCATGATCAGATAGCCATGTGCTACTTGTTTTTCAAACATGGTTCCTGAAAAATCAGTTTCACGGATGTGCGCATAGAAATGATCGCCACTTAAATCTGCGAAGCGATCAATATCTTCTGCGGTGATGGTTCTAGGTTCAGTAAGGAGCTGATCACCGATTTGTAATTCCTCAAAGTATTTTTTAAACGGATGCTTGCCTGGATCTTTTCCTTGGGCGTACGGCTGATATACATTGGTGATAGCTGTTATCATCGTAGGAGAACCTTGTATGGCCATGCGTTGTAAATAATGTTTTACTCCACGTATACCTCCCATTTCTTCTCCGCCTCCCGCTCTTCCAGGGCCTCCGTGTACCAACAAAGGCAGGGGAGAACCATGACCTGTGCTTTCCTTGGCGCAATCTCTATTTAAAATAAGGATGCGTCCATGATGTGAGGCAGTACCTAATACGTATTTCTTTGCCTCTCTTTCCTGATTAGTTATAATGGTGGTCACTAAACTTCCCTTACCCATTTTGCTAAGTGTAATGGCCTCTTCAATTCCTTTATAGGGCATCAGGGTGCTGACAGGACCGAAGGCTTCAATTTCATGTACACCTGTTTGCGAAAATGGTTTTGTATTTAATAAGAGTAGAGGAGATATAAAGGCACCCTTTTTCCAATCTGCATCCACTACTTCTACGCTATCGAGTGATCCATAGATTAATTGGGAACTGGCCAATAATTTTTTTACCTGTTCTAATACCTCTTCACGTTGCGTTTGTCCCGCTAAGCTTCCCATTCGCACTTTTTCATGGAGTGGAGAGCCTATGATAGTTTGTGCCAGTGCTTTTCGTAGTGCATCTGCCATGGCTTCTAAGTATTGCTCAGGAACAAAAATTCGTCGTACGCCTGTGCAACGCTGACCGGCTTTTAGCGTCATCTCTTTTCGTACTTCTTTTATAAACAAGTCCCACTCTGGATCGCCGGGTTGTACAGATTCACCCAAGACTATGCAGTTGAGACTATCGGCCTCCATAGTAAATGGAACATTATTTGCTAAGATCGCAGGCGTTTTCTTAAGTAGGGCTCCGGTGTGTGCACTTCCGGTGAAGGTTACAATATCTTGGCTATCTGTCCAATCAAGTAAGTTGCCTGCACTGCCACAGATTAACTGCAGCGAGCCAACAGGAAAGAGCTTACTGGCTATAATCTCTTTGAATACAGCCTCGGTTAAATAAGAAGTGACCGTAGCTGGTTTTACAATAGCGGGTACTCCTGCCAGCAAGTTGACTGCAATTTTTTCAAGCATTCCCCATACTGGAAAATTGAAGGCATTAATGTGAATAGCTACTCCTTCTTTAGGAACCAATAAATGTGTTCCCATAAAAGTATTTTGCTTGCTGAGGTTGTGTGATTCTCCGTCAATACAAAAAGATTCATTGGGAAAACGTTTCCGCAGCGAGGCGTTGGCAAATAAATTTCCAATTCCTCCTTCGATATCCACCCAGCTATCTGCTTTTGTAGCACCTGTTTTATAACTCAATTCATAAAAGGCTGGTAACTGTTTTTGTAAATGAAGTGCCAATGCTTTTAGACGAAGGCCCCGTTCATGAAAAGTAAGGGAGCGCAACGCCGGATTACCGGTATTGCGGGCAAATTCAATCATCGATTTAAAATCGATGCCTTTTGTACTGGCTGAAGCAATCGGATCGCCGGTTACTGCATCGGTCAATATCTGTCCGGTTTCAGCACCACGAACCCATTCTCCCCGGATATAATGTTCTAGTTGTTTCATAGGGAAAGCTTGCGTGGCGAAGTTACCGTTTCTGTTCCTGAAATCGCTCTTACCTTTGCAACCTCAATACTATTTTATGAAATCAACTTTGATTGTTTTACTGGCTTTATCTATTTCATTATTGAGTTGTCAGTCTGCTACTGAAAATCAGCCAGAGGGTCATAGTGGCCACGGGAAAGGCAATGAGCCTAAAACACCAGCCGATAGTTTATATGTACAGGTAATGGAAATTCACGACCAAGTCATGCCAAAAATGGGTAAGATCCGTGGAGCGCAGAAGCAGGCACAACAATTCCTGGATTCGCTTAGTAGATTGCCAGCTGGACAATCAGTTGCCACAGCTACTTACAAACAGCGCTTAGAAACATTGATCAGCGACCTTAACTATGCTGATTTTGCTATGGATAAGTGGATGGTGGAATTTAATTTAGACTCTGCCAAGGATAATCAGGCGCTACGTATTGCTTATCTCCGCTCCGAACTGGATAAGGTTTCCAATGTGAAAAAAGCCATTTTGGGGAGCCTATCTAAGGCTGATAGCCTCCTGAAAAAGTAAAGAAATCGATTTTCTTATATTGCAGGAATGGCGAGCCGGCTTCGACTATTCACTAAGCGTTTTTTTATTTACCTCAACTGGCTGGTAGTATTATTATTTCTACTGTCTTGTTTGACTCCTCTTTTGCATCCACAACAATGGTGGTGGGTGTCTATGATGGGCCTTAGCTTCCCTGTTTTGTTATTATTGGTAATTGGGTTCTTTTTTGGCTGGCTATTGCTTTTGAAGTTTAAGCTCCTGTTTATTTCGTTGCTTGCGTTGATATTGGGATATAAGAGCATTGCTGTTTTTATAGGATTTAACGCACCTGTTTCTTTTACTACTCAAAAGCAAACTGGGGCCATCCGAGTGGTCAGTTGGAATGTGGCACGCTTTATAGAGTTAGCACGTAATAATAACGCTGGGAGCAACACTCGAAAAAAAATGCTGGCTTTGCTCAAAGAGCAAAAGGCAGATATACTTTGTTTACAGGAATTTCATACTTCTGAGAATCCTGGGTTTTATAACAATATCCGTGCTATCCGTGAGGAGTTAGGTTTTTCTTATCATTATTTTCCTTACGATAAGGATGGAGACAGAAATTATTACAGCTCTGTTATCTTCTCTCGCTTTCCGATAGTCGACAGTGCTTTATTGCGTTATCCCAGGCCCTCACAGCCTGAAGCATTAGTGCAAGCGGATATACAAGTAAATAACGATACTATTCGTGTTTTCACTACGCATTTACAATCACAGCGTTTTGATAAGTTAGACTATGCAAGGATGCAAAAAATCAAAAGTCGGGAGGATAGTCTGGTATATCATTCGATTCCCATTGTGGCAAAACTGAAGCGCGGCATTGTAATCCGTAGTATACAGGCAGATATTATTGGAGAGGTACGCAGTAACTCGCCCTACCCGGTGCTTTTCACAGGTGACCTAAATGATGTGCCAAATTCCTACACGTATTTTAAAGTGAGGGGGGAATTGCGAGATGCTTTTTTAGAAAAAGGGTATGGTCTTGGCCGAACTTTTCGGGGTTTATCGCCCACACTTCGTATTGACTATATTTTTTCTGATTCACGATTTTCCGTGGCGCAGTTTAAGCGAGAAAAGAAAAATTACTCGGATCATTACATGTTGGTAGCCGATTTACAGCTGAATAATCCGTAATGATATTTTGTTCATCTTTGCAACATGCAGTCCCTTCAGATTTATAACTCCCTGACTCGACAAAAAGAAGCATTTGTTCCCTTGGTACCCGGACATGTGGGGATGTACGTGTGCGGACCTACCGTGAGTGGGGAGAGTCATTTGGGACATGCAAGACCTTATGTAACGTTTGATGTAATCTACCGGTATTTACAGCATTTGGGTTATAAAGTCCGATATGTGCGTAATATCACCGATGCCGGACATTTTGAGGAAGAGGGAAGAGCGGCTACCGATAAGATTGCCGAAAAAGCACAATTGGAAAAACTAGAACCCATGGAGTTGGTACAGAAGTATACCAATCTTTTTCATTGGGCTATGGAGCAGTTTAATACCCTGCCTCCCTCTATTGAGCCAACTGCAACGGGACATATTGTAGAGCAGATTGGAATGATCGAAGAAATCATCAAGGCGGGATATGCCTATGAAGTCAATGGCTCCGTCTATTTTGATGTAAAAAAATATGCATCTACTCATGAGTATGGTAAGCTAAGTGGACGAGTGATTGACGAACTACTCACTACCACACGCGAACTAGAAGGTCAGGAAGAAAAAAGAGACCGTGCTGATTTTGCTTTATGGAAAGCAGCAGCGCCAGAACATATCATGCGTTGGAAAAGTCCTTGGGGAGTGGGGTATCCAGGTTGGCATATTGAATGCTCCGCTATGGCTACAAAATATCTTGGAGCACAGTTTGACATACATGGCGGGGGTATGGATCTATTATTCCCACACCATGAAAGTGAAATTGCACAAAGCACTATTTGCAACCATCAGGCTCCCGTTCGTTATTGGGTTCACAATAACATGATCACCATCAACGGCCGAAAGATGGGTAAGAGTTACAATAATGTAATTAAATTGACGGAACTCTTTAGCGGGCAGCATCCGATTTTGGCAAAAGCCTTTCATCCGATGACTATTCGTTTTTTTATTCTACAAACACATTATAGTAGCACACTTGATTTTAGTAACGAAGCATTGTTAGCTGCAGAAAAAGGGTTGAAGCGTTTAACGGATGCGGTGGAAGGGTTTTATAAATTAGATGCTGCAGTAGTCGGCGCTTCAGCAGCAGGCTCTAATGCTGAGTTGGAAGCAAAAGTGAAGGGGCTGCTTGAAGAGTTGCCTGTTTTTATGAACGACGATTTTAGCACGGCTCGCATACTCGCTAATTTATTTGAGTTAGTTCCAATTTTAAATGCCATCAAAGACGGAATTACACCAGTTGGTGCTTTGTCCGCTTCCACTATCACAAATCTGCAATCAACTTTACGTTTGTGGCTGGAAACAATTTTGGGATTAAAGCCAGTGCAAGCGGCCGATCAAGAGAAACTTCAGGGAGTTATGGAACTGCTGATCGATATTCGGAAGGAAGCAAAAGGAAAACGAGATTTTATGACCTCCGATAAAATCCGTGATCGGCTTGCCGCATTAGGCATACAACTCAAGGATGAGAAAGGGGGTGGGATGAGTTGGAATCTTGACTAACGGACTTGTATATTCTCCATTGACAAAAGCCAGTTTTCTGCAATACGTGCGCCCAAGCCTGGGGTAGTGGGCACTTGGATATGTCCGTTCGGAGCGTATTGAATACCTCCTTCAACTGGATCTTCTCGAAACATTAGGGCTGTATCAAAATCGTAGTGAACAATAGCCTGGCTGCAGCAGGCAAAATGTGCAAAGGCTGTCATGGCTAAGCGGGATTCAATCATAGCCCCAACTTGTAAATGAAGATTTGCTTTTTCGGCTAATGCTACAATCTTGAGTCCAGTAAATATTCCTCCTGCTTTTCCTAATTTGATATTGAAATAATCACAAGCCTTTATTGCAATCAATCTAGCGGCATCATGGTGATTGCCACAGCATTCATCGGCCATGATCGGTATTGGGCTTTGCTCATGAACTTTTGGTAAGTCCATGTATAAGTGTCGGGAGATGGGTTCTTCGCAGTGCTGAATCTCGAAGGGAGCCAGCGCTTGTAAAGTTTCAATTGCTTCTTGCACGGTCCATCCCTGATTAGCATCAATTCGTAAGGGAATTTGCTTCCCAACTGCATCACGAATAGCAGCGATTCTCTTTACATCTTCTTTCCCGTTTTTTCCCAGTTTAATTTTAATAGCGGGGTATCCCTGATCTTGAATTTTTTTTGCATCCAGCGCCATTTTTTCAGGGGTTCCGATGCTAACCGTGTAGTCAGTATAAATATCTTGTTTGTGTTGACCGCCTAAGAATTTCCAAAGTGGTTGATTGGCGTGTTGTGCTGCAATATCATAAAGCGCCATATCAAATGCACTTTTGATACTGTAATTTTCATAGATAACACTATCCATTGTTTGAATGCCCGATTCAATTTGCAAAGGATCCTTTCCTAGTAAAACTTTTGCAAAGTATTGACCAACCTGGTAACAAGTGTCCTGGCTTTCGCCATTGATAGGCATGTAAGGGCTACATTCCCCAAAACCAATAAGGCCCGAATCGGTCTCTATTTCAACTACAACATTGAGCGCATCTGTATCTATGCCCAACGAAGTGATAAAAGGTTCCTTGAGGGGGATCTTTAGTTTATAGAGACCGATTCGGGTGATCCTCATTTAGCAAGTGTCAATTCGTTAATCAAGTGGGGGGCTCCTCCTAATTTATCAATACACCAGAGCACATAACGGATATCCACACAAATCGTACGATTCAAGTCTTTATCGAAGGCCAGCTTATGACTGAGTGCTTCGTAATTTCCGTCAAACGCTAGTCCAATCAGTTCACCCTTATTATTTAATACGGGTGAGCCTGAATTACCCCCTGTAATATCATTGGTGGTAATAAAGCCAATTACCAAGTCTTTGCGAGAAGGGTCCATGTATTGACCAAAATCCTTTTTACGCAATAACTCAACTTGTTTGGTGGGTAGATCAAACTCATAATCGCCCGCTTTATACTTTTCAAGCAAACCACGTGAGGTGGTTACGTAATCGTATTTAACTGCATCGCGAGGCTGATAGCTTTTTACGTTTCCGTAGCTTACTCGCATGGTGAAAGTAGCATCAGGATACATCTTTTTAGCTTTTACTGTATCCATCTCAATTACGCCTTTCAGATAAATTCTACCAAACTCAGCATTCTTTGCATTGAATTGCTGAGAAAATATTCCATACTTGGAATTATAGTTAGTGATAAAGGTGCTGGCATAAGCAAACGCCGGATCAGCTTGTAAGGTACCCGCATCAGGTTTTGCAACAAAAGCTGCCCAACGTGCATCATCAAAAATGATAGTCTTAGTAAACACATCTGCTGCATAACGACGGTAGGTTTCATCATCTTCTAGACTACCGTATTGATTTTTTAGAGTAGGGAAGAAGGTGGCAGGATGTTGTTGTTTATCAATTTCCTGGAAGTACATTTTAGTTACGGCACCCAGGATCTTTTGATCAGATACTTTGTTTTCACTTTCTAGAAAAGCTTTTCTTCCTTGATCAGCTGCTTCAATTGCCTTCCTAACATCTGCTGCTGCAGTACCTGGGCGGGTAGGCGCTGCTTCTACTTGTATTAAGGAGCTTGCAAAAGACACCAAGGGGGAACCTAAAATTCCTTCGCGCATGAACATTTGGTGTTTGGCATAAGGTCTCCAGGCATCATAAGCTTTGCCCCAGTCTGTAAATAAATTTTCATAAGCTGGTTTCCCTTTGGCCCATTGGTTAAATTTCTCTTCGTCTTTCTTTTTTTGTCCTACTACATCGTATTTCAATAATTGTTTTGTTTCTCCATCAAAGAATTTCCAGTAGTTGGCAATGCTTGCGTAAGAGGAAGCCAACTGTAATTTAATAGCGGGATCTTTCTTCATTTCTTCAAACATATACTTCAAACGAACATCTCTTAAGCTAACCAGCGTTGGGTTGTTGATATCAGTAGCCAATCGTATTCCATAGCTGCTTTCATATCGGTTAGTACTTCCAGGATAACCCCAGATCATGGCAAAGTCACCATCTTTCAGTGGCTTTAATGAAACGGGTAAATACCATTTTGGTTTAAAGGGAATATTCGCTGCGTTATATTTTGCAGGTTTACCCGCTGCATCTGTGTATACACGAAATACAGAAAAGTCTCCTGTGTGACGAGGCCATTCCCAGTTGTCGGTGTCTCCACCAAATTTTCCAACGCTTTCTGGAGGTGTACCTACTAATCTGATATCGGAGTAACGCTGGTATACAAATGCTAAAAACTGATTACCCTTGAAAAGTGAGCTTACTCTTGTTTCAATACTCTCTGCTGCATTACTCAATCTTTTATTGATTGCAGCTAATACGGCTGCTTGTTTTTGTAAACGCTCTGTTCCAGTGAGTCCTTGTAAGGAGTCCATTACTTCTTTAGTTACATCGTCAATACGAAGTAGGAATTGTACAGAAAGTGAAGTTTGAATTTCCTCGGATGTAGATTTTGCATAAAACCCATCGCGCAAGTAGTTTTTTTCTACACTACTGGCGCTAGCAATCGCATCATAGCCGCAGTGGTGATTAGTAAAAATGAGCCCTTTGGAGCTTACAATTTCTCCCGTGCAACCTCCCCCAAAAATGATGATCGCATCTTTCAGCGAGGGTTTGTTGATTTGATATAATTGTTCTTTGGTCAGTTTAAGACCTTTCTTGACCATATCGTCATACACTTGCTTGCCGAGCAAGAGGGGTAGCCACATTCCTTCGTCAGCTACTGCACGACTTGCCATACTGATTAGCAATACCGCAGCAAAAAATAGTTTTCTCATGGGTTCAAAATTTAGAGGACAAACCTACGAAAAACGAGTTGTTGCTCCTTTGCCATTTATCGATAAATTTGAGCACCAACTGTACTTATGAGAATCAATCGATTGCTTATCATCGGGTTCGTCCTACTTTTTTTTAGTACCTGCCGAAAAAAAGACGCTGCGCCACCTCCACCTACTCCTTCTGTTCCGGGTTGCGCTACAGCGCTTGCTCCTGCCAATGGTGCTTTTGTAACTGGTACAAGTGTACAGTTGTCCTGGTCCTCGGTAAGTTCTGCCAGCAGTTATGATGTTTACCTAGGAACCACACCTTCTCCTACAACTTTAGTGGCGAATGCAGTAACAGGTACCTCACATACGATCACGATTCCATCTACTCCTAATATTACCTACTTCTGGTATGTAGTACCCCGCAATACAACAGGCCCTGCTTCGGGATGTACGCCTACGGCTCGTTCTTTCACATACATTGTAATCAGTAATCCTGCTTCTCTGGGTTATCATGTAGTAGGATATTTTCCCTACTATCGATCTATTGCTGATGTACCTGATGTAAAATTTAGGATGACCAATGTGGTGGTCTATGCATTTTACCAAGTCAATGCTGCTGGTTCTTTAGTTCCTCCTGGTTCTTCGACAGCAAGTTTATCTGCGGTTGCTGCTAAAGCACGTTCCAATAATGCAAAAATTTTATTGGGAATTAATGATGGTGCTGGAGATGGAAAAACCAATTTTAAAAATATGGCCTCCAGTCCGCAGGGACGTACCAATTTTATTCGTGATATTATGAATGTCGTGCGTACGCAACAATTGGATGGCGTGGATATGGACTGGGAATTTCCCACTACTTCAGATGGAACAGATATAACCTTTACTGCACTGATGAAGGAGTTGTCAGATTCTTTACACCGCGATGGTCGTTATTATTTATCCTGTGCTATTACTGCAGGAAAATATGCTGGAGGTATTCGGGATGCAGTTCGTAATGAATTGTTTTCCGTAGTTGACTTCTTTAATATCATGGCCTATGACGACTTTAGCACCACCACTCCTTACCGTCATCATAGCGATTATGCGTTAGCTAATCTTTGTTTGAACTATTGGATCAATACTCGTGGAATGCCAGCATCAAAAGCTGTGTTGGGGGTACCTGCTTATGGCAGACCGTCAGGAATTACGCAAACAAACACAGTTCTCTCTTATCGAAATATACTTTCTCAGGGTGGAAATCCACAATTAGATTCTGCTGTGGTGAGTGCGGGTAGTTTTTCTAACTATACTATTTATTACAATGGGCAGTACACAGTGAAACGAAAAGCAAAGTTGGCAAAAGATATTGCAGCGGGTGTGATGTTCTGGGAAAAGTGGCAAGATGCGCCTGATGCTAATTCACTCCTCAAGGCTGCCTGTGATACGGTCGGTAGGAGTTATTGATTCTTTTTTTAGCAACAGATTGGTGTCACAATTATCACCATCACAACAAGGCATAATATTGGTTCCGCATACGGGGCATTGA
>ENA-UPTJ01002033-UPTJ01002033.1-marine-metagenome-genome-assembly--contig:-NODE-2033-length-10128-cov-5.011119_pt1 | contig 10128 bp, 8 predicted proteins | sample MGYA00238168_ERZ767080 | MGnify/ENA primary metagenome ERZ767080 (study PRJEB28935, sample SAMN06266237) | marine metagenome | isolation source: Columbia River Estuary | place: USA:Columbia River Estuary... | reverse complement strand
TACTATACACGGCGTCCCAGTTAACTGAATCGTCAGTTTTGCGAGTACCCTTGTATTCCCTTCAGGATAAAAGTCTTTGCGCCATGATTTAGAATCAACAGCAATAACCACTTGGTCAACGAATGGTTTCATCTTTCGGATTTCGCTAGCAAAGTCAATGCAAAGCTTTCGCATAAATTGACCCTGGTCTTTCTCACTATCGAGTAGACGCTTGTCTTTTCGGCGGGGCATGACATACAGTCGGCTGTACACAAAGTAGTTACCGTCAATCATCAATGTATGTTTTCCTAGTTTCATAGTCTTAGTCTTTGTATGCTACTAATATAGCAAAAATATTTGACATAAAAAAATTACTGCATAACAATTGTTTGAATCTTGTAAACACAAGATAACATTGTAATTACAGGGTCAATCACAAGAGTGCGTTGGGCTTGGTGCTCGGCAACTGTGATAATAATCTGTGGTATAAATCGCACCGCATTTGATTTCTCAGCTTGGATGTATTCAATAAATTCTTGTCCAAGTGTCTGTAAGACATCATCAACGCGGTTTGAGTATTCAGACACCAATAGCTTGTAATTCTTAGCTGGGTCTTTCTCATTAAAGATCAATTCAAATACATCTTTGTATACTGAATTAAATCTCTTAACATCATCAACCGTAATGTTTGTCGTACCCTGTGCTTTATAACCTTGTAGTTTATTAAGGGTTGTGCGCAAATCAGGGAAGTTACGTCGTACAAATTCAACAAGAGCTGGCTTTTCAATAGTCATGTCTTCGCTGCCAGTAATCTCGTAAACACGCTTGATGTATTTCTTTGTCAGTTCAGCTTCTTCTTCTTTGTCAAAGTCAAAGTTAAGTACTTCGAATCGAGAAAGGATTGGATCAGGCAACTTGTTAATGTAATTACAAGTCGCAATGAATCGGCTATTTGAAGCAAACTGTTCCATTGTAGCACGAAGTGCCTTGAAGAACTGATCTGATACACCGTCAATCTCATCTAGGATAACAACCTTAAACTTGTCGCGATCATCAAGAATTGACATAGTAGAACAAAAGTCTGTGATACGGGTTCTAATGACATCAACTGACGTATCTGTTGACGCATTGATATACAAGTAGGGTAGGTCCCATTGATTGACTAGAGCTTTGGCGGTTGATGTCTTACCAGTACCAGGTGAACCCGCAAACAACATATTCTGCTGGACGCCGTTTTGAAATTTCTTCATAACGCGGTCTGGCAAGATTAAACTATCTAGTTTTTTCGGGCGGTACTTTTCAGTAAACAGTTGGTTAATTGAGCTCATTTGTGTATTATTTAACAATCATTATATGAAAAACTAGACAATAGTTTCAAGAATAAATATAGTATATGGCTCAACCAAAAAAGTATCCACACATTATTTACAAGACTGGAGTTCGCGGAAAGCACGGCATTTCTTTTGAATCTCTTTCAAGAAGCCACAAACGATTTCTTCTAGAGCACCAGAATCTTAGAAAGATTGCACATGATCCTCAGGTTATGAGTGCCATCTTTGGTATTCACAGAACAGATACAAAAAGTATCAAGCACAAATTGTTTTGGGACTGGAGAACTAAGAAGCTTCGTAAAATTGAACCGCTCAAACAGTCATACGATATGGTGCCGTGGAAGTGTGCCCTATCTGGTAGACCAATCCTAAGTTCAATGAGTAACTTTGAACCAAAGAACTTTGTCCACCCAGATTATTGGGACACCCTCGGTAAGAACGTGGATATGGCCATTGTAGAATCTTCTGTTAAGTTTCGTATAAAATGTCAAAAGCTCCTCCTGAATCAACAGAAAGAGCTTTTGAAAATATTTAAGGATAATGCTAATCCTAGAAACTTATAGAAGTCTTCTAAATGCATCCATCACGTCACCCTTAAGCACGTATCTAGATTCATTAAGAGTTTTATCAGACTCTGCTTTCTTGATTAAAGATTCATACTTTAATCTTAGAGTAGAACCTTCAGCAAGTTGCCAATCTAATTTAGTTGCAATTTCTTGAGCTAGTTCATTAAGACCCGCGGCGTTTGCTCTGATAACAAGTGAATTATTATCATCGTCATCGTCATCGTCATCTTTTTTCTTTGGAGTTGGCTCTGGAGTTGGTTCTGGAGTTGGATCTTTCTTTGGAGTTGGCTCTGGAGTTGGCTCTGGAGTTGGCTCTGGAGTTGGATCTTTCTTTGGAGTTGGCTCTGGAGTTGGATCTTTCTTTGGAGTTGGTTCTGGAGTTGGATCTGGAGTTGGCTCTGGAGTTGGCTCTGGATTTGGCTCTGGAGTTGGCTCTGGAGTTGGCTCTGGATTTGGCTCATCTTCGACTTTACCGTTAGCTAGCTTTTCTTCTTCCTTAGCAATTTTTGCTTTTAGATCTTCAGCTTTCTTATCGTGTTCTGTTGCATCTGTTGTGTCGTTGTCATCAAATGCCGCTTTCTCACCTCTAGTAATAGCAAGTTGTAACTCAAGCTTCATTTTTTCAATCTTGCCTGGGACTGTAGATGCATCAACTGCCTTGATTTGTGCTTGAAGATCTTCAATTTTTGCATCATACTTTGCAGTTGGATCCTCTTCTGTTTCAGCGTTTTGCTCAGCATCGTCTCTCATTTGAGCAATTGCTTGAGTTTCTTCAGCGTGTTTAGCTTTAATATCGCCTAATCTTGTTTTCATATCAGCCGCTCTTTTAGGATCAACATTACCAATTTGTGATTTGATAACTTCCATTTGGCCTTCCATCTTAGTTTTGTTGATAATCTTAACAGCTGGGCCGCCAATTTCTTTTGCTTTATCATCAACCATCATCTGGATTTGCTTAATATTATCGTCAAGCGCTTTCTTTTTATCCATGACATAAGCTTTCTTGTCTCTCATCTCAGCACCCTGCATTTGAGCAGCTGCAGTTGACATGTCTGTAGACTTTAGCTTCATTACATTAATTTTCTTTTGCTTCTTGGCTAGCATTTTACCTTTAACCCAAGCAATTAGACCACCTTCTTCATTTAGCTCTTCTTCTGTAATTTGCATATTGTCAAAATCATTTATTGCTTCTAATTCTTCAGCAACTTGTGTAGAAAGAGTTTCTAGAGATGTGATAATACTATCAATATCTGTAATCATTGATGTTCTTGAAGCATCTACTGCTGTATTTTCAGTAGCCACTGTTGTTTTAGCAGACACGAACGCATCAAATGATTGGATAGATTCGTTTAATTTAATTTTCATAATGTTTTATTAAATTTATTTTATATCTTATTCTATATATCTGATGAAAAATAGTATTATAATAAAAAAGGGGCCCTTCGAAAAGGACCCCTTATATTAAGGACTTATAATCTAATTAAGATTAAAGTACTAGGTTAGTTACTTCGAACTTCTGGTAGTTAAGTTCTGGGTGGTGACCAGCTTCAACTAGAGCGAATCTAGACTTAACTGCAATCTTTGGAGCCATTGTGCCCTCAGCGATTGTCTGAACTGATGCAGCCATGAGGTAGGGCATGAATACTAGACCAGAACCGTTACCGTCACCTTTTCTACCAACTAGAACCTCGCCGTCAACAGCTTGGTTTGGATCAGTGTAGATATTGATACCTGCAACAGAACCAAGTGGGTAAATTGCACCTGCAACCTGTGAGAAAGTGTTAGCCATTGGGTTTGGAACGAAACCAGCAATACCTTGTAGAGCTGAAGCTGTCTTCCAATCAACAACTGCGAAGTTACCAGCACCTCTTCTGCCCTTGTTAGCGATAACGTTAGCAGCAGCTAGGATGTTAGTTAGGATTCTTCTGTGTGCTTCTGATCTTGTCTCACCGCCGTAAACTGCAGCTGGAGCTAGATCAAGAGTTGCGATATCAGAACCTGCGATAGATCTCATTTTAGAAAGGATCATCGTGTTGATAGCTTGTGTTAGTTCGTTAGTTAGAACTGCCTCAACTTGAGCAACAGCGTCAACACCGAATTGCTTAAGGTCTTGAACTTGCTCTCTTGTCACAGCAGCAGCAACTTGGAAAGTTTCTGCAGCAACTGACTTAGAGTATAGAGATAGACCCATGATGTTTTCTGGAGTTGTCTCACCAGCTTGTCTAGAGAATGGGTTACCATTGTTATCACCTGCGAAAGCAGCAACGTGATCTTCTAGAGCTTTAACTAGTTCTAGTGTAGTACCAACTGGGAAGTGGTCCGCAGCGATATCACCAGCACCTTCTAGAGTTACTTTGTAGATTGCAACACCATCTAGTCTTGAATCACCTACCTTAGGGTCAGCATTTAGATCAGTTGGAGCAGCTGATGCTTTAACGAATAGTACGTTTAGCGTAGCTTGTGATCTTGCAGCACCACCGTCATATACGAAATCTAGGTAAGAAAGTAGACCCATTGGACCAGCCATAGGAACTACAGGAACTAGATCTAGACCTACAGTTTGTGCAGCAACTTGCATTGCTAGAGGAAGTAGTGATGGAGACTTGTCACCAGAACCGTCACCTGCAGAACCTGCAGTGTTGAATGCTGATGGGAAAGAAACTGCACCCATACCTTTTACCATAGATGGTAGAACTGAAGAAAGTGTAGCTTCTTCATAAAGCTTGTGATTGTGGCAGTATTCTGACATCCAAGCTAGTTTGTTTGAATCGTTGATACCAGTAGCAGACTCGATGATAGGAGCCCATGTTGCTCTGATTTCAGCTTCATTGATTAAATTTGCCATTTTAATTATTTTATTTTTTTAGGCGTTGTTTAATTCGACTTGCTCGGACGTTTTGCTTCTTTCGTCCTTTTGTCGATTTTATTATATATCATTATACCTTTAGAATATTTTCTAAAAAAATGATTTTTTTGTTTTTTTGATTATTTTTTGAATCTCTTAGCAATTTCTTCTGCCATACCAGTTACATCATAACCAATATTTGATTTCTTTGGCTCTTCAACCTGCTTTGATTCTGTAATCATTTCAACCTTTTCCATAACTGGAGCAACCTCTCTTAGATCTCTCGTCTGCCAGAAGTTTGCAACCTGGTATGGTGTTGATAGTTTAACCATCTTAGCTTGCGCTGTTAGTTGGTTTTTCTTAGCTTCAGATAGAGTGTTCCAGATTTCTTTGTATTCAGATGGAGCTGCTTCTACGAAGTAAGGTGCTGTTTGACCAGCAACTTCAACTAGAGCGCCTTCCATTAGAATATTGATTTGAGATTCTGTTAGGTAACCTCTACCTTCAACTGCTGTAAGAACTTTTGACTTATCTTCAGTTGATAGCTCGTTGTATTTATTTTGAGTTGCCTCTGATACAATCTTAAAGAAGTGTGGATCGTTAGTCTTCTTTTCAGTAGCTTTGTTGATTAGAACAGAAAGCTTCTCAGAGATTTCTCTCTTGTATGCTTCCATTGCATCTTCTTCTTTAGCTTCTTCCTCAGGAGTTTCTTCAGCTTCTTCTTCAGCTTCTTCCTCAGGAGTTTCTGATGCCTCGTGCTCTTCAGACTCTTCTTCAGTGATTACATCATTTTCAGATGGCATTTCCTTGTCACCGTCTTCAACTTTTTCTTCGCCAGTAACATCTTTCATATCGTCAGCATCCATGTCAGTTGCCTCGATACCTGCATCTTCACCTTCAACAGAACCTTCAGCTGAGTTATCACCAGCTTCAACTTTCTCGTCTTCGATTTCTTCAACATCCTTTGCGCCTTCTGCTGATTCTTCAGTCATTGCATCTTCTTCAGATGGCATTTCTTGATCAGCATCTTCAACCTTCTCTTCGCCAGTAACATCTTTCATGTCTTCAGCGTCCATATCAGTTGCTTCAACACCTGCGTCTTCACCTTCTACTGAACCTTCAGCAGAATTGTCGCCAGCTGCAACTTCTTCGTCTTCAATCTCTTCCATGTTCTTAGCACCTTCAGCAGATTCTTCTTCCATGATTAGATTTGAATTAATTGTTTCAGCAATGTAATCAGCGTATTGTGAAATTGATTCAACGTTTTCTTTTAGGTAGTTTAGGTACTTAGTTACGTTTTCGTAATCTGCAGCACCTTCGTTCATTGCTTCAGCTAGGTAGTTTGCATATTCCTTAACATTTGAAGCTGCCTCAGCAACATGCTCTGTGTAAGAAATTGATTGGTCTACCTTTTCAGCAACATAGTTAGAATAGTCGATTGACTTGTCTAGGTTTTCTGCGATGTACTCAGTGTATTGAATACCTTTATCAGCTCTCTCAGCAACGTGTTCTACGTAACTTGTCAGAGCATTTAGTTTCTCTTCAATGTTATCAGTAGAAGTACCTGCTAGAGATTCTTTAAGCGCCTTGATTTCTTCAGCTAAGTACGCAGAATACTTATTGAAATCTTCAACCGCTACAAATCTAGCTTGATTTTCCATGATTTTATTTTCGTTATTTTGATTTGAGATTTTTTCAGTTTCTGTAACTAGCGAATCTGGCGTAATTTCAAAGATTTGAATATTATCATCCGCCGCAAAGCCATAAGATTCATTAACCCTGTTTAGTTCTGCATTTGCAAAACCTGGATCAGCAACAAGATCATAAGTGAAAAGTTGTTTAATTTTAACTTGACCACTTTCGCTAACCTCACCGGCAGCTCTTGATGAAATTTGTAAAGGAACACCTGCATCAACAAGCGCTTTCGCTTGCTTACCAGCATCAGTGTCTAGAAGTCTAATTTTGCCTCTAACTTGCTTTGCCTCTTTATCGTAGTAAAGTTCCTCAATGACGTGAGAAACATTCTTTAAAGAAATATCGAATTTAGCCGGGTGATCTAGTTCACCAAGTAGCTTCGATGATTTGATTTTTTCTTGAAGAGCTTCAATCTGTGGAACGTATTCGTCTTCAGTGTAGATACGATTGTTTTTATTCTTCTTATCGATTTCACCGAAAATACCTTCTAAGATATATGCGCCATCGTTAGACTTAGAGCTTAACGTTGCCGAAGATCTCTCTAGAATTAGTAGATTATTGTTATGATTCATGAATCTAATAGTATGTTTGTTTATATATCAGCTTTAAAAAACAAGAAATTTAATTTTTTATTGATTTAATTTCTTAGATTCCAGCTAGTGGATCGTCACCTTCACCACCTTCAGCTTCTTTTTCTTCTTCTTTTTCTTTTTCTTTAATCTCAGCATTATAGTCATTATAATAAGAAATGACTTTAGAGATATCTTCAGTTGAAAAAGCAAGCTCGCCATACTTTTCACGAATCTTATCTTCGACTTGTTTGTCGTTGTCAGAAGAAATAATAATACCTAGGATTTCTTCAGAAGAAATTTCAGTACCGTTATGTGTAATCATATCGTCAATTACAACCTCAGATTCAGGACCTGCATTAATCGCTTCTTCTGCGACAAATTGTTCAAATGTTTTGATAAATGATCTCATATTAATTTATATTTTGTTTTTACATGCCCATTCCCATTGGATCAGCTGGTTCTTCACCGGCCTTTGCCTCTTCTTCTCTAGCTTTATAAGCATCATTTGCCGCCTTATCGTCTGGAGAAAGCTTTAGATACTTATCAACTAAGAAGTTCATATCAAAGAAGTATTCTTCTTCCATGGTTACTGGGTCAGTAATCATTAGGTTATCGCGCATTTGACCAATAAAGTCTAATCTACGCTCCATGATTTCCATGTGCTTCAATTCAGCAAACATGTTCTCTTCATTAAATCTTAGGGCGATTTGTGTTCTGAACTGCGGATCATTTGCAAATTCAGGATATTTTAGGCACATCTGTAAGTACATTGGCTTAACAAGAATTTCTTGGAAAGCAGAACGTAGTCTTCTTACAAACTTAGAGAATTTAATTTCGTCTCTAATCATACCATCAGCGGCTAGGTTGAAATCACCACCACCGTCTTCATACATAAATCTATTGTATGGGATTTTAGAAACGTGCTTTAGTTTATCTGAGAAGTACTTTAGTGCTTCAACATCAGATAGGTCTGGACCGTCACCGCCAAGTGTTTCAATTTCTGGCGTCTCACCGTCCTTAGAAGGTAACCAGTATTCTCTAGAGAACTGAAGCATTGGCTTACCGTCTGTCATTAGAGAACCAGATTCCCAATCAAAATCAACTACCTCTTTGTAGTTGTGCATTAATTGTGCAAGAGATTGTTTTGCTCTTGTCTTAGACTTACCACCCATTGGGATAACAAACTTCATACGGAATGAAGCATTAGTCACCGCCCAAATAACACGTGTATGTTCCATGATTCTAAGCAAGTTAAACGCTCTAATAAGACGCTCAACATAAGAAACCCTTGAAACCGTTGTGATTGATGAATAAGAAATATAAAGAATCTGTGAATCGTATAGGACCCTTTCTTTAATTGGCTGGTCCTTAAACTGAATCCAAACCTTCTTACCGTCTTCTTTATTAAAGCCCGGCATTAGTGTGATAGGATCTATTTCCTTAAAACCAATAATCTCATCCTGATTTTCATTGTAAATAATTTCAAATGATAGATAACCATCAATAAGAAACTTACGGAAAAAGTACCAAGCTGATTGATCGCCATTAAAACCAAAGTATTGGTAGATTTGGCGGAAAGATCTTTTAAAATAATTGTCAACCTCATCTGAAACATCTAGACCAATAATGTCTGGATAACAGAAGAAGTTTTTATCATCATATACAATTGTCTCATCACAAAGAATATCAAGGATATCCTCAATCTCATCATGTAATGCAAACCTTCTAAGTTCGTCTCTCTTAGATGGGTAATCCCTATCAAATAGAGGGATTGACTTTCGCATATTGGTGTCAGTCATTGACAACGCCGCGAATGCACCATAAATATCATCATTGTCAAGACCCATCATATTCATCTGACCATACCCTAGGGCATCCTCAGTTGGACCGATGGCCTGAGACTGACGCAGTACCATGTCGTCGTAGTACATACCAAACGACGATAAGCTCTTAAGAGCGGTACTTAATGTGAATGGCCTCTTACCATAAGAAAGAGGTCCATTTTTATCATTTACAAAACCTGCCATTTAACTGCTTTAAATTTCTTTATATATTCTTACTCTTATAATACTTTTTGTAGAGCGATTCTAACTGTTCTTTAGTAATACCTTGTAGGTCAGCAAAGTCGCACAACACAATGTTTGCCCAGTTTTCATAAGACACCACGGCTTGTTTCTTTTTTATGCCGGGGATATATTGTCTAATTGCAAAACCAAATCCATACTTATCGAGATAACGCTTAGCACCTTCATAAGAAAGTCTTAATTGTCCTTGCGCTTTAGCGTTTTCTGCGGCACGAGTTTCATTGGTTTTAATCTGGCCATTTAATCTTATATGCACATCATCGAGTAATGTTTCTTTTAGCTTCTGTGGAAGCAAGTTAAGATTAATACCAACATCGTTGTTATTATAAGGATCGAGTGCTAATACGACGGGATTCTTATCCCACCATTGTAAGCCCTCTGTTACGGGATTATCGTATCTAAATACGTATATTTTACCAGGTACAAATCTGCCGCCATCCTTTGCAACAGATTTATCTAAGAAAGTTTTGAGTGCTGTTGAATACCAATCAGTGGCGCCTTTAATTGCCTTTGATTTAGAACCAGCTGTTTTTATTTTATCAGCAATGTCTTTCTTGATTTGACCCATTACTTCAGAGATTTTTCTGTCATTACGGCGAATTTCCAACCACGTTCATTAGCAAACTGTTGTGCCGCAATATATTTATCCCTATTAATTACATACTGTTCTGCAAGGAACTTATAGTTCTTAAGCGCTTTTTGACTATTAGTTGTCGGTGGCTTTGGTTTTTTAATTTGGGCCTCTGGTTTGATTTCAATAATCATGTGCCCAATTGAACCATCGTTCTTAAGTATCTTTATATAAAAGTCTGGGAAGTAATTACGTTGCTTATTATGGAGCTTTGACCAGTATGGTATCTGTATAGGTTCGCTGGACCACATAATTACATTTTCATTTCGGTCGCACCACATCATAAACTTACGTTCCCATGATGACCTATAAATAATTGGCTGTGGACCAACGTATTTTGCTAAATTAGTTGGCGTAAAATAACCCTGTACAAATCCGGATTTTTGGGTTGGCTTTATTCTTTTAATTGACATTAGATTGAAAAC
>ENA-UPTJ01002032-UPTJ01002032.1-marine-metagenome-genome-assembly--contig:-NODE-2032-length-10129-cov-4.368473_pt1 | contig 10129 bp, 5 predicted proteins | sample MGYA00238168_ERZ767080 | MGnify/ENA primary metagenome ERZ767080 (study PRJEB28935, sample SAMN06266237) | marine metagenome | isolation source: Columbia River Estuary | place: USA:Columbia River Estuary... | reverse complement strand
AACATTTTTTAGGTAGCTGTAATAATGCGTGGCATTGGTTGGATTACCCATATCTGTCATGTCGTTGCGGTAATACATGAAATTCGACATGATGATTTGTTCGCCCACTTCATCGGTAGTGCCATCGCGGTCGTTGTCGATACCGTCGTTGGCATCGGCTTTAGGGCCTTGAAAAAAATCAACACCTACAGCAGGTGGCGATTGGCCGTAACCATTGCTTCCCATATCTGCCGCATCGTTGTCGTCGGCATTGTAACAGTAGCCCAAACCACGCGCAACATCACAACCTATATAATCATCTCTAGGCCCTCCTAAATCGGGGTCAACCCATTGTCCGAAATACGTTTCATTCATCGCGAAACTTGATTTATTCTCAATCACATAATTGTAAAAAGTCATGTTGTTTACTTCGTCATCGGTGCTAAAAGCAAAAGCTTGCGCTTTAATTTGAAGTCCAATTGGCTGACCCTTGGTTTCGGTATGAATATTACCTACATCGTTAATCACCCACCAAATAGATTCATCTCCATATAAAACATTATTAGAGTTGCCTTGAGTTCCTGATAAATCGAAGTTAGGATAATCGCCCTTTGACGGATTGTAAATATTGTCGTTATCGGTATCGTGAAAAGGCGCTAAAAAGTAATCTTGATTGTAAGCGGTATTGCCGTGAGCAGGCCAACTTAACATCGATTCGGGAACGGCAGGACTTAAGCCAGCGTTGAAATCGGCCACATAGTTTTCTACTTCTTTTCTATTCACTTTATAATGTTTGTCATATTGCAAACAGGCCGATTTATCTGTGCTTGCTGTTGCGTTACTCACCGGGCCCGGCCAAAAGTCATTTCCATTTTGGCGATAGGTCATGGCTGCCACTTTCAAATTACCATTGATGTCTTTTCCGCCAATCCAAAGTGCACCAGAGAAAAGAGAACTAACACCACCTCCTTTAGGAATTTCATATTCGGGCGATTTGTTTAAATCCCACCACATATCACCTCCGCCTAAAATCCGCACTCTAACGTTGTTCAAACTTAAGTCGATTTCACTGGTGGCAGGGTCACAATCGGCAGCTTTATAGTCACCAGTGTTTTGGTTGTTTTGAGCAACAAATCCAACGTTTTCGCGCGCCAATAGGGCGAACGATATTATCGTTGCGAAAACGGTAAGCGTATATTTTATTTTTTGTAAGTCCATATTTAAAAATTGTAAATAACACCCAAGCGCAAAGTGCGAGGCATGCTGTAGTTGTTCGGACTATTAATTAAAATCGAATATAAATCGATGAAAGACTGAGCGTTTACTTTGGAATTTATTTCTTGTTGAGAGACTGAGGCCGTAAGGAAACCATCATCATTGGCATTGCCTGTATAGCGATACACGTGTAAAATATTTCGAGTATTGAAAAGATTGTTTACTGTAAAATAGGCATTCAATACCGTTATTTTTTGCTTCTCATCTTTATCACCAAATTTGAATATAAAATTTTTATCGATGCGTGTATCCACTCTAAAATTCCATGGTAAGCGAGAGCCATTGGGTTGGCCACTTAAGGTGTGGCTCTGACTCTTTGTTAGCGCTGCATCTTGAGTGATGTTTGATTGGCGAGAATATGGAGCTCCAGAACCCGCTCTAAACATAAAATTTGCACCCAATGCGGCTAAAATTTTTCTACCCCAACTAGGGCCTAGGTAATTTTTCCCTCTACCATACCGGTAATCAACCTCAAGATTAATGTTGTGCCTTCTGTCGAAATCTAAAGGAACAATAGTTCGTAAATTAGGAGAGCCTGAGTTTAGAAGATTTATGCTACTAACAGAGTTAGAACCTGTTCCTTCTGCAAATTGCAGGGTGTAGTTGGCGTTTAATTTTAGGTTATTTATTCTTCGTTGTTCGAAAATAAACGATATTCCTTTTACCGTACCAAAATCAATATTTCCAAAAGTGAGATAATTCACTGGGTAGGCATATTGAATAGGCATTAGCTGCACCATGTCTTTAATTTCGCGATAGAAAGCAGAAATGGTGATGGCCGATAAGCTGCTAATACTTTGTGCAAATCCCAATTCGTAATCGGTGGTTTTTTGAGGCTTAAGATTAGGATTGTTTAAGACAGCCCCCACAGAGTTTTCCATGAATAGGTAATTCATGGGGTTGTTTCGTGAGCTAAAGGCATCCGGTCTTTGTGCCAATATATCATAATGTGCAAAGAAAATAGCCTCTGCAGAGATGGGGAAAGAAAAAGAAATACGTGGCATTAAAACATATTGCGCTTCATATTTTTTGAAAGAACCATCAACATTAAAATTAGATGATTTTACGTTTTCCTTAGGGTTAACAAGGTAAGGAGTAATGCTCCCGCTTTTGGTAGAAGAGGCAATGATGGCTGGGTCGCTAACAGCTGTACCCACGCTATTGTACCATTTGTTATTTTCATCGCGAAAGCCCACCGCTGTTTTGTTGGTGGCATCCATGTCGTCAATATACACTTTGTAATCATCGCCAATAGAAGAGGGAATTACAATACCTTCGGCTCTGGCTTCGGCAGCAGTTTTAATAGGATACAACGAGTACAAATCGCGAGGCACCATTTGGTTGGCATCGTATCGGTCGATACGCAAACCAACATTGAAAATCATGTCTTTGAATGTGAACTTATCTTGAATATAACCAGCGATGTAGGTAGGCATAAAGCCAGCAATATTTCTTTGCATGGCATTTCTATCGTCACTTTGGTTAAAGAAATCTTTAAACGAAGTGCTTGAATTTAGGGGATTACCTTGGTAGTCGTAACCGTAGTTGTAGCCTAAAACACCGTTGTTTCCGTTTTGCATAAGTTCGTCGGGAGTGAACATGTTTAAAGATAAATCGTTTGGTGTTAAGTTGTCGATATCTACAAACTCGGTATTGCTTTTCCCCAGAGCTGTTCTCAAGTTTTCAAAGAAACCCGAAACTATTTTGCCGCTTGCAGCATCTTTAATGGGTACGTACAGTTGTTTGTAATTTACGGTATCTCCATTAACAATAGGATTGCTTTTGTCGAGTTCTGTATTTTTAGAATTTCCAAGCTGGCGAGCTAATGTCCAAAGGTTCATTGGACTTATAAGGTAGGAACGTTCAAACCTTTGTTCAAACTCAAATCCAGCGTTGATTTCATGATGTTTTATGTCGGCAAATAGAGATCCGGCTAATCTAAATTGATTGCTTTGTGAGGTTCCGTAGCCATTGTATTGTCGGCCAGTGTTGTACCAAATATCATAAACATGCTGTGGTCGATCACCATTAAGTAAGCCTCCACCTTTTTGCACCTGGTCGTAGCTTTCGTAATTACCCGTAACATAACCATTGAACATTCTATAGTATTCTTGAGTGTAGTTAGAAGCGGTGGTGTTATTGCCTGTATTGAGCAGCACAAACTCTTTGTCTTTCCATCCTTGTGTATAGTATTTAGCGCCACTTACGCCATTAGAATCGAAGGCATAGGTTTGTTCTCTAGTGGTTTTGAACTGTCCGATATAACCGTATTCAAAAAGATTCTTTCCATGAGAATCATCCATTGTCGAGCTATTCACACTTTGGTAATCGGCTTGAAGAGTATAGTAAGCATTTTTAATCAATGGTTTTTTATCTCCTTCTTTGATGTCGGCATCTTGAATGCCTATTTTATGAACCATTTTAGTAAAAGTCCTCCAGGTATAATTTTGAGCATAGGGGTTATTTTCACTGTTAAATAAAGCATATTCGTTAATTAAAGAATGGGCATTTCCAGCGATGAAGTTTCCGCCAGTATATACTGAAATACGTTTATTTACTCTAAACTCTAATTGAGCATTCACAATTATTTGTTTGGAAGCTGCATTTTGGTGGTATGGCAAATATTCTAAAGAATCTTTAGTGAGAAACTCTGCGCTTCTAACGGTGCCAATACCACTTGATGAGATTTGTAAAGGATTTTTTTGAATACGTTGCATCACGTCGTCTTTTATTTTCCACGAGCCTACAGCCGAAGGGCTAGCGTCTTTACTGTAGTTTAATTTTCCTGTTACAGAATATCCTATAAAGCGATTGTTGCTTTGTTGTTTGTAGAGTGGGCCCATGAAAAAGAATTCCATGTTGTTATAGCCGTAAGGATCGAGAAATTGAGAACTTTCTAAATTAATTCCTTGTTTGTGTTTGGTGGTGGGAATGCGCGAGGTAATCAAAACCAAGCCACCTGTTGCGTCTCCGTACTTAGCAGGTATACCTCCTGTAATTACGGTAATTTGTTCCATACTTAATTTAGGAACGGTGGCATTGTCGCCTATTTTCATTCCATCGAGATAAATGAGTGTTCCGTTGCTTCTCGAGCCCCTAATATAGAGATCGCTGGAGCCATCGTCTTCGCTGTATACTCCTGCGGTTGTAGAAGCAATGGAAGATACCGAGTTCAATGGTGAGTTTACAATATCCTCAAAAGTCTTGGTACTTCCCGATTTAAAATCGGGGTCAATCAATGGTAATTTGTATTTCTTAATGTTAATGGTTTTACTAACGGTATTGTTCACCAGTTTGAAATCTAGAAATGTAATTTTCTCTATGGCGATTTGCACTGCTTCTACTTTTTCGGTGGCATAACCAATGTAGCTTACAAGAACATCGTATTGGCCGGGATTCAACGCTTTAAATGTATATACCCCATTAACATCGGTTTGCGTGCCGTTGATTTCAGTGCCCTCTTTTTGAATCATTACAGTAGCAAAAGGCAAGGTAATACCATTGGTATCTTTAACAATACCTCTTAGTGTTCCGGTTTGAGCAAACGCAGAAAGAGAGATAAATAACAATAAAAATAAATGAAGTAATCTTTTTGTCATGGGTACTCAAACTTAAAATATTCAAAAGAAATATCAAAAACATCTTTTGAACGCTTTTGGCATGAAAATGGAAAATGTTTTTATACTTCCTTTTCCCCTCTTTATAAGTAAGTTCAAATCCCTTGAAATAAAGCCCTGTCCCCCGGGGCTTTTTTCATTTATTTAATTCTTCCAGGATACTGACTCAATGCTATTTTTAAGCATTCCATCGCTTTTTTCAAAGATTCCAATTTAAGCACATAGGCAATGCTAATTTCTTGTTCACCCATGCCCTTGGTCAAGTAGAATCCATTTCCTGGCGCAAACATCACTGTTTCGCCATTGTGTTGAAATTCTTTCAAAAGCCAGATACAAAAATTTTCTGCGCTATCTACAGGCAATTTAGCCATGATGTAAAAAGCACCTTGTGGCTTAGAAAATACTACACCTTTCATTTTAGAAAGGGCGTCAGACACTAAATCTCTTCTTTGGATATATTCTGCTTTAACTTCGTCGAAATAAGATTGAGGGGTATCAACAGCAGCTTCACCAGCGATTTGGCCGTAGGTAGGCGGACTCAATCTCGCCTGAGCGAATTTCAATGCTGTATCAATTACCGATTTGTTTCGCGAGATTAACGTGCCTATCCTAGAACCGCACATGCTGTATCTTTTAGAAATAGAGTCAATTAGAATTACATTCTCTTCTATCCCTTCTAATTGCATTACAGATAGAGGCGTTTTTTGCTCGTAGCAAAATTCGCGGTAAACCTCATCGGCAAATAAAAATAGATTGTGTTTTTTTACTATCTCTTTGATTTGTTCTAATTCTTGGCGAGAATATATTTTACCCGTGGGATTACCCGGATTACAAATCATAATCGCCTTGGTCTTTTCGGTAATGTAATTCTCAAAAGTAGAGATAGGAGGCAAGGCAAAACCTTCCTCTATAGTTGTTGGAATCGTTTTAATAGAAGCACTTGCTGCCTTAGCAAAACTAATGTAGTTGGCATAAAATGGCTCAGGAACCAATACTTCGTCTCCCGGATTTAAACAAACCAAAAATCCAATCAATATCGCTTCAGAACCACCTGTAGTGATGATGATATCTTCAGTTCCTAAATTGATGCTAAACTTGCTGTAGTACTCCACCAATTTGGTGCGAAAACTTTTGTTTCCTGCAGAGTGACTGTATTCTATAACTTTAATGTTGGCTTTTTTAACGGCCTGTAAGGCTATTTCAGGAGTAGGAATATCGGGCTGACCGATATTTAAATAATGCACATGAACGCCTCTTCTTTGAGCTGCTTCCGCATAGGGAACCAGTTTTCTAATAGGTGATTGCGTAATCTCTTTTCCTCTTTCTGAAATTTTAACCATGAAAAGTTTTTAAAAGTGAACAAATATAAATTAAAAATCCCTCTGAGGGAGGGATTTTAAAGAGAGTTTTCAAAAATACAATGATAAATCAATTTGCTGCAGCATTCTTTTCTACGACTTACAGTGCCCTTCACATTCATAATTATATTGTTTCCATTACTGGCTTTGATCTAATAGTGACATTCTTGTTGAAAGACCCTAAGCGACTCCTGTCGCATGAAATTTTAAGTTCTCGTGTTTCTCCCAGACCAATCGCAATATTTTGAGGGCATCTAGGTGCGGTGCATCCGCATGAGCCTAAACAGGTGTCGATCAACAAATTTGATTTTCCTGTGTTGGTAAATTTAACGCACCTAATTTTATTGGAACCTTCTTCAATAGTGCCAAAATCCAATTCGCTTTTTTCTAAAGTTAAAACTGCCCCATTGGTATCACTCAGTATTTGGGCTTGTTGGCTGCTTGTCATTCCTAGCAGAAATAAAAGCGAAAAGAGTAATTGCTTTATGTTTTTATTTTAAAGATACTTTTAATGTAAGTTGTTCATTGTTAATGTGTTGCTAAGGCATGAAATAAAAATCCCCCCGATTTTCATCGGGGGGATTCATATGTGTAAGTGTAAGTTTAAACTGGAAAAATGAAGCTGAAAGATTTTTATTTGGCAGTTGGACCAACATTGTTTTCTGGTAATCCACTAGGAGCTGGTTCAACAACACCTTTGATAGTGATAACCATTGTTCCGTTGCCTGCATTTGATTTTACTGTTACTGTTTTATTGAATGCACCCAAACGATCGGTGGCATACCTAACTTGTATTTCACCTTTTTCGCCTGGCATGATTGGTTCGCTCGGACAAGTTGGAACTGTGCAACCACAAGAACCATCACATTGCGCAATGATTAATGGAGATTTTCCAGTGTTGGTGAATTTAATGGTTCTAAATGGATCTGAATTATGCTTGATAGTGCCGTAATCTAAAGTAGTAGTTTCAAAAGTGATAATTGCTGCGTTAGGATCTGGAGCAGCGGCTGGTGTAGTGGTTTGAGCGAAACTAGTAAAGCTTGCTCCTAAAATTACAACTAGTGATAAAATTAACTTTTTCATTTTTATTATTTTTATAAGGTTTGTTGTTTCGGTTTTCAAACCTTGTACCAAGATAGGCATCAAAAAAGAGAAATGCTGTTAATGACTTGTTAACGTTTTACTATTCAACCACAGTGCCGCTTACATGAAGGGTGTAAATTCCATCGCGGTGGTTGGAGTATATAGAAATACTTTTGGAAAAGTGTCCTGTTAAGTCGGTATTGTATTGTATCGTTAGCTCTGCGTTTTTTCCTGCTTGAATAGCGTATTTAGGCCATTCAACAGCCGTACATGAGCATTCTCCTTCACATTTTATAATGATTAAAGGTGCGCCTCCTTGGTTGCTGAAACTCACTTTTTTGGAGCCATTGCTTCCTTTTTTAATAATTCCAAAATCAATTTTTGACGATGTGAATTGTAAAACAGGAGTGTTAGGTTCGCCATCGCCAAAGGAGCTTAGCATAAACCAACTTAAAATAAAGATGAAATAGCTAAATGAGGAGATTCTAAAAATCATTATTTCTTGGTCGTTTTCTTAGGTGTTGCAAGCGTTCTTATAATACCTTTCACGCTCAGTACTGCGTTCTTTTTGGCGTTGCTGTGCACAGTTACGGTTTTATTAAAAGTACCAATTAGCTTTGTATTATACTTCAATTGAATTTCTCCGCTTCCGCCTGGAGGCACTGGCTCTGTGGAGGCTGAGGCAATTAAACAGCTGCAAGGGCTTTCACAATGTGTTATTACTAATGGAGTTTTTCCTTTGTTGGTGAATTTTACTGTTCTGTAAGGATTCGATCCTTGGGCTACAGAACCATAGCTTACTACTGTGTTTTCAAAAGCAAGAATTGGTGCATTGCTGGTATCTATAAACACTTTAACAGTGTCCTTCTTTATTAATTCCACATTTTTTTGCGCCATTATTGCCGCACTAAGAGGAATAAAAAAAATAGTAGATAAAAGTCTCATTTCTGAAATTTAATGCAAGCTAATAAACTCTTCTTAAAAATGCTACTCAATTCTTAAACTTTAAAACTAAAACTTAAAAACTCTTTCACTATTTTTGTCCTTCAATTTTTTCAGCATGGCAATTTTAGACACAAAATACGATCCTTCGGGAATTGAAAACAAATGGTATCAATACTGGTTAGATAAAGGTTTCTTTAAATCTATACCCGATGATAGAGAAGCATTTACTATTGTGATGCCTCCACCAAATGTTACCGGACAATTGCACCTTGGCCACACCTTAAACAACACCATTCAAGATATTTTAATTCGTCGCGCCCGTTTACAAGGTAAAAATGCTTGCTGGGTGCCAGGTACCGACCACGCTTCTATCGCCACTGAAAATAAAGTGATTGAAATGTTGGCTGCTCAAGGCATCAACAAAAAAGATTTGAGCAGAGAGGAATTTTTGAAACATGCTTGGGATTGGACCGACAAATACGGTGGGATTATTTTGAGTCAGCTCAAAAGGTTGGGCGCTTCTTGTGATTGGGATCGCACAGCTTTCACCATGGACAAAAATCTATACGATTCGGTAATTAAAGTTTTCGTTGATTTATATAACAAAGGATACATATATAGGGGAGTAAGAATGGTGAATTGGGATCCTATGCGCCAAACTGCTCTTTCCGATGAAGAAGTAAATTACAAAGAAGTTCAATCGAAATTGTATTATGTGCAATATGCCATTGAAGGTACTTCTGAATTTATTACCATAGCTACTACTCGGCCGGAAACAATTTTAGGTGATACTGCTATTTGCGTTAATCCAACCGACGAAAGATATGCTCATTTGAAAGGGAAAAAAGCGATTGTTCCATTGGTGAATCGTTCTATTCCTATCATTTTCGATGAATACGTAGATAAAGAATTTGGTACAGGTGCTTTGAAAGTTACGCCTGCGCATGATGAAAATGACTATAAATTGGGTATCAAACACAATTTGGAAATTATCGATATTTTAAATCCCGATGGAACAATAAGCGAAAAAGGTTTGTTCTTCATCGGTCAAGATCGCTTCCACGCCCGCAAGGCTATTGCTAAGCAAATGGAAGAAGAAGGTCAGTTGGTGAAAGTTGAAGAAATTAAAAATAAAGTTTCTGTTTCCGAGCGTTCTGGAGCAGTTGTAGAACCTAAGTTGTCTTTGCAATGGTTCTGCAAAATGAAACATATGGCCGATAAGGCATTGAATGTAGTGTTGGAAGATAAATTGCTTTTTCATCCTAAAAATGCTGTGAACACCTACAAGCATTGGATGGAAAATATCAATGATTGGTGTATTTCACGTCAGTTGTATTGGGGACAACAAATTCCGGCTTACTACTATGGTAATGGCGTAAATGATTTTGTGGTGGCTGAAACGGTGGAAAAAGCTTTGGAGTTGGCTAAGCAAAGAACTGGTAATAATAGCCTGTCCGGCTCGGACCTAAAACAAGATGAAGATACTGTTGATACATGGTTCTCTTCTTGGTTGTGGCCTAGTTCTGTTTTTAATGGAATTGTTGAGCCTGGCAACAAAGACATCTCTTATTATTATCCAACAAATGTATTGGTAACCGGACAAGATATCATCTTCTTTTGGGTGGCTAGAATGATTATGGCGGGCTTGGAATATGAAAAAGAAATTCCTTTCAAAGATGTTTATTTTACTGGAATGGTGCGAGATAAGCAAGGTAGAAAGATGTCGAAATCACTTGGGAACTCTCCTGATTTGTTCGAGATTTTCGATAAGTACTCTGTTGATGGAGTGCGTGTTGGTGTCTTGTTTTCTTCTCCAGCAGGTGGCGATTTAATGTTCGATGAAAAACAATGTGAGCAAGGAAGAAACTTCGG
>ENA-UPTJ01002030-UPTJ01002030.1-marine-metagenome-genome-assembly--contig:-NODE-2030-length-10133-cov-4.399583_pt1 | contig 10133 bp, 8 predicted proteins | sample MGYA00238168_ERZ767080 | MGnify/ENA primary metagenome ERZ767080 (study PRJEB28935, sample SAMN06266237) | marine metagenome | isolation source: Columbia River Estuary | place: USA:Columbia River Estuary... | reverse complement strand
TTAATCAGCAATACCCCAATTTCACCGCGATAATCTGAGTCTATGGTTCCTGGACTGTTCAGGACACTTATCCCATGTTTAAAGGCCAACCCACTTCTGGGCCTAACTTGGCATTCCGTCCCTTTGGGAATCTCCATCCGTAGTCCTGTAGGGATCAGTTTAAACGCTTGAGGTGGTATAATCATGGGCTCCTGAATGTTTGCGCGAACATCCATTCCTGCGGCCGACTCGCTTTCATATGAAGGCAATTCACAGGCTCCCAGATTTTCAATTTTTACTTCCATAACATGCTAATGCCTCCAAAAGTAAAAAAACCAAGGGTGTCAATTGGGGTTTTCTTGCCGATTAATTAACACCCAATGGTTCATCAATAAAGATGAAATCATGTATTTTTGTCCTTGAGAGCCTTGTTGATTGAATTTATTGTCATGAGCAGGGATTTTCTAAAAAACAAAACAACGGTATGTTAGAAATTAGCAGAATAAGGGGAGAAAAGGAGGCAATTGTAGAGGCCTTACGGAAACGAAATATTGAAGCAGGGGATACCTTAGACCAGGTTTTAACCCTGGATAAAAACTGGCGTGAAAAGAAATTACTCCTTGAAAAAGCTCAGGAAGAGTCCAATCGTATAGCAAAAGAGGTCGGATTGCTCTTTCAACAGGGCAAGGTGGAGGAAGGCAATCAATTAAAAACTCGAGCGGTCGAATTGAAGGGGCAGGAAGCACAATGGAAAACAGAAGTGGATTTCTTTGAAAAGGAGATCACGGCATTACTTTATTTGCTACCCAACACGCCTGTTTCAGAGGTGGTTGCTGGGAAAAGTGCGGAAGATAATCAAGAGGTTTTTTCTCACGGTTCCCCGCGAACCTTCACCTTTTCTGCGAAACCCCATTGGGACTTGTGCAAGGAAAAAGACATAATTGATTTTGAACTGGGCGTAAAGGTATCTGGTCCAGGCTTCCCCTTTTACAAAGGAAAAGGAGCCAAATTACAACGAGCCTTGATTTCATTTTTTTTGAATTCTGCAGCGGACGCTGGTTATGAGGAGTATTTAGCGCCATTGATGGTCAATGAGGCTAGTGGAGTAGGCACCGGCCAACTTCCCGATAAAGAGGGGCAAATGTATCATGCAACAGCTGACAACCTCTTCTTGATTCCAACCGCAGAGGTCCCCTTGACCAATATTTACCGAGAGGTTCTTTTACCCAGCCCTGACTTTTCGATCAAGCTGTGTGGATATACACCGTGTTTCCGTAGAGAGGCAGGATCGTACGGAAAGGATGTCCGGGGCTTGAATCGCTTGCATCAATTTGATAAGGTTGAAATCGTTCGAATAGAAAACCCTTCTAATACGGCAAGCGCTCTGGAGGAAATGGTGGAACATGTTACGCTGCTTTTGAAAAAACTTGAGCTTCCATTCCGCATATTAAGGCTTTGTGGTGGGGATATGGGTTTTGCATCGGCCATGACTTATGATTTTGAAGTTTACTCAGCGGCCCAAGAAAAATGGCTCGAAGTCAGTTCGGTTTCTCGGTTTGACACCTTTCAGGCAAACCGCCTGAACTTGCGTTACAAGGATTCGGATAAAAAAAACAAATTGTGTCATACGCTTAATGGTTCTGCCCTTGCTTTACCCAGAATTATGGCGGCACTCATGGAAAACAACCAAACGGAATCCGGAGAGATTTTGATACCCTCAGCCTTGGTTCCATACACCGGGTTTAGCACCTTATAAGCCATAGGGAATGAAAGGCACATTCTATTTTTTGTTTTTTTGGGCAGGTTGGGTTGTTTTTCAGGGTTGTACATCGATCAACCAAGAGGAAAAAAAACGTCAGGTAGAAGGGTTACTAGCGCGTAAACAATCCTTGTCCGCTCGGTTGGAAAAGGCGTTTCCAGATAATTTGTCGGAACAGCGCTTAGAAATGATGCAGACAGAACAAGTCATTAAAAACAACTACCTATCGGATACTATTCATTCTTCTTTTGCCAAAGACATGAATGATTTTAAACGTAACCGTAAAGCTATTGGTAAACTAAACAAAGAATACCTAACCTTAAAGCGCGCTTTAACCGACGAAGGAAGTCGGCTCAAGGATCTTTTAGACGACATGCTTAGTGGAGCAGGAGATGTCGATAATTATTCTCGGTACATAGCACAAGAAACCAATAATTTAAATGCCGTTGAAAAAACGATCAACGAATTTGTTGCCAAAATAAAAGCGTTTGAAGCGATGAAAAAACAATTGAGTGGGCGTGTTTCTCCGGTAGCCAATAAACTTTTGAATCATTGATCATGTCAATAGTCTTTCGGTTTTTAGTGTTTTTTCTTCTTTGCAAGGGATGGGTATATGCTCAATCTGAAACGGACATTCAATTGGCACAACATTATTTTTTGAATAATGAGTTTTCCAAGGCGCAAGTATATTATGAAAAGCTTTACAATTCTGATCCGTCCAAGGTGTTTTTTAACCGGTATTTAGATTGTTTTGTAAACCTTAAGGACACCAAAGGGGCCGAAAAACTATTTAAAAAACACCTTTCGCTGAATCCGGATGACGTATTTCTTGCCTTGCAATTTTATTTTTTTTACACCTCAAATGGGGAAACCGAGAAAGCAAAAAAAATTAAACAGGACCTTCAAAAAAAGAAATTTTATGACTCAAAGGTGTTTGAGGATTTTATCGCTCAATTGATAAAAAAGAAAGAGTTTGAATGGGCGAAACAAAGCATTGAAGCAATGCAAAAGACAATTCAAAATTATCCCTTTGAATTGTTGTTGGGAGAATTATATAAGGCGCAGGGGGACCTCGCTCAAGCCTTGAATCAATGGTTGAAAGGATTGGCAAAATTTCCCAATTTTAAAGAAAAGGTTCAGCAAGACATTGGGGCTTCGTTTGATTTTACAGAGGAATCAGAAGATCTTGCCTTGATCCAGCAATCCTTTGTTTTGGCGAGCCAAGAGGACCCGGAAAACCCGGTTTATACGGAGATGTTGATATGGTTCTTTTTACAAAACCGAAATTTTGACGCGGCGTATCAACAAGTCGTTTCTTACGAAAAAAGGTTTTTTGGTGACGGGTATTATTTGTTGGAATTTGGTAAAACGTGCCTTGAAAACGACGATTTTCCTTTAGCATCTTCCGCGTTCAAACACGTTATTGAAGAAGGGTATAATCGTTTAAAGGAGGCTGAAAGATGGTTGTTAAAAACGTATTTCCTTCAAATTACAAAGGCGCGAAAATTTACCCCAAAAGAAATGGAGGAAGTAATACAAGCCTATGAAAAGGTTTTAGACATGACCCCAAACGTTAATCTCCGCTCCGACATGCTACTGGAGTTTACTGAAATTCTTGGGTTTTATGCTGGAAAGGCTAGCCAGGCAATTGCCTTGTTGGAAAAACAATTTGAGTCAGCCGGTTTGACGGATATCAATAAAGCAAAAGCAAAAATGAAGTTAGCTGACTTATATGTTTTAGTGGATCGCGTTTGGGATGCTTCCATATATTACATGCAATTGGATGAGGCCTTTAAATTTGAAGCCATTGGGAATGAAGCGAAATTTAAAAATGCCCGAGTTTTTTATTTCGATGCAGAATTTGATTATGCTCAAGCTCAACTGGACGTATTAAAACAAGCCACGTCGAAACTAATAAGCAACGATGCCATGCAACTGTCTTTAATGCTTCTTGAAAATTATGGATTGGATAGTAATTATGAAGCCATGTCCGCTTATGCAAAATGTGACTTGCTTATTACACAGCATAAATTCGCTGAAGCCTTTGTGGGATTAGACAGTATTTTACTAAGTTTTCCAGAGGCTGAATTGTCGGATGAAATTTTCTTTTTAAAGGGTAAAGCCTACGAATCGCAGGGGGATTGGCCGATGGCGATTACCATGTATGGTGAATTAGTTTCCAAAGATGCAAACTCTATATTAGCGGATGATGCACTATACCGAATGGGATCTATAGCCCAAGAGCAGTTAAAGAAGAGTGAGGAGGCTCAAACGCATTTTATGGCTTTGATTGACAAGTATCCTGCTAGCATATTTTTAGAGGAGGCCAGCCAAGCCATTCGAAAACTTAGAGGGGATAAAGCGGTGAATTAGCCTTCTCTAGTAAATGCTGAAATTCCGGTAATATCCATGCCGGTGATTAACAAGTGAATATCGTGGGTCCCTTCATAGGTAATTACGGATTCTAAGTTGGCCATGTGTCGCATCATGGAATATTCGCTTGTAATTCCCATGCCCCCGTGGATTTGCCTTGCTTCTCTGGCAATGTTTAGCGCAATTTCAACATTGTTTCTTTTAGCCATCGAGATTTGTGCCGACGAAGCTTTTCCTTCGTTTCGCAACTGTCCTAAACGATAGGTTAAAAGTTGGGCTTTGGTAATTTCCGTTAGCATTTCGGCCAGCTTCTTTTGGATTAACTGAAAGGCGCCAATTGGATGACCAAACTGAATTCTTTCTTTTGAATAGCGAACCGCTTGATCATAACAGTCCATAGCCGCGCCTAATGCCCCCCAAGCGATGCCAAAACGTGCGGAATCTAAGCAGCTCAGCGGAGCCCCTAGTCCGGTTCGACCAGGTAAAATATTGGATTTAGGAACGCGTACATTTTCAAAAACCAATTCACCGGTTGCAGAAGCGCGTAAAGAAAGTTTACCGTGCATTTCTGGAGTCGAAAACCCTTCCATGCCTCGCTCAACCAGCAACCCATGAATTCTTCCCGACTCATCCTTTGCCCAAACTACAGCAACGTGTGCAAAAGGGGCATTGGAAATCCACATTTTTGCCCCGTTTAAAACAACATGATCCCCATCGTCTTTGAAATGCGTAATCATTCCCCCTGGATTGGAACCAAAATCAGGTTCTGTTAATCCAAAACACCCCATCATTTCTCCAGTCGCAAGCTTGGGAAGAAATTTATTTTTTTGGTCTTCGGAACCATATTTCCAAATAGGGTACATTACCAGAGAACTTTGAACCGAAGCCGTAGAGCGCAAGCCGGAATCGCAACGTTCGAGTTCTTGCATAATAAGCCCATAGGAAATTTGATCAAGCCCAGCACCTCCGTATTCAACGGGTATATAGGGCCCAAATGCTCCGATCTCACCCAATCCGCTCAAAAGGTGCGTCGGAAACGTTGCCTTTTCATAGTGTTCATCGATAATGGGAGAAACTTCCTTTTTAACCCATTGCCTTGCGGCATCACGAATTAACAAATGTTCCTCGGTTAATAAATCGTCTAAGGAATAATAATCGGGATGTTGGAATAAATCTGATTTCATTTAGAAGTTTTGGCAAAGATACAAATAAACGATTTTAACACTCTTCCAATTTCCATTACTTTTGTATTCATGGGATTACAAGAGCGCATCGTTTGGTTGAACCATTGGAATGTATGGGTGCTTTTCATTCCCCTTGTATTCATAGCTATTGTCAATCAAAGAACCACCGGCAACGTTATTTCGGCGATTTTATATGCAGGACGACAGTCCGTTTTTAGTGGTGCGCGTTCTCGCAATAGCTTGGATACGTTGTCCAAAACGCTATTGTTTTTTTTTACTGCGTTTGCTTTATTTTCTTGTCTTTTTCAAGCGAAATCCGCGCATTACTCCATTGGTCTTACCGTTCTTTTTTCCGTGGGAGCGTCCCTTTTTTGGATGCTGGATTATTTTTTTGTTTGGATCATAACGCAGAACAAAAAATTCATCGCCGCCTATTTTTCGAGAGGAAACCTGCTTTGGCATATGTTGGGGGGAGCCCTCTTTATGATAAGCGTGGCGGAGTGCTTTATTCCTTCGTATTCGTTTTCTTTTTTACCGGTAGTTCTTGTTTATTTTGTGTTTTTTATTGCAAGGACGGTATATGGCTTGTTGTACTCCAACGACCACTATTTTTCTTGGTATTATATTATTTTGTACCTTTGTGCCGTGTATTTGGTTCCGATGGCTTTGGTTTTGAGTGCTTTCGGGCGTATGCATTAAAATTAAAACATAGAATTCGCGCATTTTGGCCATCAAGTCCATATTAGTTTCTCAGCCTAAACCCGATGGAGAACGTTCTCCATACTACGATTTAGCCGATAAGTATAAAATTAAGATTGATTTTCGACCATTTATAAAGGTGGAAGGTGTGGACGTCAAAGAGTTTCGCGCCTCTAAAATCAACATTGCAGACCATACGGCCATCATTCTAACCTCAAAAGTTGCGGCAGATCATTTTTTCAGAATTGCAGAGGAAACGCGCTTTGAGGTTCCAGAAACCATGAAGTATTTTTGCATTTCGGAGGCAGTAGCGCGATACTTGCAAAAGTTTATCCCTTACCGCAAGCGTAAAATATTTTTTGGGGTACAAACGATCGAACAGCTGGCTGAGGTCATGAAAAAGCACAAGAACGAACGCTATTTGTTGCCTTGTACGGATATATTGAGGGACTCCATTCCAGAAACCTTGACGGATCAAAAATTTAATTTTACCAAGGTAATTCTTTATCGAACAGTAGCCTCGGACTTATCCGATTTGGAGGATGTTTATTACGACATGTTGGTGTTTTTTAGCCCTGGAGGAATAGAGTCCTTGTTCAAGAACTTTCCAGATTTTAAACAAAACAATACTGCCATTGCTGCTTTTGGTTCCACTACAGCAAATGCGGTTATGAAGAACAACCTTAGGTTGGATGTTTCGGCCCCTCACCCAAAAGCCCCGTCCATGGTTGCTGCCATAGAATTATTTATAAAGGAGAATCTCAAGAAGTAAGTTCCTTGAACAAGGCATTCATCCCTGCCACAGCATTTTTTTTAATGGCGACAAACTCTTGCGGTATGGTCAATTCTTCCGTTGCAGGGTCAATTACATAGCATCGACAATTTTTGGAAACATGGTCAAGCAATCCTGCCGCAGGATAAACCTGAAGTGAAGTACCCACAACAATGAAAATCTCTGCAGCGGAAACCACTTTGGTTGCCGTTTCTATCATAGGAACCGGTTCTCCAAACCATACCACATGGGGTCGAAGTCGGTACCCATCAGGACAACGATCAGAAGCCTTTAATTCCCAGCCTTTTATGGGGTAGTAGTTATTTTCTGCCTTAGGCCCACTAGATTTAGCCATCCGTATGTTTCCATGAAGGTGAAGTACGTTTTGGCTTCCTCCGCGTTCATGCAAGTCATCGATGTTCTGTGTAATAACCACGACATCATACGTGTTTTCTAATGCCGCTATTTTACGATGGGCCTCGTTGGGTTGGGCCTCCAACACGGATTTTCTGCGCTGGTTATAAAATTCGGTAACAAGGTCTGGGTTTTTCGACCAGGCCTCGGGAGTAGCCACCTGTTTTATATCGTATTGGTGCCAAAGTCCATTCGTAGATCGGAAGGTATTAATCCCACTTTCGGCACTTATGCCGGAACCGGATAAAACAACCAACTTTTTTTTCATTATTACAGATTAATACGTTAAATTTACGCAAACTTAAAATTTACACGATGAAAAAATTGTTATTCTCTTTAGCGGTTATTTGTGGTGCTTCTGCCTATGCACAGACTCCAGTAGGTACCGTGGTGAGTAATTTCACGTTGACAGATATCAACGGGAATTCTCATTCATTATTTAACTACCTTGACCAAGGTAAAATGGTCGTTATTGACGTTTCAGCTACATGGTGTGGTCCATGCTGGAACTATCACAATACTGGCGCGCTCAATAATTTTTACAACCAGTATGGTCCTGCTGGAACGAATCAAGCGATGGTATTTTTTGTAGAAGGGGATCCTTCAACTACTGCTGCTGACTTGAACGGTACAGGGGCGAACACGCAAGGAGATTGGGTAACAGGCGAAAACATGCCCATCATTGATTTAGCAAATGCTGCTTCATTTGAAAACTCAGGAATGTCCATTGATTATTTCCCAGAGATGTATGTTATTTGTCCAAACCGTCAAATCATTGCTTCAGGTGTGGCAGGTTCTATTGGAACGGTAGCTAACCTTGCTTCCTTGATTGGTGATTGTCCTGCTCCTGCTTCCCTTCCTGAAGATCCTGCTTTGTTGGGGTATACTGGAACTACGACCTCTTGTGCAGATTTTAGTTTGAGCGTAACACTTCAAAACAATGGAACACAACCCTTAACGGCAGCGACAATCTCTGTAACAGGAATTCCTAACCCAATCACGTACAACTGGACAGGAAACTTAGCAACCTATGGTGTTGCCCAAGTGAACTTAGGAAATGTTTCTTTGGCTAATTCTGCCACAGCTACAATTACCATTACTTCCAATGATGGAAATCCAGCAAACTCAACCATTACCCAATTGCTACAGTATATCAGCTCAACAACAACAACCCCGATTAATACGATGCAAGACTTTTCTAACAGCGCATTTCCATACGCAAACTGGCAAGTTTTAAATCCAGACAATGATATTACTTGGGAATATTTAGCGGCTGCTACGTTTAGTGGTTTAATGGGAATCAATACTTATAACTACTCAGCGACAGGTGAATTAGATCATTTCATTACTCAAGCGTTTAATCTATCAGGACAAAACAACCCTTCATTGAACTTTAAGGTAGCTAACCGACGTTATGATGGGACGTATTTTGATAAATTAGACGTGTCTGTTTCCACTTCTTGCTCTGGTCCATATACCAATGTTTACAGCAAACAAAGTACTCAATTAGCAACGGGTGCAGACCAAACATCAAGCTTTTCACCGGCAGCTGCAAGTGATTTCCGTCAAGAGTGTGTTTCTTTAGCTGCTTATGCTAACGCACCAGCATTATTCGTACGATTTACCAACGATAATAAGTATGGGAACAATATTTACATCGATGATGTTGTTGTATCCAGCAGCGCATGTACCAACGGTCTTGACGAATTAGGATTAACAGATTTCGTTGTATATCCTAACCCAGCATCAGACGTAATCAATGTTAACTTTAATGCTAAGGAAGCGGATTACAGCATCCAAATTCTTGATCTTCAAGGTCGAGTATTAAACGCGTCAACCTTGTCGAATGCAAATGGTTTCCAAACGGTTACTTTCGCTACTGCTAACTTGGCAAAAGGAAACTATATCGTTCGTATTGCATCTAACGGATTTACTTCTACAAAATCGGTAGTGGTACGATAAGAATAATTGGTTTTAGTTAAAAGGGGCTTCGGCCCCTTTTTTTGTGCGCTAAAACAGGAAATTATTGTAAGGGTACCGAACCTTGAAAATTTCCTTTACTTCACGATATACCGTATCCTTTAATTCGTCTGTATTGGTCTTTGCTATGGCCGATATAAAAACACAGGGCCTTCCGTCCAATCGAGCCATCCACGTTTTTTTTAATTCCTCCAAGGAGTTTTCTTCGGAAAGGGCATCTATTTTATTAAAGACAATAAGGGTAGGTTTTATATCCTTATCAATTTCTTGTAAGGTGGAGTTGACGGTATCGAAATGGTCTTGAAAATTAGGGTGTGATAAATCCAAAACATGGACCAATAAATCGGCCTCTCTTACCTCATCTAGCGTAGACTTAAAGGACTCAAGTAATTGTTTCGGAAGTTTTCGAATGAATCCCACGGTATCGGTTAATAGGAAGGGTAAGTTATCAATGACGACCTTCCGAACGGTGGTGTCTAGCGTCGCAAACAACTTGTTTTCAGCGAAAACATCCGATTTTGAGATCAAATTCATTAAGGTGCTTTTGCCCACATTGGTATAGCCAACCAAGGCAACTCTAACCAATTGTCCACGGTTACCTCGTTGAATAGTCATTTGCTTATCAATTTCTTTTAGCCGTTCTTTCATTAAAGCAATACGTTGCTGTATGATTCGCCTATCCGTTTCGATTTGGGATTCTCCCGGTCCCCTCATCCCAATCCCTCCTTTTTGACGTTCAAGGTGGGTCCACATCCGGGTCAACCGCGGAAGCATATATTGTAGTTGTGCTAATTCTACTTGTGTTTTCGCATGAAAGGTTCTGGCTCGCTTAGCGAAAATGTCAAGAATTAAAATGCTTCGGTCGATGATTTTTCGATTTAGTGCACGCTCAATGTTTCTTATTTGAGAGGGGCTCAATTCATCATCAAAAATAACCGCATCGATGTCTTGTTCATCCGCATAATTTTTGATT
>ENA-UPTJ01002029-UPTJ01002029.1-marine-metagenome-genome-assembly--contig:-NODE-2029-length-10135-cov-8.469345_pt1 | contig 10135 bp, 7 predicted proteins | sample MGYA00238168_ERZ767080 | MGnify/ENA primary metagenome ERZ767080 (study PRJEB28935, sample SAMN06266237) | marine metagenome | isolation source: Columbia River Estuary | place: USA:Columbia River Estuary... | reverse complement strand
TAATAAAGTATCATTCATTATATCTTTTCCAAGATATTGCCTTTTACCAAAATACATTTTCTCCTTTATATCTCTACCAGCTGGGTTACCAGAATCTATACCAATATATTGGATTGTTGAGTTATTCGCAGTTGTTAATTTAAATGGAGAATTAGCCCATGTTGAAAGAAAAGCATCTCTAACATCTTTTGGTGATATTTCTTTATTTGTATTGTCAGGTAATTGTCTTAAAACATCCTCAATATTTATTAGTCTTTTTGCTTCATAAGGTGTTCCAATTTTAATGCTATATGTTACAGACATATTTTTTTAGATTGTTTTTCTGTATATATTAAAATAAAAAAGTCCAATCTTAAAAAATTGGACTTTTTTTTAATTTTAATTAAATAGAAATTCTAATTTTAACAAATCTCTAACTTTAGCAGTTTGTAATTTTAAATCCTCAAAATCTATTTTTTCAAATTCGATTTCATTTTCATAATCCATAAAATCATCCATTTCCATTTTAAATCGATCAGAATCTGTTATATTAACAGCACCACTAACAACATTACCCCCTTCATCCAAAACTGGCTCAGGATTTCCCATTTCATCTTTTTTTGTCCATCTATCAATTATTTTTCTCTCCATCTTATTTTTATCTTCAACAATAGATGTTAATTCTTTAATAATTCTTGATAATCTAAAAGCACAAATAGCATTAATATCAGTATCAATTAAAATGTTAAGAGCTGATATAGTCTCATTTGTTAATTCTGAATTTTTTATTTTAATAGGCATAATTTATTTTTTATTTTTTGTTTTTATATAACTAAACAAATGTTTTGTTTAATCTTTTTAATATCAACTTATAATAATTCTCATCCTTTTCAATCAAAATAAAATTTCGATTTAAATGGGTACATGATTCACCAGTAGTTCCACTACCAGCAAAAGAATCTAAAACTAAATCACCTTCGTTAGAATGTTTTTTAATAAGATCATTTATAAGAGAAAGTGGTTTTTGTGTAGGATGATTTAATCTTTCTTTTCCATGACAAATTGGGTATCTATAAACGCCATTATCATACTCTGAATTAAATGTTGGTTTTTTACCTTTTATAAAAGTAAAAAAATATTCAGTAGCATTTGAAAGATAATTTACTTTAGAATTTATAGGAACTGGATTTGTTTTTTGCCATTGACAAACTCTAGGTTGTTTAAATTTCATACTTTCGGCAATATCCTTAACCATCGTGGACTTCCAAATATCAAAAAAGAATATAAGAGTTCCACCATCTTTTAAAACTCGATAATATTCTTTGAAAAGAAAATTCCAATCCAAATCTTGTTTATCCCAATCACCAAAATCTATAGAGTGTTTTCCATATTTAGTAATTATATCAGAACTCGCCTTATCTGAATAACTCTTAAATCCAGATTTTTTAGAGATCAGATATGGTGGATCAACGATAATAAGATCTATACTTTTACTAGAAATGTTAATTAAATGATCTAAACAATCACCATGGATAATCATATTTTATATATAAAATATAATTGTCTCTAAAAAATAATTTTTAAATATGAAATTATATGATTATATTAAAAATTTCTTTATAAAAAAGAAAAAAGTAGATATTAAAAAGCTCCCATCACAAGGGTTTTTTTACGAAGATGATTTTCAACTCTATATTAAAAAAGCGAGTGAAAAAGACATCGAATATTATAAAGATGGATTTATACCAACTGATTTAGGAATTATTTTAAACAAAATAAAAAATGTTGTGGTGAATAATGTTATAAGTAATTATGACTTTGATTACATTAGAAGTATTGATATGATTTTTATTTTCTTTGAAATTGTAAAATTCACTAAAAATAAATCTTATGATATTGTTTACTTTGATATAAATGGAAATAAAAAGAGTATAGAATTTTCATCTAAATATTTTAACTACTTTGATTTTGATCAATATAGGAATAATTGGAATAAAGAAGATAGATGTTTTGATATAAATGGTTATAAATACACATTACCTTCCATAAGCGTTGAAAATTGCTTAACTGACTTTCTACAATATAAAACAATTGAAGGTGATCCTGAAAAATGGAATAAATATAATTATGACTTTATTTATTTTTTAGGGAAAAGAGATTTTTTAACTTTTGATGAAATTGAAAATTTAATTCAAATCTTTAACTATGATTTAAGTGAAGAAGAAAGTGAAAAAGTTGTTAATATAATTAAAAGTTTTAGAAAACTACAAAGATATACTCTAATAGATAATGGATTTGAAGTCGATTTAAGTACCAGAGTAAATCTAGGAGAAGTTTGGAATTAAAAAAAGTCACTCTAATTAGAGTGACTTTTTTTTAGATCTCAATAGCCTTAATTTCATTAACCAAAGCCATTCTATCAGTTTTTAAAAGTTCCATAATATCAAAAACTTTATCAGAGAAACCAGCCAAACAATATACTCCATTTTCTGGGAGTTGTAAAGTTCCATGTCCAGCTAAATCAAAAGAGAATACATGTGGATTACAATTAAATCTTTTTTTGTACTCATTGAACTCTCTAGTAGGAGTTGTGTACCCCATCCAACCCTGCATATCACTTAATAAGATAATATTATCATAAGCCTTATTAGCATTTTGGAATATAGATTTGAAATTAGTTCCACCACCAGAATATCTAAACGATCCTCTAATACTCATAACTGAATCTAATGGGTTATAACTCTTATATTGAGAATTAGTAGAGAAAGTCATTACATCACAATTATTTGCCTTAGCAAGAATAGCTCCAAATAAACTAGCAATTTCGGATGGTCTACCACTCATAGAACCAGATACATCCATAACTACAAGAGTTTCTCCCTCTAATTTTGTAACATTATTAACTGAAATCTCAAGAGCGTTACTGATAGCAACAAGCACATCCCTAACTTCTTTAGAAGAACCTAATTTAGATATCTCTTCATATGCAGTTGCGAATCTGAAGGGTAAAACTCTACTCTTTTTAATCAGTTTTTCTTCAACCAACATATCACAAGCAGGTTTAATTGATTGTGGTGATTGTGAAATGATATTTCTCAAATTTCTCAAAAGAGCAAAATATCCAATCTTTTTAGAATTAACTAATTCAAACCAAGCATCTGCTTTTAACTTTGTTAAATCTTCATCACCTTCTGCTTTTTGACCAGCTTCGGACAACTTAGCTTCCCAAGTTTCAGTACTTTTTAACTTATCGTTGATAAGTAAATTTAATGCCTCCGAGTTTTTATCAGTTGGTATTGGGTGAACTATGTTCACAACATCAACAAGTTTAACTTCCTTATTGGACATTTTGTACTTAGCTATTTGATAGTTATCAAATTTATCAAAAGCTGATGCAAATCCCTTTTTAAGGGAGTTTGGGAATTTAGGTTTATCCTTATCAGTTTTATTAGCCAAATAATAAGAAATGATCTCAGTCATATCATCTGGCCTAACAACTACTTTATCATAGAAGTCTTTACTCCAACTCAATCCAGATAATTTCGATGCTAATTCTCCAGAAAGAGCATGTGTGATGGATCTCATACCGAATTTATCTCTAGCGTAGATAGCAGCTTTAGCAGCAAAAAGAGGATCTGTTTTAATTAACAATTTCTTTAATTGATCTAAAGTGTCATTAGATGATCTATAAAATTGATCACTAACAAATGATGTTAAAAGAATAGAAGCTAGTTCTAATTCTTTAGATTGAGAATAAGCTTGACCACCAGCCAAGTTTTCTGTTAAGGTTTTAGGACCTTTTTGTGTTGTGTTGAATTTAGACATAATTTTAAATATTTTATATTAAGTTTAATAATAATCAAAAAAAAATAACCAAGAACATTGCTGTATCCTGGTTATTATTAAATTTAACAGACAAGAAAGTTTAGCCTAAGCGTTACAAAGAATTCTCCCGAAACTTTGCCGATGGTTGCAGTGTCTATCTCACTTGATTGATTACGTCAATCATACGGACTTTTTCACCTCAGTGTATCTATGCTGATACATCCTCTTGGTAGTCTTAGCTGTCGCCGTGGACACTTCTTCTCTTTTAATTGAAATTATAGTTCGAAGTATCTTAGTTCTATTGCTATGTCTGTCTAATAATAACTGAGAAATTTGAGTTAAGGTTTTTTTTACAGTTATTCAAAAATTGTCGAAGTAACCCTATCTCTAACTACAGTCTATTTCATATTGTTTTTATTTTAAAATTTAAATTTAAAAAGTTTAGTTTTCTTTAAAAGATTTTATTTTTGAAATCTCACTCAGAATTCTTTTACAAATATACATATTTTATTTTAATTACCAAAAAAGTTTTTAATTTTTTAAAAATTAAAATCTCCAAAATCGCTATCTCCTAAATCATTATTAACAGCTGCTTTATTATAAGACTCAATTTCTGATTCTTGTGGAGCTACTTGTAATGACTCAGAGTTTGTCCAAGCATTAATCCAGTTAATTGGATTATTTGTTTTTTCAAAAATAGGATCAAATCCAATTGCTTTTAATCTAGAATTTGTTAAAAACATCATATATTTTTTCAAAATATCAGAGTTTAATCCTAACATAGATCCATCTTTAAATAAATAGTCAGCCCATTCCATTTCTTCTTCAGCTGCTAATTTAAACATTTCAATTACTTTTGGTTGTAATTCTTTAGCAATTTCATAGAAACCTTCTTCTTTATTGATGGATAAATCTCTTAGAATTTTTTGAGTAAATCCTAAATGTAAATTTTCATCTTTATTAATAAGTGAGATAACTTTAGCATTTCCTTCCATCTTACCATTTTGAGCAAAAGCATAAGAACAAGCAAATGAAACATAAAATCTAATACCCTCTAAGATATTAATAGACATTAATGTTAAATATAACTTTTTCTTTAAATCTTCTTCTGTTTCCCCATATGAATTAATTAAATCATCATAATATTTTGTAACTGAAGAAGCTCTTTTAATAATTTCCTCATCATTTAAAATATTATCAAAAACTTCACCTGGTTGTGAATAAACATTTTTAATAATAAATGTGTATGAATATGAGTGTATAGTTTCAAAAAAAGACCAAGCTGAACAAAATGCCTCAACTTCAGGATTTGATAAAAACTCTGTTAAGTGAGGAATACCTCTTGATTGAACGCTGTCTAATAAGATTTGATACTTTAAGTTTGAAGTGAAAATGAATTTCTCATTATCACTCATATCTTTATAGTCTAATCTATCTTTAGATAAATCAAATTCTTCTGGTAACCAAAATGAATTGATTTGTTTTTTAAACAATTCAAAAAATCCAGGATATTTGAACTTGTCATATCTTTGAATAGACATTCCTTTTGATCCAAAAAACACAGGAACTTTTGTGTAATCGATCTCGTTGTTAAAATTTAATATATTTGCCATACTTTACTTTTTTAGTTAAAAATTATATATAAATAGATTTATTTGTTTATAAAAAAAGAGGATTTTTTAATCCTCTTTTTTATTAAATTGTACATGAATCACCACAATCATTATCACCAACCTCAATTAGTTCTAATTTTTCTGTTGTAATCATATCTTCTAATTTATCAGATTTATAATCTTTAGAATTAGCGTAATAAATTTGTTTACCTCCTAATTTATAAAAAGTTAATAAATCTTTAGCTACTTCTGATAAAGGAATATTACCATCAGCATATTTCTTTTTATCATAATAATGGTTAACTGAAATACCTTGATCAAAATACTTTTGAATTACAGCAACTACATTATTCATATCATCATTATTGAATCCCCAAGAGAATGAATATTTATTCTTTAATCTTGAAATCTCAGGAACAACAACTGGAAGAGGTGAACCAGATTTAGATTTTTTAACAGATATAAGTTTTCTAGGTGCTTCAATACCATTTGTTGATGAACTAACAACTGAGCTAGACTCACAAGGCATTTGCGCTGATACAACAGAATTTCTTAAACCAAATTCCAAAATATCTTTTCTTAATGATTCCCAATCACATTCTAACTCTCTAGATACAATAGTATCAACTGATTTTGAATAATGATCAATTGGTAATAATCCTTTAGAGTATTTTGTTCTATCAAAATATTCACACTTACCGTACTCTTTTGCTAATTTATTTGAAGCCTTCAATAAATTAAATTGAATGTGTTCAAATAATCTATCAATTTCAACTAATGATCTATTTGTATAATCTAAATTGTTTTTAGCCAACCAATAAGCCAAGTTTGTAACACCAACACCTAAAGATCTTCTCTTTAACATTTTCTTAGCGGCTACCACTGGATAATCTTGAATATCAATAATATAATCTAACATTCTAACAGTATATTCACAAACTTCTTCTAATTCGTCTAAACCTTTAATTGTACCTAAGTTAATTGCTCCTAAAACACAAAGTGCAATTTCTCCCTCTTTTTCTGAGTTAACATCATAGATAGGACTTGTAGGTAAATTAATCTCCTGACATAAATTACTCATATTGATTTTATCAATAAAACCAGAATGTGTGTTAGCGTTATCTATATTTTGAATATAAATTCTTCCATTTTCTAATCTCTCTTGTAATAACAAGTTCATTAATTCAACAGATGGAATAGAAATTTTAGAAATTGTATCATCATTTTCATATTTTAAATAAAGTTCTTCAAACTTATCATTATCATATCCAAATGCCTCATACATATCAACCACATCATTTGGTGAAAAAAGAGTAATATTTTCTTTTGAAATAAATCTTCTATAAAACAATCTACATAACTGTATAGAGTGATCCATTCTTCTAACTCTATTTAATTCATTACCTGTATTATTTTTAAGTACTAAAATCTCCATAATTTCTTTGTGCCAAAATGGATAGTGAGCTGTTGCAGCACCACCTCTAATACCACCTTGTGAACAAGATTTAACAGATGATTCAAAAACTTTAAGGAATGGAATTAATCCAGTATGTACTTTTTCTCCACCATTAACTTCAGATCCAATCGCTCTTAATCTAAAGTTTAAACCAATTCCAGCTCTATTAGAAATATATCTAAGAACTGCGTGTCCTGATGCTCCGATTGAATCTAAGTCATCTGCTACATCAATTAAAACACAAGATGAAAATTGTCTGTTAGGGGTTCTAACTCCAGCTAAAATAGGAGTTGGTAATGAAATTTTTTGAAGTGATAATAATTCATAAAATCTTTTGATTTTTTCCATTCTATCTTCACCAGTATATTTGGCGAATAGTGTGATAGAAATCATCATATACATAAATTGTGGAGTTTCATATTGCTCACCAGTTTTTCTATGTTGAACAAGATATTTGTCCATTAATTGTTGAATACCAGCATATGTTAAGTCCTCATCTCTTTTATGTTTAATAAATCCCTCAATTTTATCTAAATCTTTATCAGAATAAAAATTTAAAACTTCAGAATCGTAAACACCTCTATCTACATTAGTTCTGATAAAATCTTTCAATCTAGGGAAGTTTGTGTATGTGTTGAAAACTTCTTTTCTAAGTAAGTAATTTAAAAGTTTAGATGCTACAAATTGATAGTTAGGAGTATCCTCAGTAATCATATCAGCGGCACTTTGAATTAAAACTCTATGAATGTCAGATGTATTTATACCACTGTAAATTTGTAATTTAGCATTCATTGCTACATCAGATGCACTAACAGATGAAATTCCTTCAGTTGCCCATTCTAAAACTTTATTTACTTTCTCATAGTTAAGTAGTTCTTTTCTACCATCTCTTTTTAGAACATAAATATCTTTTCTCATTATATTATTTTTTATTTTTTGTTTTTTATATATTAGGCTAGTTTTTAAACTAAATATATCAAATTGATAATTTTAAAGGATTTTTTACAATTATTTTTTATAAAAAATCTATGTTATTAAGTTTGTTCAAATTATACTTAAATTTCTCGTTATTTAAAATTTTAGTTATATTTGATATGTGAATATCATAGATATTCTCATAAGAATCTACTTTAAAAGATGAATTATCATAATCTGTTATCATAACAACACCAGTTATAATTTTATCGTTTCCAAATTCGTCTTCCCAAATAAATTCAATTTCGGTACCCTCATAAATATTTCTATTCATGATTTGTTTTGATTCTAAATTTTTACCTATATGATCTTGTAATTCATTTATTATTAAATTTCTCCACTTATTATCTAATAATTTAAACATATTAAAAAGATTATCTGAGAAATAAACAGCTAACTCATTAAACAATTCGATATTTGTAAAGCTTTCACTATCTAAATTTTGTTTTAAAAGAAAATAATAATGATTAAAGTCAACTCGTGATGGTTTTCTTCTATTATTCATAAAGTTTAATTCCGTATGTGATACCAATACCTCATAAACCTTTTCTTTAACTAATTTAGATCGAATATAACTTTCATTATCAATAGATTCAAAATAATAGTTTGATGATTTATCAACCTCTATACTCTCCTTATGATAATATGCAAATCCATCCATATCATCTTCATTCAAAGGATCTTCTTTTTTACCTTTAAAAATTGAATCATATTTCAAAGAGTGTTTACCATCTATTTTATGTTTTGATAGAACTATTTCATCATCTTCTTGATTTTTAGAAGTGTCTTCATCTAATAAGTCCTCATCGTCTATTTCTATGATTATATCAATATTATCATCTTCATCTAAGAGAAAACTATCATCATCAATATTATCACTATCATCACAAGAATCTTCATCTGACGAATCTTCTACAAAAGAGGTAGTATCATCTAATTCATCATCGAAATCTTCATCATCGTCTCTATTTTTTTTAGCCATAGATATTTTTTATTTTTTTATTATAGTTTTTTTAACTATCTTTGTTTCTTATTGATCTAAAAATTGATCATTTTCTAAAGTAAGATAAGTTGGATTTAAATTTAATCTAACCTGAGCCTTTAAAAAGTCACCATCTCTTTGTTTCAATAACTTAAATCTATAAAGATTTTGTCTTTTCATTTCTTCTGTTCTTATAATAGCAAAGAAACTATCAGCAGTTTCTGCAATCGCTTTACTCTCAGGAACAGATTCTAATGTGATATCAGAAGAGTTCCAAGCCTCTTTAGCAACCTGTACACCAGTTATGACAGGACACTTATATTTAGCTCCCATTGCTCTTAAACCCTCAGCTAAATGTTTTCCTTTAGTATATAAGTTATCTGCATTAGAACCTCTGTTAGCAGCAACTAGGGTAATATAATCAACAATTATTAAATCTATTTTTATACCCTTTTTTTCTTTTAACTTTTGTATATAATTATCAAAATCAGCAACTGTTGCTGTTCCAGCTGCCCAGAATTTGGTTATTATTTTACCAATTTTCTTTTCAAATAGATCTGTACCTCCTTCGATTCTTTTAAGGTTTTCTATTTTAGTTTTAATTAAGTCAACATCTTTAGATTGTTTATCATAATCATTAATAGGTATCTGAAGCCTCATTGCGCCCAATCTCTTCATTACTTTACGTTCACTCATCTCTAAAGTAATATAAAGAACGTTATGTCCCATATTTGCTGATTTAACTGCAAAATTTTGCATCCAAAGTGATTTACCATTATTTGTTTCAGCCATTATTACATTTAAAGTAGAAATATCCCATCCGCCACCTAACATATGGTCAATGGTTTCGAATCCACATTTAACTTTAAATTTGGAAGAGTCTTGTACGTGATTTTCAGGATCATCAAAATCAGAACCCATATCATCATCCTGTACAAATTTAGTTGAAGACATTTCATCAACTATACCTTTTATTCTATTTGCTGCCTCAACAGCTTTATCAAAATCAGAAATTTGATCTAAATTTCTAGTTTCATCAATAATATCAACAGTTCCGGTTTTAAGCCTATTCGCTAAAACCCAACCGTTAAAATTTGGTTCGATGAAGTTTTTTTCATCGTATTCTTTTAGGTCTACTTGTAAAATTGATTTTAAAATCTCTTTGGTTATAACCCCTTCTTTATCTTTTATAGAAACCATGTCCAATATTTGACGTGGTGTTGGGATTTCAACATCTGAATTTTTTAACATGTATTCTCTTATTATACCATATACAAATTGTATCTCGGAATTTCTAAAAAAATA
>ENA-UPTJ01002027-UPTJ01002027.1-marine-metagenome-genome-assembly--contig:-NODE-2027-length-10139-cov-5.147362_pt1 | contig 10139 bp, 9 predicted proteins | sample MGYA00238168_ERZ767080 | MGnify/ENA primary metagenome ERZ767080 (study PRJEB28935, sample SAMN06266237) | marine metagenome | isolation source: Columbia River Estuary | place: USA:Columbia River Estuary... | reverse complement strand
GTATTGTTATTTTTATCTTCCAGTTTGGGATTTTTTGCCCTATAAAATTGGGAACAATATTGATCAAATCATGAATCACATTCCTCCGGGAGAAAGGGCAACTGATAGCGTGGAGATTAGGTTTGTAATGGTGAAAGGGCAGGACTCAGTTAAGGCGACAACCTCTCAATACCTAGGTTTTTCTGAAAATGGATACAAATTTGTGCGTCAAGATCGAAAGGTAATTCTTAAAGGATATAAAAATCCGATTCATGATTTTGCCATTCACGATTTAACTAACCAAATTGATCACAAAGACAGTTTTTTGAAGTTTAATGGTTACCAACTAGTATTCATTTCACCTTTTTTAAGTAGGGTAAATACAGGTTGTCTCAAGAGTATTACCGAACTCAAACAATGGTTCCTAAGTCAAAGTGAAATTAAAACAAAGTTTTATGCATTATCTTCAGCTTCAACTGAAGCCTCTGTTGAATTTAAAACAAAGCACCAGCTGAACTTTGATTTTTTTGCTGCTGATCAGAAGATGCTCATGACTATGGCGCGCTACAATCCAACGTTATATCTTTTCAATGGAGCCACCGTAATTAACAAATGGAGCGGTAATAACATCCCCGGAAAAAAAGATATTGAAAAATTAATTCAACCATGATCAAAGATGCAATAAAGAGAATTCCATTCTTGATTTCTGTCTTGGCTGGGTTGATTGTATTGATCTTTATATTATTTCAAGCATTGCCGGGGCCTGAACAAATATTAAGTTCTCAGAGATCTGATGGTGAGACAACCAAAGCAATTGTAAAAGAACTTGGATTGGATCAACCTTTATACGTACAGGCAATTAAATATTTAAACGACGTTTCTCCCATATCCTTATATGACAAGGATCTTGTTCCCAAGCAACTAAGGGGATTTCACATTGACTTACGAAATTGGGAATTTTGGTTGAAGTTCCCTTATTTGAGGCAATCTTTCCAAACTCGAAGATTGGTGTCAAATATGCTAGGTGAAGCATTTATAGGTACATTATTATTGGCAATGTCAGCAATGCTAATAGCAATTTTATTGGGTGTCCCTCTCGGAATTTGGGCAAGTTTAAAAAGAAATTCATGGATCGATCACTTCATCGTATGGTTCTCTGCAATTGGAATTTCTGTCCCATCATTTTTTTCGGCAATGATTTTTTCTTGGTTGTTTGGATATGTTTATCATCATTACACGGGCTTACCAATGACGGGCAGCTTTTTTGAAATTGATGATTTTGGGGAAGAAAGGCATATTCGATTTACACATTTGATACTTCCAGCTTTATCATTGGGGATTCGCCCATTGGCTGTACTGGTGCAGTTGACGCGGAATACAATGGTTGAAATTATGGAAATGGATTTTATTCAAACTGCCAGAGCTAAAGGACTAAATGAAAGTGTAGTAATTTTAAGACACGCTCTTCCTAATGCTTTGAATCCCTTGGTGACTTCTGTGGGAGGTTGGTTTAGCAGCCTATTAGCAGGTTCTTTCTTTACGGAATACATTTTTCAATGGAAGGGATTGGGTAAAGTTACAATTGAAGCACTTCAACAAAGTGATCTTCCGTTGGTCATGGGAGCCGTTTTATTCACAGCTTGTGTGTTTTTCGCAATACATAGCCTTACAGAACTGTTGTATGTTTGGATTGACCCTCGATTGCGTAAGAACTAATGACCGATAAACAACGTATATTTTTAATTGGACTGCCAGCATCCGGAAAAACAACCATTGGTCGATGGTTGGCTGAACGATTGGGTTGGGAGTTTTATGATATTGATGAAGCCATTATTTCAAAGACGGGTATCAGTATTTATCGTTTTTTCGAAGAAAAAGGTGAAAATGAATTCAGGAAATTAGAAACCCAAATTTTAAGAGAAACTTCAATTAAAAATAACACTGTAATATCATGTGGCGGTGGTACCGCGACTCATTCAAATAACATGGAATGGATGTTAAATCAAGGTCTAACTGTTTATTTAAATCCAGAAATTTCTGAGATATCTTTAAGAATTGAAGAGAATTTAGCTCTAAGACCTATGTTTAAAGGCCTGAAAGGTGCAGGAATAACCGATAAATTGCTAAATTTATTCGAAGAAAGAGCCAATTTTTACCATCAATCTAAAATAATTTGGAATAAAAGCACTCCAAATGAATTTTTATATAAGGCTGTTAGTCAATTAGTTATGTAAGTATTAAAAAAAATGTTATATTTTGTTAATTACTAGTGAATAAAAAATTATTACTAAATGTGCATCAAGTATTTGTGAATCACATTGACTTTTATACTTTTGAGAAGTTAACCAAATCTAAAAATATTAAATAATGAACAAATCAGATTTAATCGGTAAGATGTCAGCAGATGCTGGTATTACCAAAACACAAGCTCAGGCAGCTTTGAATTCTTTCATCGATGCAACTACTGGTGCTTTGAAAGCAAATGACAAAGTAATCTTAGTTGGTTTCGGAACTTTCTCTACTAGCACTCGTAGCGCTCGTAAAGGTCGTAACCCACAAACTGGAAAAGAAATTAACATCGCTGCTAAAACAGTTGTTCGTTTCAAGCCAGGTGCTGAATTAAGCAACAACGTAAAGTAAGATTTTACTTCACCACATAAGAAGAGGCTGTCAATATTTGGCGGCCTCTTTTTTTTATCTTTGTTGAAACATGCAAGGGCAATCTATTTCTCATAAACAAAATCTTTTTTTAAGTCATTCGGCTCAAACAAACCCTGAACCCATTGCATTGTGTATTGAGTCTGCTAATGGTTGTGAATTATTGGATGATAAAGGCAAATCCTACATTGATTTGATATCCGGTATTTCAGTTAGTGCTTTGGGACATCAACATTCTGTTGTTAAAGATGCCATCAAAGAACAACTGGATAAACATATGCATGTTATGGTGTATGGTGAGGTGGTTCAGAGTGCCCCTGTAAATTATGCGCATTGGCTTTCTCAACAATTACCAGATACACTTGATTCGGTATATTTTGTGAACTCTGGTTCAGAAGCCATTGATGCAGCAATGAAGTTAGCAAAGAGGTATACTGCTTCTTCTGTGTTTATTGCTCAAGATCAGGCCTATCACGGTAGTGGACAAGGACCGCTTTCGCTAATGAACGATCCTTATTTTACTCAAGCATATAGACCCTTGTTAAATCAAGTGTTTTACATTAAACAAAACGATTTAAACGCCATTGAATTTCTACCTGAATCTGGGGTCGCTGCAATTTTTATTGAACTCATTCAATCGGAAAGAGGAGCATTGAAAGGTACTCCTGAATATTTTCAAAAAATTCAGGAATATTGTAAAAAGAGTGGAGCACTTCTTGTAATTGATGAAATTCAAACGGGTCTATACCGTACGGGTCTACCGTTTGAATTTATGAGGTATAATTTAAAGCCAGATATATTGGTTCTTGGCAAGAGTTTAGGCGGTGGAATGCCCTTGGGTTGCATTGTGTCATCTCAAAAAATCATGTCCGCGTTTAGTAATAATCCAATTTTAGGTCATATTACGACCTTCGGCGGACACCCTGTTTGCACGGCTGCCGGATTGGCGTCTTCCAAGTACATATTCGAACATCATGATGAATTGAGAATCATTGAAAAAGGCCAATTATTTAAAGAAAAACTCAAACATAAAGCCATTATTTCAGTTGAAGGGGAAGGTTTATTGCTTGCGTGTCACATTCACCCGAGCATCAATATCATAGAATTTAATAGAGCCTTGTTAGAAGCAGGCGTATTTACGGATTGGTTTTTATTCAACATGAATGCCATAAGAATTGCTCCTCCGCTAGTGATTACAGATGAGCAGATTCTGCAGACGTGCGAATCTATTTTAAAGAATTTGGATGTTTTTTTTGGGGGATAATCACATTATCTTTGTTTTATAAGAATGCTGACACGAAAGTTGCGCATGGGTTTGAGAATTGGAGTCATGGTTTTTTTGGCTGTATTTTCATCGTGTGAAAGAATTAATGATTCAGCACATAAAGAGGATTTTGAAGACGCTAAATCCTTTTTGTACTTTCAACATGCGGCATGGGTGTCCATTCAAATGGCAGAGCATATTAATTCGACGGGTTCTACTTTAGGAATCAATTTTAAATCTTTAGATACCTTGTCGAAACAATTAAATGCAGAATTTAAAATATTTGATTCAACTTACTTAGATAATAATGGGATTCAGTATGAACTGTCATTTACCGAAAATACCCATCAGAATTACAATCCCAATTTGCATTTTACAAGATATCATTTCGACGGTAAGTTAAATGTGGAAGTCAATCAGAATTATAGAGAAATTGGCTCTAAATCAACTTTAACTATCACAGAGTCGAGTCCCTTGAAAATTGATTATCCCGGATTTGGAAAGGTAGAAATCTACGGTAAAATAGAATTAGAGAGAACGGGATCTAATCTAATTAAAGTTGATTATAAGGACTTTAAGATTAGGTTTGACTCCGAAATATATGATTGGGATGCAGATCTTGAATATTCCTGGTTAAAAGGAGCTGAAACAGATGGTATTTGGAATGATCAAATTAAAATTACTGGTAAAGGAGAATATCTTGAAAAGGATGAATCTGATGGTTATTCTGAATTCAATATTTTAAATCATTTAACTAAAAGTTTAGAGCCTGGGTGTTCTGATTACATACAAACGGGTATTGTGACATTGAAAACAGAGCATGGAGAATATGTTCTAGATTTTGATCCATTCAAAAATGCATCTTGTGGTTCATTGGTCAGATTAACTAGAAAAAACGAAGAACTCGAATTTCAAGGGCCTTAGTCTTTCATTTTCTGAGGAAATTCAATCAAAGAATATTTTAAATCCTCATTTTTTTGCATCCAAACATGAGTTATACCATTGGTTAACCAAATAAATTCACTGTCCAATTTACTGTTATATTGGGATGCTTGAATGACTACATCTCTTGTGATTTCAACAGTAGGAGCTTTGCATTCTACCAAGATTTTTGGTGTTGTTCCATTTGTAAATACAACAATATCAAATCGTTTCATGTTTCCGTTAATCTTTAATCCGCGTTCAACGGCGATTTTTTGGATATTAATTTGATAATAACTGATAAGTAATTCTAAACAGTGTTGTCTTACCCATTCCTCGGGAGTAAGGGGATAATTTTTTTTTCGAACTCTGTCGAAAATGAGTTTTTTTTGCTCATTGATTCGATCGCCCCATTGGAATTGCGGAAAGTTCAGTTTTTCCATTGCGGTAAAAATACATAAACATGGCCAAAGCAACTGACACCGTTCCCCAGTTCCAACAAATTTTATCGGAAATTCAATCCGGTAAATATTCGCCGGTTTATTTGCTACAAGGAGAAGAAACTTTTTTCTTAGATGAAGTAACTTCTGTTCTCGAAAATACGGTGGTTCCACCAGAATCACGCAGTTTCAATCAAACCATTATATACGGAAAGGAAGTTAGCACCAATGAATTAATTGGAATTTGCAAACGCTATCCTATGATGAGCGATTATCAATTGGTGGTGGTGAAAGACGCACAAGATCTTAAGGATACTGAAAACTTAGTTTCTTATTTAGAGAATCCTCTTATTTCAACGGTACTGGTATTGGTTTATCGCAGCGGAAAATTAGACATGCGCAGCAAGTTTGCGAAGTCCGCTTCTAAATATATTACCGCAAATTTCTCCAAATTAAGGGATTATCAAATTAAGGATTGGTTACCCAAATTCGCTAAGTTGAAGGGCAAAATGCTGGATCAAGATGCTACTCAAAGATTGCTTGACCTGCTTGGTGCAGATTTGAGTGTCATACATAATGAACTAGAGAAAATATTTGCATCAGTGAAGGAGGAGTTCATCAAGATTAGTCATGTAGATGAACAAGTAGGCTTCAATAGAGAATACAATGTTTTTGAACTTCAAACAGCCCTTGCTTACAGAAACTTCAATAAAAGTATTCAAATTGCTCATCAAATGGGCCAGAAAATGGAGCGCGGCGAAATGATGCGAGTTTTCCCAGTCTTATTTGCCTATTTCAACCGAATTTTAATTTTACACAATTCCAAATCATCCAATAAAACAGATTTAGCAAAGGAAATTGGCGTTAACCCATATTTCATGGATGAATATTTTGCCGCAAAAAGCAATTATTCCATGTTAGACCTTGAGAAAGTCATGAATACTTTGAAATATTTAGACCTTAGATTGAAGGGGGTAAATAGAGGAAATGCAACCGATGGCGATTTGTTGGTGGAAACCGTGGTTAATATTCTGAAAAAATAGTCATTAAACGTTTAAAATTTCCATTTCTTGTGGGAATGTCCGTAATTCGCAAAAAGCATTTTATACAATATGAAAAAGTTATACTCTTTATTTTTAAGTATTGGTTTGGTGGGAATCTCATTTTCTCAACAGGTTAATACTGCACAAGTTCTAAACGGCGCTGCAAATCAGCCTGTTAAAGTTGAATGGAAACCTAAAACAACTTTGTCTGATCTTCCTGTAAATACAGGTAAAGTGCGTCAGCAATCAAAAGGAATTTCTAATCGTGCAGCTGACCACAGTTCATTTATTGAATTGGGTAGCACATATTATGACCTTCAATCTAACGGTGCAATGCCTCACCGCATTATCAGACACAAAAGTGGTGCGGTTTCTGCAACTTGGACAACTGCTTCATCTGGTGCTGCAGGATTTCCAGGTCGTGGAGCAGGTTATAACTTTAAAGCTGCAGGTGAAGGTTCTGCCTGGGGCACTCCTAATGCGAACAAAGTTGAACCAACTCAAAGATCAGGTTGGCCTAATATTGGTGAATTGAGCAATGGTGGAGTTTTTGTTATTGCACATGATGCTACCAACGGTGGTTTCTTCATGACCAAATCTTCTAAAGAAGGAGATCGTCCAGCAACCACTACTTATATTTTGAATGAAACTCCATACAAACCAATTTGGGCTAGAACAGCAAATACCGGTGATACTATTCATTTGATTTGTTCTTATACTGATTCAGCTGCACCTGGTGAATCTCGTGCTCCACGCCGTAAAGGAATATATGCACCAATGGTTTATAGCCGTAGTTTTGACGGTGGTGAAACTTGGAATATCCAACACCAAATGTTGCCAAATTATGATAGTACTTTAACCAACAATGGTGGTGCTGATCAATATGCCATCGATTCTCGTGGTCCAGTAGTAGTTGTTGCAAATGCAGACAATCTTCAAGGTGTAGCACTATGGAAAAGTGAAGACTATGGAGAAACTTGGAAGCGTTATTTGGCTGACTCATTCCCTTACGCGCCTTACAATGCAAAAAAATTAATGACAGACACTCCATTCACTAACGATGGAACTGTTGATGTGATTATCGATGCAAATGGAAAGGTACATGCATTTTGGGGCTTGGGCCGAGTAATGGATTTGGATACCGCTGATGAATCTTATAGTTTCTTCCCTGGAATTCAAGCCATTGTTTATTGGAATGAAGACATGCCTGCAGGTAAGATTATTTCGACTTCAACACCATTTGATCGTGATGAAGATGGCGGAGTTACTTTAAGTCAGGCAACCACACAAGCGTTATCAAGTGGTAGTTTACCTTCTGGTTATTCAACTGTTGCGCGTCTAGGAAATACAAATGCCATGCGTCAACCGAATGCAGCTTTTGATCCTAACGGTAATTTATATTGTATTTTCAGTTTCCCTGTAGAAGGCGATATCTCTGATTTGGATGCAAACTACCGCGATATCGGAATTGTTTATTCTACTGACGGTGGACAAACTTGGGGTAATCCTCAAAACTTGACTCAATATTTGATGAAAGAAGATGATTTTGGATCAGTAGCTCGTGAAGCAGACGATTTCATACACTTTATGTGGCAGCAAGATGAGATCCCAGGAACAAATTTGCAAAACAACGATGTATTGATGGCTAACCACGAAGTGGTAGAAAACAAAATCATGTACCAAGCAGTACCAGTAGGTGAGGTTTTATCTGAGTCTATTGGAATGGTTCACGGTTTGAGTACCGAACTTCCACGCACAGGTGAAGTTTTTATTGTAAGCCAAAACCAACCAAATCCATTCAATCAAACTTCAGATGTGATCATTTACCTAACTAAGCCTGGAGATGTTCAAATTGAAGTAAGAAATACAATGGGTGCATTGGTGAAATCTTTTGATTACAACAATCTTTTAAGAGGAAACCACCAGCTCACAATAAATGCAGAAGGATTAACTTCTGGAATTTATACCTACACGGTAATCTCAGGAGCGAATTCTGTGAGTAAGACCATGATGGTTAATTAATCAAAAAATGCTTTAAACTTTTAAAGGCTACTCAAATAGGGTAGCCTTTTTTATTAACTTTGTTATCATGAAACCGGGTTTTAAATACCATCTTTTCACATCAATACTTTTCTTTTGCATTGGGATTTATATTTTAGTGGTTCCTCAGGCAGCCATTAATATTTCAAAATTTCAACACTCTAATTTGATATTTGCAACGGTGTTGTTTCTTTGGGGTGCTTTCAGGGGATATAAAGCAATATCCATGCGCAGGAACAACAAGGAATCATGAGATCATTATTTCTTGTTTTGATCATTGCTCTATTTGGATGTCAAGAAATTTCCTTCTCAGGGAAAGGAAAAGATGTCCCAACAGCTGGCCAAGTTTCTATTGGTTTTGAGCAAGGAGATTCGTTTATGGTACAACAGTGGTTGGAAATTTTCCATTCTCAATATCCCAAAGCAACCATAACACCCATATATGGAACTTATGCAGAACTATCAAAATGGTTGGTTGAAGACTCTCTTCACGGAGTCTTTGTGCACGAAAAATTTAATTTGGAACAAGTAGAATGGTTAAAACAAAGTAAAAATTCAACAGTTAATGAAATTGAATTGGGTTCGACATCGGTTGTATTTGTAGTTTCCAAAGATTCGAAAATTGACAAATTGGATTTATCCGACTTAGCCCATGATTTATATCTCCGAACACCATACGTGAAGGGTGAAAATTCGAAGTTTAAATGGGTTTTTCCATCAAGAGGTTCGTCTGAATGGATAACTATTGCCAATTATTCTTCTAAGAATCGTAATATTTTCGTCAATAATGATGAAAATAATATTGATTCAATCGATAAGAATGTGCTTTTGAATAACAATCCTGGCTCACATGTAAAATGGTTCAAAAGTCATCAACAGATCATTAATTACATTACTCGTAACCCCAATGCAATAGGAGTGGTTTCCTTAAACCACATTTCGGATAAGAAAGACAGTCTAACTTGGATAAACTCAAAAAATGTCCGCGTTTTACCTGTAGGGTTGGGTAACGGGAAGTATCATTATCCTTTTCAATCTCAAATTAGTTTGAAGCAATATCCCTTTGTTCAATCCGTTGTTAGTTATGAAATGCAAGGGTATTCAGGATTAATCACGGGTTTTGTTTTATATTGTAATAGCCAAGCGGGGCAAGCACTCATGAAGAAATCAGGACTTTTACCCAAGAATTATCAAGGCAGAAAGATTGAGCTCGAGCTACCAAATTGAACAAGTTTTTGAACAATTTTAAGGGTATATTTGTCGTAATTAATAATTAACTAACTTACTTTTAACATATATTTATTTTTTTTGCAGTCAAAATGAAAAGACAAATTTTATTTACAGTTTTAACTATCGGTTTATCAGTCCAGTTTTTAAGTGCCCAATCATTAAAAGAAGCTGAACGTTTTGTTCGTAATGAACAATATGAAGATGCTGCTAATGTGTATACTAAGCTAATTGCTAAAAAACCCAAAGATGGAATGAATTATTACTATTCCGCAGTCAATCATTTACTAAAAGGAGATTCAATTGCGGCCATCCAAATTTTGGATCAAGGTGCAATCAATGCTCCAAAGTGTAAAATGATATTAGTGGGTAAAGGAATGTTGGCACTTCGTCAAGGAAACAATTCAGCAGCTGAAAATTATTTTACTCAAGCTCAAGATATAAGCAAAAAGAAAAAAGGAATCATTAATAAAGAAATTGGTAGAGCTTATTTGTCTGTAGGTACTTCAGATGAAAAAACAGAAATAGCAAATGCTCAAAAAGCTAAAACATACTTAGAAGTAGCTG
>ENA-UPTJ01002025-UPTJ01002025.1-marine-metagenome-genome-assembly--contig:-NODE-2025-length-10148-cov-4.083820_pt1 | contig 10148 bp, 10 predicted proteins | sample MGYA00238168_ERZ767080 | MGnify/ENA primary metagenome ERZ767080 (study PRJEB28935, sample SAMN06266237) | marine metagenome | isolation source: Columbia River Estuary | place: USA:Columbia River... | reverse complement strand
TGGGAGGATTGATTTCGATGTACGCCATCTGCGAATACCCCGAAGTTTTTGGCACGGCAGGTTGCTTTTCAACCCATTGGCCGGGAATCTTCGAGATGGTAAATAATCCCATTCCCGATGCCATGGTCACGTATTTCTCAACGCATCTTCCGTCGCCCAAAAATCACAAAATATTGTTTACCCACGGCACCGAAGGGCTAGATTCTTTGTATGGCCCCATTCAATTGCGCATCAACCAAGTTATGCAAAAGGAATATCCTCAAAGCCGTTGGAAAACACAGGTAGACCAGGGGCTCGGCCACCAAGAATCTACATGGCAGAAGCAGTTTGAAGACAATGTGAACTTTTTATTGACACAATACGACACCATTTCTGTCAATTTACATGTTGTTGTTTTGAAACAAACATCGTAATATTGCAATATTGCATTGATAGTCTATAGTCCGTGGTCCATAGTCCATAGTCCGTGGTCCATAGTCCGTGGTCCGTGGTCCAGGGCTGAAGCAAGGGTAACATAGACCAACTACGAATAAAAAATGGGCCTAACTAAAACCGAACTATTTACACAGGAGCAAAATCAACTCGCTCAGATTGCCAAAACAATTGCGCACCCCGCAAGGATTGCCATTTTGCAATACCTAATAAAAGCACAGTCTTGTATCAATACCAATTTGGTGCAGGAAATTGGATTGGCGCAGCCTACTATCTCTCAGCATTTGCGAGAATTAAAGGACGCAGGAATCATTAAAGGCACGGTTGAAGGCGCATCCATGAGTTATTGCATTGACCCCGACCGATGGATTGAAATTCAAAGTCTGTTTGAGAAGTTCTTTCAAAATATCCCCCGAAATAATCAGAATAATTGTTGTTGAATATGAAATTATCAGACCTTAAAACCGCGTTGAGTTACCTGAATAAGGTAGAGTTTTTGCTTCCGAATGGGGAAGTGGTACCCCCGCATTTTCACGTGACCGAAGTGGGAAGCGTGACCCGTAAGTACATCGATTGCGGCGGAACCAAGCGCGAAGAATCTGCCGTAACCATGCAACTTTTCGTGGCTACCGATGTTGATCACAGACTCAGCCCTCAAAAGTTTTTGTCAATTATTGAGATGGCTGAAAAAGAACTTGAATTGGAAAATGTTGAAATTGAAGTTGAATATCAAGGGGATTCAATTGAAGTGTATCACCTGCAATTTGTTAATGGACAATTAAAATTGAAACCCACGTTCACAGATTGCTTGGCAAAAGACCAATGCGGAATTCCAGTACTTGAATCATCTTCAACAAGTTGCACTCCTGGATCAGGGTGCTGTTAACATTCAGATTATGAACATTCAACTACAACAAATCTTGGAGCAATCCATTTCGGATGAACGCAAAGCGGTGATTGAGCCTTTGCGTATTTATTTGAAAGAGCAACTCGAATTGGAAAATCCCATAAGGCTGAATTTTATCTGTACACATAACTCTCGCCGAAGCCAATTTGCTCAGGTTTGGGCACATGTTGCAGCGCATCATTATAATTTACCTATTCAGTCGTTTTCTGGGGGAGTTGAGGTCACTGCATGTAATACAAGAACGGTTGGTGCTTTGAAGAGATTGGGATTTCGGGTTGAATCTGTTGGACGCGACAATCCGCTTTACAGGGCATTTTTCAGCGACGATGCAGAACCTATTCGACTGTTTTCCAAGTTGTACGACGATGCCGAAAATCCTCAACAACGCTTCGCTGCCATAATGACCTGTTCACATGCAGATGAAAATTGTCCGTATTTGCCTTCGGCAGATGTAAGAATTACCCTCCTCTACGAAGATCCAAAAGCCTTCGATGACACACCTAATGAATCACAAGCTTATACCGAGCGCTCATTGCAAATCGCATCGGAAATGTTTTATGCGTTTAATGGGTTGTAACCTGTAACCCGAAACCCGAAACCTGATAATATGAATAAAAAACTATCATTCCTAGACCGTTATTTAACCCTGTGGATTTTCCTCGCTATGGCCGTAGGAGTCTTATTGGGTTTTGCTTTTCCAAGCATTTCAACCGCCATTGAATCAATGTCAGTGGGTACAACCAACATTCCTATTGCCGTTGGACTGATTATCATGATGTTTCCGCCGCTGGCAAAAGTGAATTATCAATTGCTGCCCACGGTGTTTAAGAATACCAAGGTTTTGGGCGTCTCGTTGTTATTGAACTGGATTATTGGTCCCGTTTTGATGTTTGTTTTAGCGATGATTTTTTTACCTGACATGCCAGAGTACCGTGCGGGAGTGATTTTGATTGGATTGGCTCGCTGTATAGCCATGGTGCTGGTTTGGAATGACTTGGCTGATGGAAGCAAAGAGTACGGTGCCGGTTTGGTAGCCTTGAACAGCGTTTTTCAAGTATTTGCCTACTCGTTTTATGCTTGGCTCTTCATGACCAAAATTCCGCAATGGATGGGTTATGAGGGCATGGCCATTGATATTTCCATTGGCCAAATTGCTGAAAGTGTGGGGATTTATTTGGGTATTCCTTTTTTGCTTGGAATTATAGTCAGACAACTCGCAATAAAATCCAAAGGAAAAGAATGGTTTGAAACTCGTGTTATTCCCAGAATTGCACCATTTACACTGATTGCGTTGCTTTTTACCATTGTGGTCATGTTTTCGCTCAAAGGTGAAAACATCATTGAACTTCCCATGGATGTGGTTCGAATTGCAGTGCCTCTTCTGATATACTTTGGACTGATGTTCTTGGTAGGATTTGTGGTTACCCGTTGGACAGGTGCTCCATATGATCAACAAGCTGCCGTTGCATTTACCGCTGCTGGTAACAATTTTGAACTTGCCATAGCGGTGGCTGTGGCTGTTTTTGGATTGGGATCCGGACAAGCCTTTGCAGGGGTTATTGGACCACTGGTAGAAGTGCCTGCTTTGATTTTGTTGGTGGGAATCGCCAAAAAATTCAAGTAAACGCTACTTTTTTTGCGTTTATTACAACAAATAGAGGCATTTTGACGTCTATATTTGCAGGCTCAACGTTGATTTTATATAAAGTCCTTAAATATCGATATATTATTGTTTTAGCTTTTCTGTTGGAAGTGTTTTCGCTCGGTGCTCAAAACATTCCGAGTAATGGACTCCTTGCATTTTATCCGTTTTCGGGCAATGCTAACGATGCCAGTGGAAACGCACAAAATGGAACCACTTATAACGTAAGTTCTACCAAAGATCGCTTTGGAAATGTGAATTCAGCATATGCTTTTGGTGGCAACCCAACGGGAGGGGTATCGTATATAAGCATCCCGAGCAACAACATCCAAACAAATAATTTTAGCTATTCTGCATGGTATTACACGGATGTCGCATTAGCAAATAATTCATTGCAAGTCATATTGGATGTTTCCGATGGACAAACATTTTCAGGGCAGGCCATGGGTATAGCGAGCAACCTGTTTTCAATGTATTCTGGTCCTTCCGCATTGGCATTCAATCAAGGTTCTACTACCCCCATTGCATTATCGCAGAAGAAGACCTTTGGCACTGGAAAATGGGTGCATGTGGTGTTGACCCGTGCAGATAAGAAAATCAAATTATTTGTAAATGGGAAGGCAGTTGATAGCAGTTCATCAGCCAGCACAAAATTGCCGCAATACGGTTCAGGAACAGTAACGGCCCGGATAGGGTTGAAGGTTGATAATACCGCACCTGCCATTGGAAATATTGATGATGTTGGCATTTGGGACAGAGAATTGAGCGTCTGTGAGATTGAGCAATTATTTGCCAATTTCGATGGCAGTTACACACCCAAAAAAGGAGTTTCAAAAGCGGTAATTCACAGAGCATGTTTGGATCGCGTCAATAGCGAATTGACGCTAGAAATGACTCCTTCTAATGATACCTTTGGGTATTTTACTGAATACCGTGTTTGGGGACGAGACAATGTTTCAGGAGATTTTCAACTGTTAAATATCCACCCAACACGCAATGTTTCTTCGTTGACATTGACTTTGCCAAATAATAAGAAGTGGGAGTTGTATGTCTCAAGTTACAGTGGCTGTTTGATGTTGGATTCGGTAAATTCCAATAGAATTTGGATAGATGATAAAGCGCCAGATTATGTTGAACCTGATAGTGTAAGTGTTGAAGATGCCACTCAACAGTTGATTGCCGGATGGTCTAAACCTGCAGACACAGATATTATGGGTTATTCCTTGTTCAAAGTTGACAACCAAAATACCTTGATTGATGAGCAAAATGTACTGAGTTATCGTTTTTTAAAATCCGATTTTGATGTTACCAAGTCAGGTAATCGATTGGCAATTGCAGGATTTGATAGTTGCAGAAACGGAGGGATTATATCTTCAGATCATTCTCCCATATTGCTCCAGGTGAATCTATCCAATCGATATCAGTGTGATCGGAAAATGTTCGTCTCTTGGCAGGAATATGTGGGTTGGGTTTCAAGTAAGCACCAGTTGATTATAACAGATGCCGTATCGGGACAAACCATCTTTGATACATCCTTTTCCCCGGGCGTGAAAAATTATACATGGATTTTACCCAAACTTGATTTACAAATGAAGATTTGGGTTCGAGCACACAAGGTAGCTAGCACCTTCACAAGTACATCCAATAGAATCGATCTAACAGCTTATGATGTTGGAACGCCTTCAAGTCCAACAGCACTGTATTACACATCCGTTGAGAATGAGCCAAAAATTGAATTATCGGGCTTTGCGCAAATTGGCGATAGTTGTGTCATTCGTTATCGGGAAAAGTCAAGTGCAATATGGCAGTTGGGAACCAGCGTAGCACCATCCCCAGGAATCATTAATTGGCAATTCAATTCAGCAAATGCAAACTCAAAGGAATATGATTTTCGTTTGGTTCGTTTTTCAGGATGCGGTGAACCTGCAGATTCTTCACAAATTTCCAGCAATATTCTCCTGAGGAAAAATGGAAACCAACTTGAATGGAACGTCCCGTCTCATTTTCAAAACCTTGGATTAGCCTATCAATATGAAGTTCAGCAATTTCAATCCGGTATTTGGAATACAGAAGCAACTGTAAATTCCACCAATTACATTCCATCAAATAAGGGTGTTAACCTTTATCGCATCAGAGCATTTACGGGTAATTCGATGCCGGAAGGTAAAAATTGGAGTCATTCAAATATTTTAAGTTTTGACGGCGGATTTGATTCTAGCTTACTTGATACATTCTTTATACCAGATGCATTCACGCCCGAAGGAGTGAATCCAATTTTTAAAGTTGTCAATCAAGCAGTACAAGCAGGACAGGCTCGGATGATGATATTCAATCGTTGGGGTGAGATTATTTTTGATGGTGATGCCCTCGAAGGATGGAACGGTCAAGTGAACGGTGAGTACGTTAGCGATGGAATGTATGTTTACCTTATTAACGCACGTTACCGCAGTAGAATAGTCAAAAAATCAGGAACGTTGTTATTGATTCGGTAAATTGTTTCGAGTATCAGGCTTCTTGTATCGGGTATCGGGTATCGGGGTTCGGGTTAAATCCACTTGAAATGTGATTCAATGATTGCAGATTTATGATCTTCTAAGTGTTTTAAAAAGGCTTTTGCCACCGGTGATAGGTTCTTATTTTTCATCCAGATGAGCATCCAGTTGGATTGGATCGGGAATTCCGAGCGATCGATAATCTTTAACAGTCCTGTGTCTAATTCTTGTTTGATGCCTATTACCGGCATGATCGAATATCCCAAACCAGCAATAACGGCGTGCTTGATGGCTTCGTTTCCGGTGAGTTCGAGTTTGGGTTTGAGCGATAAGTTCCGTGTAAGCAGGTATTTTTCCATAACATGACGAGTTCCAGATCCTTTTTCCCGAAAAATAAGTGGGAGTTTGTCGAGATCTTGATTGTTTGCGGGGGATGTTTGGTTCCCTATTAAGTAAAGCTTGTTGGAAATTAATTCTACGTGTTGGGTGTTTAGGTTTTCTGGTAGAACGCTGACAAATGCAAAATCGACCTTGTTCTGTTCCAAACTCTCAATCACTTGGCTTTTATTGGTGACATCCAATTGAAGAGCAACTGTTGGATTTGAATTAATGAATTTACTTATAAAATACGGGGCAATGTAAATTCCAGTTGAGACCGATGCGATTTTCAACTTGCCTGTAAGTGCACCTTGGTGTTCGTGCATCTTATATTCTATAGATTTGGCCTCTTCAATAATGCGTTCTGCGGCCTCGGCTATTTCTCTCCCAAAATCGGTGAGGTATAGTTTTTTTTGTACCACTTCAATCAATGGAATGTCAAATTGCTGTTGAAAGTTTTTTAGTTGAATAGATACAGCAGGCTGTGTCAAGTGCAGTTCCTCGGCTGCTTTAGTAATATTTAAGGTCTCTGAAACCTTTAAAAATACATTCAACTGATTTAACGTGTAATTCATAGGCTTACAATTTGGTATTCGTGGATTTCAATTATTTTTGCATCATGATTGAAAATCATAAAAAATATTTATGATAACTATTTCAAACATAAATAAAAATTAAACAAGTACAACAGTCAATTTTGCACGAAATATTCCAATATGACAGATAAAAAAAGAATCACATTAGCTAAAGGAGACGGTATTGGACCTGAAATCATGGATGCTACACTTCGAATTTTAGAAGCTGCAGGCGCCGAAATTGAGTTTGATGAAATTGAAATTGGTGAGAAAGTGTATCTTTCTGGAAATACTTCTGGCATCTCTAATGATGCTTGGGATATCATTCGTCGCAATAAAGTTTTTTTAAAAGCCCCAATTACCACTCCTCAAGGTGGTGGTTACAAGAGTTTGAACGTAACTACCCGTAAATTTTTGGGATTGTACGCGAACATTCGTCCTTGTTTCAGCTTACATCCCTATATAGAAACCAAACACCCGTTGATGGATTTGGTAATCATCCGTGAGAACGAGGAAGATCTATATGCCGGTATTGAACACCAGCAAACCGATGAGGTGGTTCAATGTTTAAAATTGATCAGTAGACCCGGTTGCGAAAAAATCATTCGCTATGCCTTTGAATATGCCAAGCAACAAGGTCGTAAAAAGGTTACCTGTTTAAGCAAAGACAATATCATGAAGCAAACCGATGGTTTGTTTCACGAAGTATTCCGCGAGATTGCTGCTGAATATCCAGACATCCAAAACGAACACTGGATCATTGATATTGGATCTGCTAAGTTGGCCGACACTCCCGAAGACTTTGACGTAATTGTAACCTTAAATCTATACGGAGACATTATCAGCGATATCGCAGCTCAAATTACCGGTTCTGTTGGACTGGCGGGCTCAGCAAATATCGGCGAAGAATGTGCCATGTTTGAGGCCATTCACGGTTCAGCACCAACCATCGCAGGACAAAATATTGCAAATCCTTCAGGATTGATACAAGGAGCCATTCAAATGTTGGCTCATATTGGTCAACCCAAAGTTGGAGAGAAAATTCAAAATGCATGGTTGAAAACGTTGGAAGACGGAATTCACACTGCAGATATTTACAAAGACGGCGTAAGCACACAAAAAGTGGGAACCAAAGAATTTGCGGATGCATTAATTGCTCGCTTAGGACAAGTTCCCCAGCAATTGAAGGCCGTTAAATTTGCTGAAGCTGGCTCGTTGGTTCTTCCCAAATATCAGAGAAAAGCAGCTAAAAAGAAAGATCTTTTAGGTGTAGACCTTTTTGTTCATTGGGCAAATACCGACACCAATAAGTTGGGTGCAATGTTAGAGGCAATCGCTTTAGACTCTGTTAAATTAAGCATGATCACAAACCGCGGAATCAAAGTTTATCCCGATGGATTCCCTGAAACATTCCTGACCGATCATTGGCGTTGCCGTTTTAAAAAGTCTGAAGGCGAGCAAATGTCGAACTCCGAAATCATTGAACTCCTTCAAAAAGCGGAAGCTGCCGGAATTGATGTAATCAAAACGGAAAACCTATACGCTTTTGATGGCAAACCTGCGTTTTCGTTAGGGCAGGGGCAATAGTTTAAGGGGCTAGTGTCTTGTGACTAGAGTCTTGTGACTAAAGAATAGAGTCCACTGTTGTTTCAATTAAACCAAGCAATCAAGCAGAACATTTTACTATATTTACAAACTGTCGAAAAAGGCATCTGTATCCAAAATGCCTATCTTCGATTTGGAAATTTTAATATGCTTAAAGGAAATTTTAACCTGAAAATATCAGTTGTCCTGATTGTTGCTTCCTTCTTTGTTGGATTTAAGACCAATGAATTTATTTCATCCAACAATACTCCCCGGGCTACCGGTTTGGGCGGTGTGTTTTTTAAGTCAAAAAATCCTCAGGAATTGAAAAAATGGTATGCCGAAAACTTAAAATTGAATACCAATCCGTACGGGGCAGTTTTTGAGTGGCATCAAGGGGGCGATAGTACTAAAAAAGGATTCTCACAATGGAGTCCATTTAAGGAAAGTACAACCTATTTTCAGCCGTCGGAAAAGGATTTCATGATCAATTACAGAGTGGTTGGATTGGAACAGTTATTGGCGCGATTTAAAACCAATGGAGTCACCATTTTAGATACCATTGAACGCTATGATTACGGTAATTTTCTTCATGTTATGGATCCAGAGGGCAATAAAATTGAACTTTGGGAGCCCAATGATCAGGCTTATGAAAAAATGGGAAAAGACATGCAGCTGAAAACCACTTTTTAACATTTGTAAAAGGAAACTTCACGGCACAAAATGAGCTTTGCAATTGAAATCGTTGCAATTCTCAAATGTCCGTTCCCGAATCAAAATCCCCCGAAAAAGAAAACGTTAGTCACGGACTGAAACAGAACTGGAAACAGTTTACGCTGTTGGTAATTATCAACGCCTTTGTGGGTGGAATGGTGGGCATTGAACGCAGTATTTTCCCCGAATTCGCTTCGCTTTTTGGAGTGACATCAGCAACCGCAATTTTGTCGTTTATCACCGCTTTTGGTTTGTCTAAAGCAGCAGCCAATTATTTTACCGGTAAATTGGCCAATATTTACGGGCGTAAAAACTTGCTGGTATTTGGCTGGATGCTAGCCATTCCCATTCCGTTCATGCTCATTTACGCGACTCAGTGGAGTTGGGTGATTGTTGCCAATGTGCTTTTGGGTTTGAGCCAAGGACTAACTTGGAGCTCCACGGTGGTAATGAAAATTGATTTGGTGGGCGATAAAAATCGTGGCCTTGCCATGGGCATCAACGAATTTGCCGGTTACTTTGCCGTTGGCGTTTTTGCTTTACTTAGTGGAACTTTAGCCTATAAATACGGCGTCACGCCTTATCCGTTTTATTTGGGCATTGGTATTTCTATTATTGGATTGCTTTTGTCATTGATTTGGGTAAAAGAAACCAGCAGTTTCATGCAAAAAGAAAGTGCAAAAACGACTCAAGTAATTAGTAGTTTGTCGGTTTTTTGGGAAACCACCCTCAAAAATAAAACATTGAGTGCCGTAACTCAGGCTGGATTGGTCAACAATCTAAACGATGGAATGATTTGGGGCCTGTTGCCCATCTTGTTGATTGGAAATGGAATGGATGCCGGTTCAATGAGCATGATTGCAGCAATTTATCCATCGGTATGGGGATTGTCACAGTTGTTTACGGGTAAGATGTCAGATCATTTTTCAAAAAGATCTATGCTATTTTGGGGGATGCTCATTCAGGGAATTGCCATTGTTGCGCTTCCATTGGTTGGAGGATTTTATGAATTCGCTGGATTGTCGGTAGTTCTTGGACTGGGCACAGCGTTGGTTTATCCCACATTTTTATCAACTATAGCGCAGGTAGCACATCCGCTCCAACGTGCAGAAAGTATAGGTACATTTAGGTTGTGGCGCGATTTGGGCTATGCATTTGGAGCGATAATTTCCGGAGTTACAGCCGACTATTTTGGCATAGATTGGGCGATCTACCTCATAGGAATATTAACCGTGTTATCTGCGGTGATTGTGAAGGTGAGGATGGCTAAATTGTAAATCTATTTTTTCGTTTTGGTTCCCGCCGCTCTGATTTCAGCAAGCAATTCCTGTGTTTTCTTAACGTCTTCTTTTGCAAAATAGAATGCACTAACTTGCAATTCTTATGATTGACTTCTTGAATCAGCTCAAATTCCGAAATGAACC
>ENA-UPTJ01002023-UPTJ01002023.1-marine-metagenome-genome-assembly--contig:-NODE-2023-length-10149-cov-4.158015_pt1 | contig 10149 bp, 8 predicted proteins | sample MGYA00238168_ERZ767080 | MGnify/ENA primary metagenome ERZ767080 (study PRJEB28935, sample SAMN06266237) | marine metagenome | isolation source: Columbia River Estuary | place: USA:Columbia River Estuary... | reverse complement strand
GATCTCGTCGGCGACGCGCAGGCAGTAGGGCACCTTGACGATGTAGATGCGGTCGATGAACGCCTCGTTGTTCTTGTTGTTGCGGAAGCTGTGCCACTCGGATTCGTTGGAGTGGGCGAGCAGGATGCCGTTGAACGGGATCGCGCCCAGGCCCTCGGTGCTGTTGTAGTTGCCTTCCTGGGTCGCGGTGAGCAGCGGATGCAGCACCTTGATCGGTGCCTTGAACATCTCGACGAACTCCATCAGGCCCTGGTTGGCCCGGCACAGCGCGCCCGAGTAACTGTAGGCATCGGCGTCGTTCTGCGGATATTCCTCGAGCTTGCGGATATCGACCTTGCCGACCAGCGCGGAGATGTCCTGGTTGTTCTCGTCGCCCGGCTCGGTCTTGGCCACGGCGATCTGGTTGAGGATCGAGGGGTACAGCTTGACCACGCGGAACTGGCTGATGTCGCCGCCGAACTCCTGCAGCCGCTTGGTGGCCCAGGGCGACATGATGGTCGACAGGTAGCGCTGCGGGATGCCGTAGTCCTCTTCGAGGATGGTGCCGTCCTCGGTAGCGTTGAACAGCCCGAGCGGCGACTCGAACACCGGCGAGCCCTTGATGGCGTAGAAGGGCACCTTCTCCATCAGTTGCTTGAGCTTCTCCGCCAGCGACGACTTGCCGCCGCCGACCGGGCCGAGCAGGTAAAGGATCTGCTTCTTCTCCTCCAGGCCCTGCGCGGCATGGCGGAAGTAGGAGACGATCTGGTCGATGCACTCTTCCATGCCGTGGAAGTCGGCAAAGGCCGGGTAACGACGGATCACCTTGTTGGAGAAGATTCGCGACAGCCGCGAATCGGTGGAGGTATCGACCAGTTCGGGCTCGCCAATCGCCATGAGCAGACGCTCGGATGCGGTGGCGTAGGTGCTGCGGTCGTTCTTGCACAGCTCCAGGTATTCCTGCAGCGAATACTCCTCCTGACGTGTTGCTTCGAAGCGCTGCTGGAAGTGGCTGAAAATACTCATTGCTTCACCTCGCTCGATGCTCTGGACCAGTACGGCCTGAACTTGCGGGTGCTAGCGCCCGGTCAGCGTGTCGCTCGACGAGAGTCCCCCGAACCGCAAAAGGCCGCTAGCCACCCGGAAGCCGGTGTACCGGCTCTCCCGCGTTTTGGATGGCTTGTCCAGAAGGATAGTTCGGAATTGGCAAGAGAAGGGCGCGCATACGTCATTCAGCCCCCAGGCGGTTGCCCGGGCGGACCGTCAGTCGGGTCAAACGCAGCGCCGCCCGCGGCCGCGCTCCGTCCGTCGCGGCGCGACCCTTCAGCGCGACGCTACTGCTGGTTCGGGCGTAGCTGGGCCAGTTGCCAGCCCCCCAGCATGAACAGCAGCCAGGCCAGCGCCAGCCCTCCCCACGCGCTGGGCTGGAAGGCGTAGGCGCTGGGCTCGCGCGGCGTGAACTGCGGTTGGCTGGCGTAATCCTGCCGACCGAACGGCTGTTCGTTGAACAGGTACGGGTAGTAGAAATCGCGCAGCTGCTGGTGAAACACGCCGATCCGGTCCTGGTAGGCGAGCTGCGCCTGCAGGTCGGTGTCGGCCAGGCGATGCAGGATGGCCTGCGCACCAACCCCCGGCAGTGCCCAGCCCAGGCGATCGCTCCAGGCCTGGCGTTGCAGCAGAGCGGCACGATAGGCGCCGACCTGATCGGCCACGCTCTCGTCGCCGACCTGGTGGAAGGCGAAGTACCACTTCCAGTGGAAGGTCGGCGGCAGTGGCTCGCTGTCCTGCCATTGCGGGTGGTTCGCGTAGAAGCGCTGCATGGTCTCTTGCCGCGGGATTTCCCAGGCGCCGTGAACCGCCTGACGCTGCGCGAGCATCAGATCCACGCCCTGGTGCACCGGAATGCTGCGGTTGAGCATCACGTTGGCCAGGGTAGGCACCACCAGCGTCAGCACCACCCAGGCGGACATCAGCACGGTGGCGGTGGCGCTGGAGCGCCAGCCGCGCGCGCTGACCAGCAGCGACAGGCCGAACCAGAACGCCAGGTAGCTGGCGATCACCGCCAGCGTCATGGCCAGCGCGCCGGCTGCCATACCGGCGATCAGGGCTCCGACCAGCGCAGGCAGACCCAGACAGATCAGCAGCAGACCGTAGCGCAGGGCCACGCGCCGGCGCCACAGGCGCTTGCCGTCGGACATCGCCAGCAGCAGGCGCAAACGCCCGGACTGGCGCTCGCCCGATACCAGGTCGTGGAGCAGGGCGATGACGAAAAGCGGCGCCAGGTAGATGAGCACGAAGGCGAAATCGAAGCGGCCCGGCAGTGCGAGTTCAGCGTTGAACGTCTCGCCTTCATAGAGCTGCGCCTGCAGGCCCAGCGCACGGATGCGCAGCATGTAGGGCGCCACGTCGCGCATCCCCAGCGCCAGGAAGGCCGCGTTCGAGGGTGGGTCCCAGGTGTTGTGGAAGCTGTAGTAGGCCGGATAGCCGCCATTCGCATCCTGTGGATAGCGCGTCTCCACCGAGGCGAGATCCTGCTTGTTGAGCGGCGCCACGCGGGCGAGGGTTTCGTGTTTGCTGGCTACCTCGCGCAACCCCGAGAGAACGGCCAGAGCGGCGAGCATGAAGAGCAGAAGCAGGGAGGCGACCGACAGGCGTGAGCGCAGGATCAGTCGCAGTTCACAGAGAATTCCCTTCATTGCCGGCTTCTCCCCAGGCGGGCGCCCATCAGCGAGGTCAGGGCCATCAGCAGCCCGACCCAGACCAGCAGGACCAGGCCGGCCGGTGCGCTCTGGCGGTAGGTGTCGGCAAGCGGCTGCGCCTGATAGTCGAACTTGGGAAACGTCTGCCAGTGTTCGTGGGAGATCCGGTTCTCGCGGTTCGGATTGGTGTCGTCGGCGTAGCGGAGCTTCTCGCTCTGCAGCCGGTTCAGCCGCTGTACCAGCTCGTAGCGATAGGTTTCGCCCTGCTCGAGAAAATGCCGGAAGCTGGTCAGGTCCGTACCGACCGCCGTCATCGACAGGCGCCGAATCGCCAGCGTGGGACTGAGCCAGGCAGAGTGGTCGACCAGCCGGTTTTGCTCGGCCTGACGCTCGAAGGTGGCCGTCGCATAGCGCTCGAACAGCTCGGTGGAGAGGCGTTCGCCTTCGAAACCGACCAGGCCCTTGAAATTTACCGGCAGGTCTTCGATGCGGGTCACCCCGTACTCCTTGAGGATGCTTTCGCGGAATGCGGCGAATGTCGGGTCGTTGGGATCGTGGGCATTGCCCAGCGCGAGGTATTCGCGCTGGACGTGGATGGCATTCTCGAAGCGGCTCGGCAGGGGCAGTGCGCTGCTGACCATGTCCGGCACCAGGCGCGGCAGCAGGATCACTCCGATCGTCCAGACTGCCAGCAATGCCAGCAGGGCGTCACGACTGCGCGCGAGCAGGCCCGACAGCAGCACGACCATCAGCGACCAGAGCAGCAGCCAGAGTACGTAGCCGGCAGCGAGCAGCAGCGACGGTTGCCATGCGGCCTGGCCACTGGCGACCAGGCCAGCGAGCATCAGCAGGGCAGGCAGCAGCATCAGCAGGGCAAACCCCGACAGCGCCAGCAGCTTGCCCAGCACCAGCTGGCGACCCGTTATGCCCTGGGCGAGCAGAATGCGCAGGGTGCAGGATTCTCGCTCCCGCGCCAGCGCCGCATGGCCGACGAAGATCAGCAGCAGCGGCGCCAGGACCTGCAGGACGAAGGCCGGAGACAGCTGGCCGAAGCGCAGCAGCAGGGAGGACTGGCGTACGTCGCCGAAGTTGGCGCTGTTCTGCCGGTGTGCCTCGATAAACAGGGTATTGCCGGTGTAGGGGTCGATGCCCGGATCGAAGGCCGCCAGCGGATTGAGCGGGCGGAACAGGAAGTGCCCGTAGTGCGCTACCCGGTGCGGGTGGCGATCGGGCTGCATCTCGAACTCGTGGTTTGCCTGCGCCTGATAGCGCGCGCGCTCGGCATTGGCGTTGCGCTGGTGCTCCCATGCATTGAGAGCGGCCACCAGCATCAGCAGGGTCAGCAGCGCCAGACCGACCACGGCCACCCGGTCGCGGAACAGCGCGCGCCATTCCTCGCGGGCGATGCGCGTGATCACGCTCATGCGCCCAGCTCCGTATAACGCCTATGGAGGGTGCGCACATCGAAGCGATCGTCACCACTGGCCGCGACTTCCTCGACCAGCTGCCCGGCGTTGAGAAAGCCGATGCGGTCGGCAACGTCCGCAGCGCTGAGCAGGTCGTGGGTCACCATGAGGATGGCGACGCCCTGCTCGCGCAGCAGATTCAGCAGCCGGTTGAATTCGGCGGTGGCCTGCGGATCCAGGCCCGAAGTGGGTTCATCCAGCAGCAGTACCGGCACCTTGCGGGCCAGCGCAAGCGCGATGGCCACCTTCTGCCGCATGCCCTTGGAAAACCCGGCCAGACGTCGGTCGAAGGCCTCCGGCTGCAGGCCGGCCGCGCTCAGGGCGCCGTCGATGCTCCGTGAGTCGGCGTGCTGCCGGGCCAGATCGAGCAGGTAGGCCAGGTTCTCGCGCGCGCTCAGGTGTTCATAGAGCGCCACGTTCTCCGGGATGTAGGCCAGCTGGCGGCGCGCATCGGCCGGCGCGCCGAAGGGGTCGACGCCATTGACCAGGACCGTTCCGGCACTCGGCTTGAGGAACCCGATAAACAGGCTGAGCGTGGTGGTCTTGCCGGCGCCATTGGCGCCCAGCAGGGCGTAGATCTCGCCACGTCTGACGTGCAGATTGAGCCCGCGAAGAATGGTCTTGCCGGCGTAACCCGCCTCGACGTCCCGGGCATCGAGCACGGTCGTGGCTGCGCTGGTGTTGGGGCTGGACTGCATGTCGGTGGTCCTTGCTGTGCGTGGAAGGCTGCAGGCAAACGACGGATGTGGCGCCCCCTCGCATGAGCAGAGGGGGCGCCCGGTCAGAAGCGGTACTGGGCGCCGACGGTCAGGGTGCGAGGCGCGCCCGGGGTGATCCAGTAGATGTCGTAGGAGCTGGCGTAGTAGGTCCTGTCGAACAGGTTGTCGATTTCCAGTGACAAGCGCAGCTCGTCACTGGGCTGCCAGTGGCCCATCAGCCGGGCGGTGGTGTAGCCGGGCAGGGAGAAGGTGTCGGCGGCATTGCCGCCGCGCTGGCCGACGTAGTTCAGGCCGCCACCCAGGCCAACGCGTCCGCCGGCGAAGTCGTCCTCGTACATCAGCAGAACCGCGCCGCTGTGACGGGGCGAGTTGACCAGCCGCGCACCGACCAGGGCGGCATTGTTGTCCTCGGTGATCCGGGCGTCGGTATAGGCGTAGTTGGCTATCGCGCGCAGCTGCTCGGTCAGCTGTCCGGACAGCTCGATCTCGGCACCGCGGCTTCGGGCCTCGCCGGCCGCGATGGAGAAGCCGGGCGTCACGGGGTCGTTGGTCAGCACGTTCTGCTTCTCGATCTCGAAGACGGCCAGGGTTGCGCCGTAGCGCTTGCCGCTGCTCTCGTACTTGACGCCGATTTCCTTGGAGCGCCCCTCTTCCGGATCGAAGGTCGCGCCGGAGGCGGACGCGCCACTGTTGGGGCGGAACGACTCGCTGGCGAGGGTGTAGAGCGAGACGTTCGGCGACACCAGCCAGGTCAGGCCGATGCGCGGCGTGGTGACGCCATCTTCCTGGCTGATCCGCACGCCGGTGCGGCGATTCTCGAACTGCTTGCGGAAGTTCTCGTGGCGCAGACCGAGCAGCAGGCGCCAGTCGCTGGACAGACTGATCTGATCCTGGACGAACAGCCCGGTGCTGCGCTGGACCTCGCGGCTGTTGGTATGCGGGTTGGAGGTCGCCGGCAGCGGCTGACCGTAGACCGGCTGGTAGATGTCGATGGCGTAGTCCAACGGTCGCACGCTGGTGGTCACGAATTCGTCGAGGGTGAAGCGGTAGCTGTCCAGCCCGGTGACGACTTCATGGGCGATGTCGCCGGTAAGGAAGGTGCCGCGCAGCTCGCCCTGAAAGGCGATGTCGTCGGAGATGTAGTCGCGGTAGCGGCGTTCGCGCCTGACCTCGGTGGAGCCTGCGGGGACGAATACCATGGGGTCGCTCGGCCAGACCTGGGTCGAGTCTCCTTCCAGGCTGGTGGTGCGATACGACAGGCCGACCCGGCCGCTCCAGTTGTCGGATAGCTCGTGCTGCAAGGTCAACTGGTGGGTCAGGTTCTCGATCACCGTATCGCCATCGCCCGGCTCGCCGAGGAAACGGCTGCGTGGCAGCGCGCCGACCCGGCCATTGAAGGCCAGTACGCCACGGTCCATCGGCACCTCGTGGCGGAGGAATTCGGCGTCGTAGTCCAGCACCGTGCCGGGAGCTATCTGCCAGGTGAAGGAGGGCGCCAGCAGTACGCGTTCGCTGTCGATGTGATCGCGAAAGCTGCCCTTGTCCTCGTAGGCGATGTTCATCCGGTAGGCCAGGCTGTCGCTCAGCGGCGCGGTGGAATCCAGGGTGGTGCGGTAGCTGTCGTGACTACCCGCACTCGCCTCGACGGCATGAGCTGCGCTGAACTGCGGCTTCTTGGTGACGATGTTGAGAATGCCGCCGGGTTCGGCGCTACCGTAGAGCGCCGAGGCTGGGCCCTTGAGGAACTCCGCGCGCTCGACGTTGGCCAGGTCACGCGGTGCGTTGTAGCCGCGGTTGCCGGCAAAGCCGTTGCGCAGCACGTTCGGGCCGGTGTTGATGTGGCCGGAAAAGCCGCGTACCGAGAAGTTGTCCCAGAGCCCACCGAAGTCGTTCTGCCGGCTCACGCCGCTGACGTAGTCGAACAGCGTATTGAGGCGGGTCGCGCCGGTGTCATCGATGACCTGGCGCGAGATCACCTGGACGGCCTGGGGGACCTCGAACGAGGGGGTGTCGGAGCGCGCAACGGTGCTCTGCGGCTGATAGTAGGCGCGCTCGCTGCCGGCGGCGCCGGTTACCTGCATCTCTTCAAGCTCATGAACGTTGGCCAGGGCCGGGGTGGTGCTCAACAGGATGGCGAATGCGAGCACTCCGGGGCGGACGGCCGGGAGTCTGGCGGACGGTTTCTGATACGACATGAGTGGGCCTTCGGGTCTGGTGCATCGGGTACCGCGAGTGTCCGGGGCCCGAGCGCTGTTGCTGAATGGTGGGCACTGCACGTGCGCTGCGCCGGCAGATGCCGGTGCAGTCGGCACGCAGTGGGCGGTTTTTGGAATGATATATTATTTCATTATCAGGCTGGCAAGCAGTTGCACGCAGCTGTGGCGGCAGTAAAGGCGGGAGTCGGCAATGCCGCTGCTCAGGGCGCGCAGCGTGGCCGGAGGAGAGACGGGCTATTTCAAGAAAGCAGCGCTTCTGCGCGGGCAGGCGGGCGTGGGTCCGCTGCCCGAAAGGGCTTTTAGGCGAGGGCTGTCAGCCCTCGACGGTGTCCTGCGGATAGAGGCTGCGCCAGAGCTCGAAGCCGCCGTCGAGACTGTAGACCTCGGAAAAGCCCTGATGCGCCAGGTAGGCGGCGGCGCTCTGGCTGGAGTTGCCGTGGTAGCAGCTGACGATCAGTGGTGCATCGAGATCGGCTTGGGCGATGAAGTCCGCCAGGGAATGGTTGTCCAGATGCAGCGAACCGCTGATATGACCGGCAGCGAAGCTCTGTGGATCACGGATATCGACCACTACCGCGCCTTCCTGGCGCAGTGACTGGGCATGTTGCGGGGCGATGCGCTTGAACTCTGACATGCTGGGGCTCCTGGTTTCAGGCGCTGGGCCTGGTGGGACTTTTTTCGGGCTTCTGGCTGGCGCAGTCACACTGCCAGCGCTGCCCGCTGTCGACGTTCAGCAGGGTCATGCGGTTGCCCCATACGCAACCGCTGTCGAGTGCCTGCACGCCCGGCTCGTCGCACTGCCCGCCCAGCGCAGCCCAGTGGCCGAAGATCAGTTTCTGGCCGCGCATGCGCCGCTGCGGATGGCTGAACCAGGGGGCATAACCCGGCGGAGCGCTGTCCAGGCCTTCCTTGCTCTTGAGGTCGAGCTTGCCGTCGGCGGTGCAGAAGCGCATGCGGGTGAAATAGTTGGTGATCACTCGCAGCCGCGCGACGCCCTGCAGTTCGCGGTCCCATTTGGCCGGTTCGTTGCCGTACATGCCGTCGAGAAACAGGGCAATGCGGGTGTCGTCGCGCAGCACCTGCTCGACTTCTTCGGCGCGGCGCAGCGCCTTCTTCAGCGTCCACTGCGGTGGAATGCCGGCATGCACCATGACCAGGTCGCGCTCGGCGTCGTAGTGCAGCAGCTTCTGCATGCGTAGCCAGTCGAGCAGTTCGTCCCGGTCCGGGGCGTCGAGGATTTCCTGCAGGGTGTCGCCCTTCTTCATCCGCTCGATGTTGTGCGCCACCGCGAGCAGGTGCAGGTCATGGTTGCCGAGCACGCAGACCAGCGAATCGCGCATCGCGTAGAGAAAGCGCAGCGTTTCCAGCGATTGCGGGCCGCGATTGACCAGGTCGCCAACCAGCCAGAGACGATCCTCGATCGGATCGAAACCGACCTCGTGGAGCAGGCACTTCAGCGGTTCCAGACAACCCTGCAGATCGCCAACTGCGTACACCGCCATCAGTGCAGGGCTCCGGGCACCACCAGGCGGAAGGGTGCGATGGCGGCGTCGAACTCGTGGCCGTCTTCGGCGAGCATGTGGTAGCTGCCCTGCATGATGCCGACGCGGGTCGGCATCAGGGTACCGCTGCTGTAGGTGTGGCTGGCGCCGGGTGCAATGTGCGGTTGCTGGCCGATGACTCCCGGTCCGCGCACGTCCTGTCGCTCGCCGTTGCCGTCGGTGATGATCCAGTGCCGCGAGAGCAGCTGGGCAGGCAGGCTGCCGTGATTTTGAATGGTCACGGTGTAGGCGAAGGCGTAGCGCTCTTCGTCCGGGCGCGACTGCTCGGGCAGATAACGCGTGGTGACGCTGACTTCTATACGGTAGGACGGCTCGGACATGTTCGGGCTCTGCTGCAGCTGGCCAGGGGCGTCAGGAGGACGCGGCGGCATTGGGTGACTCTGCAAGTATGTCGGCCAGGCGCACGAAGGCAGCCAGGTCGAGCTGCTCGGGGCGCAGACTGCCATCAACCTCTGCAGCCGCTATCTGGTCTGTGGACAGCAGTCCCTTGAGAGTGTTGCGCAAGGTCTTGCGGCGCTGATTGAAGGCTTCGCGAACCATCCGTTCGAGCAGTTTGTGGTCCTTCGCCGCAAACGGCAGAACTTCATGCGGCACCAGGCGGACGATCGCCGAATCGACCTTGGGCGGCGGATTGAAAGCACCGGGGCCGACGTTGAACAGGTGCTCCACGCGGCAGTGGTACTGCACCATGATCGACAGCCGGCCCCAGTCGCCACCACCGGGCGCTGCGGCCATGCGCTCGACCACTTCCTTCTGCAGCATGAAGTGCATGTCGCGGATCAGCGCAGCGTTGTTCAGCAGGTGGAAGATCAGCGGCGTGGAGATGTTGTACGGCAGGTTGCCGACCACTCGCAGGCTGCGCGGTGCGGCGTCGAGGCGAGCGAAGTCGAACTTGAGCGCATCGCCCTGGTTCAGGCGAAAGTTCGGGTTGCTGCCGAACTTGTCCTGCAGGATGGGGATCAGGTCCAGATCGAGTTCGATCACGTCAAGCTGCGCGTCGCTGCCGAGCAGTCCCTCGGTCAGGGCGCCCTGGCCCGGACCGATTTCCAGCAGGTGCTCGCCCGGACGGGCATGAATGGCGCGCAGGATGCGGTCGATCACGCCGGCGTCGTGCAGGAAGTTCTGGCCGAAGCGCTTGCGCGCGCGGTGTTGATACTCGGACATCGGAGCTCCAAGGAGCAGCTTGAAGCTTGAAGCTTGAAGCTGAAAGCAAATTGAGGCGGGCATCTTAGCAGGCGGGCGGGGCAAATCGAGGACTCAAGCCGCGCGACTCGCGGTTGTGCGCGGCACAGGGGGGCGCTTACGACTGGCTGTCCGCCATCTCGTACGCCGTTTCCAGCGCCACCTTCAGGCTGCCGGTGTCGATCCGGCCGCTGCCGGCGAGATCGAGTGCCGTACCGTGGTCGACCGAGGTACGGATGATCGGCAGACCGAGGGTCACGTTGACCGCCGCGCCAAAGCCCTTGTACTTGAGCACCGGCAAGCCCTGATCGTGGTACATCGCCAGT
>ENA-UPTJ01002022-UPTJ01002022.1-marine-metagenome-genome-assembly--contig:-NODE-2022-length-10150-cov-9.187023_pt1 | contig 10150 bp, 4 predicted proteins | sample MGYA00238168_ERZ767080 | MGnify/ENA primary metagenome ERZ767080 (study PRJEB28935, sample SAMN06266237) | marine metagenome | isolation source: Columbia River Estuary | place: USA:Columbia River Estuary... | reverse complement strand
GGCCCACCGTACACCTGGAACACCTTGTTATTCAACAAATTCGAGGCCCCCAACTTGAGGGTGGTGTTGAGCTTGAGAAAGGTTTTGTTGATTTGGGCATCCACCATCCCGTAGCTATCAATCGGGCCTGTGAACTGAGGTGAACCCTCAAATACAAAGCCCTGGATCCATTTGTAATTGATGTTAAAGCCCCAATTCGCCAACGTATAAGAACCTCCACCCGGCAAAGGGATTTCGGTTATCATATCACGGCCGCTCAGTCCAATGTTGTATTTGTTTTCAGGGGTGTTGAACGCCGGAATAATCACCGTGTCTTTGCCGGCATTTACCAATTTGTTCCAGGAATAATTAAAATTCACCGCTAATTCCCGATTCAAATAATAATTACCCCCCAACGAGAAACCTTGTGTTGTAATAATTCCCGTTGCGTTGGCCGCTACCCGGTAAATCCGCAGCGTCTCCCGGATAGGAAAGCCGCCCCCAATACCTGTTTGGAACTTGGACTGCACCCCGATATTAAAGCCAATAAAATTGGTGTACCAGCTGTGGTAATACCCCGCATCCAAATAAAGTTTTTTGAACATGCCCCGGTAACCGAATTCCACGGTCCGGACCTGTTCGGGCTGTATGGGTTTGACATCAAAGTACTTCAGCTTGTCCGTCGTCGGCGTTGTCCCCAAATAATCCAGAAACGAATTCAGGGTAATCAACGAATCAAAGCCCGACACATTGCCCACCAGGATGGCTGGACCCACATTGTAGTACAAGTACTGATCGGCGAGGGTCGGGTTCCTCACCGCCGATGAAACAGACAGACGCCAGACATGTTTTTGGTTGGGCGTCAAAACCATCGAAACCGCCGGCGAATACACCCGCTTGAAATTCACGTTCTTGTCTGTTCTAAAGGTCGCGTTGATTTTGAGGTCCCCGAGGGGTAAGTCCTTGCCCCCAAACGGCAAGCGAATCGAGCCCAGATTTTTGAATCGGTATTCGACGCCCCCATACAAACCGTATTCGCTGTTGACAATGCTGGTAGGGGTTTCGGTTCTGCCGATGGTATCCCGCTTTGTCACCAAAACACTGTCCAAAATCAAGGGATTCCAAACCATGTAGGACGAATCCTTTGTTTGGTAGCTTAGACGGACGGTATCGCTAAAAATGGTTCCACGGCTATCCGGCCGGTATTGACGGAAACTACCACCGACCACCACTTCCATGTTTTCGATGGGCTTAAAACGCTTTTCGCCCTGAACATGGTACAAAGCCGATTTATCGTAAAACAAGGTGCCGCCCCGGCCTTTGTTGGGTAGGGTCGTGGTGATTACGTTAAACAGCGAATCAAAAGCCGCCGATCCCGGCAAGGCAAAGGGCAAGGGGTTGGCATCCCTGATATTTCCCGTTTGGTAACCGTTGTTCACCTTAAAACGAACCTCGTTGTGCCAACGGGCCAACGCCTCCGCCGCACCGGGCGCATTCAAAAAGTAGTTGAGGCTATCGCCCAAAGCCGTTGGAATGCCCGCGAAGGAACCCCGGTAGGGCCGCCAATGGTCGGGTAACAAACCTGGATTTCCACCGATTCCATAAATGGAATCCAGAATCGAGGTTTGCCAAACCGCGGCATAAGATTTGTTCCAAATATCCAGGGTATGAAAGGTTTCCTTCATCCTTTTGGCGGTGGCCACCGCATCGTAGGAATCCCCGGCATCCTCGTTGGTCGCATAGGCCCGGATAAACCAATCATCCTCTTTGCGCAATTCCAAACGGTTCTGAAAAAAGAGGATGTTCTTGAGCCTGAAGCGATTCTCACCTTGGTACACCGTGGTCCCCATTCCAAAATTGGACGAAGCAATGAACTCCACTTTGGGCTTGAGCATGTAATGAAAAGCCGTGTTCAACTTGAGGTTGTTGATGTCGTAATCCACCAAATCCGCTTCGCGGTACCCCGATGGATAGAATATACCTAGACCGGGTAATTGCAAAGCTTCGGCCCGGGCATCGTTGAAACGGCCTTCGTCCTCGTCCCCGTACACATTCACCGCATCGTAACCCCCGGGAGCGCCTTTGGGATTCTGGGAGGCCGTGGATGGCCCGTAATTCTCCGCCCTCCAGTCGTTGGCCTTGAGGTAGAACATGTTAAACTTCCAACCCATTTTGTCGTTTCCGTTCCGGTCCTTGTTGGCCCAGGCGTAACGGATGGCCGTTTCGGTCAAGGCCCTTTCACCTACTTTGATGCTGGCGTTGATGCCCTGATGCTGGAAGGGCGAGCGTGTACTCATGTTAATGACCCCGTTGAAGGCATTCGGGCCAAAAAAGGCCGACGAAGCCCCCACCACCAGGTCCACTTTTTGGATATCCAATTCCGAAACCCCCAAAAAATTACCCAACGAAAAATTCAGCCCCGGCGCCTGGTTGTCCACCCCGTCAATCAATTGCAGCGACCGAACCGGGGAAGTTGAATTAAAACCACGGGTGTTGATAATCACAAAACCCAAAGAAGCCGTCGTCAAATCCACCCCCTTCATGTTACCCAATCCCTGGTAAAACGAAGGCGAAGGCGTTTCCTTCACGGCCAGGATATCCATGGCTTCCACCGTCAAGGCGGATTCCTTTTGTTTTTCCGAAATGCGGGAATCCACGATCTCGACACCCTGCAAATCCATCGCACTCTCTTCGATTTTGATTATCAAGGACTTGCCACCGGCTATACCATTGATGTTGGCCGTGTTATAACCAATGTACGAAATCACCAACGGGTAGGATTGCCCGTTCACCAAGTTGCCTTCGATGCTGAATTTCCCGTTGAGGTCCGTGGTCGCTCCTTGCGTTGTGCCTCGAATCACCACCGAAGCCCCTACCAAGGGCTGCCCGGTACGCGCATCCCGGATTTCGCCCCGAATCACAGCTGCGCCGCCGCTGTTCTGCGCTGGTCCCCCGTTTTGGGCCAAGGCCGGTTGGAGAAAGGACCCCAAACAGACCCCCAAAAACAGCAGGAAGGAGGGCCAAAGGCGCAAAAAACAAAAAGTTGATGTACCGATTGATTTCATAACGTTGGGATTCAAAAAGGCCGAGTTTGTAGGTCTAATTCGCAAAAAGCCACCAATATTAATCCCAAAATACCAAAATCGGGCTTTACTTTCGTGTGTGCGCACCCGTTTGCTTCTGTTGTTGGCCTCGGTCTTGTGGTGCTGGGCCCTGTACCGTCCATGGCCCGGGCTGCCCCCGGTGCATCGTTTTTTTCATTGGGCATCGTCCCCTCTGCGCATCAACGGCGATGAGCCGGCGCACCAGGAACTCGAAGGACCCTATGCCGAGGTAAGCATCGGGTTGGATAGCTTGGGCGTTCCCCATGTCTTTGGGCCGGATGCCCCATCGGTCGCCTACGGGGTGGGCTGGGTCCACGCCCGCGATCGCCTTTTTCAAATGGAACTAATGACCCGTGTCGTTCAGGGTCGGCTCAGTGAAGTGGTTGGTCCTGTCGCCCTCGAAAGCGATTTGTTTTGGCGGAAGTTCGAATTTCATCGCAAAGCACCGGCATGGTGGCAACATTACGCCCTCGCCGAACCCGCTATGGCCGCTGAAATCCTGGCCTATACCCGCGGTATCAACGATTATATCGAGGCCATGGGTCCCGGCCAAAAGCCCCTGGAGTTTCACCTCCTCGGCCTGGAGCCAAGTCCTTGGCGCGAAGAAAACCTCTTCTACCTACTGCGCTACATGTCTCACATTCTCAGCTACAACGAGGATGACCTCAAAGCAACCGAGATGCGTTTTGTTTTGGGAGATTCGTGTTATAACTTTTGGTACCCCACCCGAATTCCGGCCTCTCTAAGGCACCCCATTTACCCCGAATTTGCTTTGTCCGATGCCCAATACCAAAGCTTGATTCGTGTACCTGGCTTGAAGGAAGAAGTTCTGGTTCAGGGCAGTTCCCACGTTTACAACCACCGGAGCCCGGCTCCTCTCAGCCCGGTATCGGGGGTGCATCGTTACCCCCATGCCAAGGTCAAAACCATGGATGATTACGGCTTGGGCTCCAATAATTGGGCGGTATCCGGTCGCAAAATGCGCAACGGTCGCAATTACCTCTGCAACGATACCCACCTCAAGCTGGCTTTCCCCTCGACTTGGTACGAAATTCACAAAGAAGTTCTACCGTCCTCGCCCGAAGCCAACGATGGAACCTGGGCGCGTGGTTTCGGGGTTGCCGGGTCTCCTTTTGTTATCAGCGGATTTAACCGTCATCTCGCCTGGGGTATGACCAATGCAACCTGGGATTTGACGGATTTTTATGCTTTGCAGGCCGATGGTCAGGGCCGTTATTACCTCGATGGGCAATGGGAGCCCTTGGACTCCTTTGAGGTCCGTATTCGCGTCAAGGGTCGGGAAGAACCGGTGGTCAAAACCTATTACCGGAGTTGGTTTGGTCCCGCGGACACCGCCTCCGGAAATTTGTTGGCCTTGCGTTGGATTGGGGAACAACCCGGAAACGAAGGGGCGGCCTTTCATCATCTGGAGCGTGCGAGCAGTCTGCAGGATGGCTTCAAAGCCCTCAAGCATTTTAGGCAACCTCCTCAGAACATTGTTTTGGCCGATGCGTCCGGTCAAATCGGTATGATGACCGCCGGCGCGGCCCTTATCCATCCCAACCCCCAGCGCGGAATACGGGTGGGGGTAACGCGCAGTGCACGCATTCCTTTTACGGATATGCATCCTTATTACCAGCGGCTTAACCCGGTCACCGGTTATGTCGCGAGTGCCAACCAAGAACAGGTGGATCACCCGCTGGCTGCGCATATCAGCACCCGCTACGAATCATCAACCCGGGGCCAACGGATTTCGCAACTTATCGAATCCCTACCCGATGGCAGCATGGACGAAAGCCATCTGCGCGCTTTGCACATGGATGTCCACGATGGGGAGTGGTGGATGCTGCGTCCTTTGTTGGAACAAATCTCCGGAAGCTATGCTCCCTATATGCGTGGTTGGGATGGGGTTCTGGATACGGCCCGCGTCGCACCTACCCTCTACAACAGTTTCCGCCGCACCGCCATGGAGATGATCGGTGCCCAATTGGACAGCGGGCTTCGCTGGTTACCGGTTGAAACCCATGCCCTGCATATCTTGGTGAATAGCCAGCAGATTCCCACCCGCTCCGGCTGGGTACCTACCCGGCCTTTTGTTCAGGCCTGTTGGGATAGCTCGGTTCAACGCCTTCGTCGCCAATTGGGCCCAGACCCCGCTAAGTGGGTGTATGGGCGTTACCACCAAACCCTTATCCAACACGTCCTTCAAATTCCGGCCCTATCGTTGGAGCCCTTTGCCTCTCCGGGGAATAACCGGACCCTCAATGTTGCCGGTCGGCTTCCCAGCAATCATTCGGCCAGTATGCGGACGCTGATTCAGCCAGGGTCCGAGGGTTCCGTATCCCGTCTCCTCTTGACCGGTGGGCAGAGTGGGCGATTTGACAGCCCCCATTACCGCGACCAGGTTTCTCATTGGCTTGGTGGAATCTATCATACGGCGAAGCGCCAGGGCGCCTTCCGACCCGGTGATTATGTGCGTACCGTTCAATTCCGTTTGCCCCGCCTGATCGCCGGTCCCAATGCTCCCCGAATCAAAGAAGACAAAGCCAACGGATCCTCCAACCCAGGCTCAGGCCAAGCAGAATAAATCCATCCGTATGCGATCCAAAAACGTTGTTTGGTACACCCTTGGCTTGGTAATGTTATGGCATATTTTGACCAATATGCCGATCTTTTGGGTTTTGATCCTGGGCTCCATCGTTTTGGGGCTGTTTCCGATTCGCCACCCCCGCTGGTGGAAGTACGCCGGACTCACTGTTTTGGCTTTGGTTCTTAGTGTGTTATGGAGTGGGCTTTCCCTCTTTACGTTGAAGACCTTGGGTCAAATCACCGGCCTGGGAGGATTCGGAATGGTGATGGCAGTGGTGGTGGTGGACGTGGTCACGGTCAGCTTGTTGGCTACGACGGTGCAATGGTGGGTAGGGCGGTGGTTGCTGGCCCGTCAGTACGGGTTCAAGCCCCGCTCCTGAAGAACCCCAACCCGTGATGAAAACGTACGATGTCATTATTGCCGGCGGTGGCGCGGCCGGACTTAGTTTGGCTTGTGCCTTGGCAGAGCCTCGCTGGGCAGGGCTTCGGATTCTGGTGGTGGATGCTCAGTCCAAGCAGGGACATGACCGCACTTGGTGTTATTGGGAGCGAGGTGAGGGCCCCTGGGACGCCTTGCTAAGCCGACGCTGGGAGACGATGGACTTCTTTGGGCCTGGTGGCAAGGAATTGCCTTTGGACCTGCGCCCCTATGCCTACAAAATGCTGCGATCCGGGGATTTCTATGCCCATGCCGACCGTGTCATCGCTGCTGCACCCCATGTGGATCGTTGGCAAACCCGCGTAGAAGCCTACGAAAAAGCCTCCAACGGCGATGTATTGTTGCGCTTGCAACAAAATTCCGAAGGCCCCACCACGGTGCAGGCCCCCTTGGTCCTGGCCTCCACCCCTTTGGAGGGTTGGGAAAAGGAAGCCCGTCAAGGATTATGGCTGGAACAGCATTTTGCGGGGTATTTCTTGAGGACGGACGAAGACTTGCCTCGGCATGACCGGGGTACCCTGATGGATTTCCGGGTAGAGCAGGTGGGTGGTTATCCCTGCTTTGTGTATGTTTTGCCCTTGGAACCCCGCTATGCCTTGGTGGAATACACGGTTTTTTCGCCGGATGCCTGGACACTGGAGGCCTATCGCCCCCGCTTGGAGGCGTATATCCACCAAACCATGGGCTTGAAACCCGGGGCCTACCGGGTCGAAGAGGTGGAACAAGGCCGCATCCCCATGAGCACCTGGGATTTTGGGGCGGCCTGGCGGCGACGCTATCCGGAATTGACCGGCTTGGTTCCCGTCGGGGTGATGGGGGGCCTGGCCCGACCCTCCACCGGCTATACCTTCCGCAATATCCAACGCCACAACCAAGCCATCCTCCAAAGCCTGGCCAAGGCTCTGCTCCCAACGGGGGCTTTGGCTCCTGTTGCTTCCTGGAGAGATCGCCTGAATTACCGTCCTGCCCAACGATTTGGATGGTACGACCAAGCCCTGTTGCGGGTTTTGGTGGAGCAACGTTATCCGGGTGCCAACCTTTTTGAACGATTGTTTGCCGGCAATTCCACGCCGGACCTGCTGGCTTTTTTGGATGGGGAGAGTCGCTTCAGCGCCGAGATCGGCATTATGAATTCCACGCCCCGCCGGATCATGGCCACCGCCATGCTGGGATTGTAAGGGCCCCTGACTTAGGCCTCCTGCCCTAGGCCCCTCCGGCGCCCCGCACTTCCTCCACGGCCTCCAGCACCAGCCCTGCAATGACCGCCGCTTCGTCCGTGCTGAGTTCCGAATGAATGGGCAGGGACAGCACCCTCCGGCACAGGTCCTCCGTGACCGGAAAGGAACCCTCCGTGTAACGCGGGTCCAGATAGGCTTTTTGGTGGTGCAGGGGAATGGGGTAATAAATCATGGACGAAACCTCCCTGGCCGTCAAGGCATCCCGCAGAGCCTGACGATCCAGGTCCGGATGCAGGCGCAGGGTGTATTGATGGAAGACGTGGGTGCTGTAGTCCGCCGTTTGGGGCACGCTGAGCCAAGGCGAAGCGCCCAGCAAGCGGTTGTAGGTCGCGGCGGCCGCGGCCCGGGTACGGTTGTAGCGGTCCAGGTGCGGAAGTTTGGCCCGCAAGACCACGGCTTGCATAGAGTCCAAACGGGAATTGACCCCGATTTCGTCGTGGTGGTACTGAATGGACTGCCCGTGGTTGGCCACTTTGCGAATTCGGTCGGCTAATTCCGCGTTGCGGGTCATCAAGGCCCCACCGTCTCCGTAACAACCCAGGTTCTTGGACGGGAAAAAACTGGTGCAACCAATATCTCCCAGGGTTCCAGCCTTGGAAAGTGTGCCATCCGCGTGGATATAATCGGCTCCGATGGCCTGGGCCGTATCCTCAATCACATAGAGGTTGTGCTCCCTGGCCAAAGCCAGGATCGGCTCCATGGGCGCGCATTGCCCAAAGAGGTGGACCGGTACGATGGCTCGGGTTTTGGGGCCTATGGCCGCCCGAACCTGCTGCGGATCCAAGGCAAAGGTGACCGGGTCCACATCCACCAAAACCGGGGTCAAACGCAACAAGGCAATGGCCTCGGCCGTTGCGACGTAGGTGAACGAAGCCGTGATCAGTTCGTCCCCGGGCTGCAAACCCAAGGCCATCATGGCAATCTGCAAGGCATCGGTCCCGTTGGCACAGGGGATGACCTGCACCCCGCCCAGATAGGCTCCCAATTCCTCGGCAAAGGCCTTGACCGGAGGACCGTTGATGAAGGCGGTTTGATCCATGACCTCGGCGAGGCCTTGGTCGATTTGGTCTTGGATGGCCAAGTATTGGGTACGGAGGTCCACCATGGGGCGCATGCTCATCAGAAGGGGGGTTAAAGGAGTTTGGATTGCAGGAACGGAGGCGTGTAATCGCGCCCCAAAGATACTTTTGGGAGGCCCTGTGTTTATAAAGGCGCATCAAAGGTGTTAGTTTTGTAAATTCTAACGAGTCAATTACTTTGCTTATGAAACTACTTTTGAATAGGCGATATCATAGGTTAATCACGGCGATCATTGTGCTGTTTTGGTTTGCCGTTGGTAGCCGAGCCATGGCCCAGAATTTGAACAATCCCGCCTTGACTCAAATTCGAACATACTTACAAAACGAAAATATTGACGAAAAAATGTTACTGGATAGCCTTGAAGCTAACGGCCTTAAGGTAACAACAATGACCAGAGAACAAATAATACAGAACCAGAAAGCTATTCAAGAAGTGGTGGAGCGCATCAAGTTGCAACAAACAAACCAGCCCAAGAAGAGCCTTGACGGCGACGTTCTCGCCGATTCTGTTAAGTCCAAAAAAGGAACGACTCATCCCGATAGCCTGGACCATAATCGAGCCCAAAAAGCCAAGTCCGAACTCGATACTCCTGGAATCAAAGCAAATCAAAATTGCGAAGTATTTGGACATCATTTTTTTAGGGACAACACCTTCCAGGTTTTTCAGAGCTCCAAGGACCAGAGCGCTACCGACTTATATGTCTTGGGACCAGGCGATAAAATCAATGTTTTGATCTTTGGTCGCTCACAGGCAGATTTTACTTTTGAAATCAACGCCAACGGTTACATCCAGCCCCAGCAGATGCCCAAAATTTTTCTTTCAGGCCTTAGTCTCAAAGAAGCCAAATCAATGCTATTCAAGAAATTCGAAGCATTTTATACATTTGAGCCCGGACAATTCTCCGTTACAGTTCAGGCCACTCGGAACATTAGTGTTCATGTATTTGGTGAGGTTGTTCGTCCGGGCACCTACAAATTAGCATCTTTTCATTCAGCATGGGCTGCTTTGATGGCAGCAGCAGGACCCACCTGCATAGGTAGTGTTCGTAACATAGAACTAGTAAGGGGCAATGTTCGTCAGAATCTGGATGTTTATCAAATCCTTACCAATCCTTCTGCTTTTTTGGATTTCCCTTTACAAAACAATGATATCCTCTCCATTCCCCCCTATACCAAAAAGATCGTAGTCCGTGGTGCGGTCAAAAGACCCATGGAATACGAACTCAAAGAAGGGGAAGGGATGAAAGAATTAATTCAATATGCCGGTGGCTTGTTGGCCAATGCATCAACCGATTGGGCGCAGGTCAAGCGTTATGGCCGCCAAATGATCAAAGTTGAGGATGCGCCGTTGGCGGCCTTGTTGCAGGGGAATGGCGTATTCCCACTCAAGGACGGCGACACCTTAACGGTTCGGGCCCAGGGTGATGACCTCAAGGGTTATGTCAAAGTAACAGGCGCTGTTTACCTACCCGGCGAATATGCAGTCGAGACTGCAGGTACCGTCAAATCATTGATTCTCAAAGCGAACCTTAAGCCCGAAGCCCAAACAAATCTCGCTGTTGTGCTCCGCCAAAATTCAGATCAAAGCACGGAGGCCATCACTATTCCTTTGGAATCTATTCTTCAAAACACGGGTGAGGATTTCAAGCTCAGGGCTGAAGATGAACTTAGGATCATCAGTCGCACAGACTTTGCTCAGAGTTTTGCAATTGAAGTATCGGG
>ENA-UPTJ01002016-UPTJ01002016.1-marine-metagenome-genome-assembly--contig:-NODE-2016-length-10168-cov-3.897459_pt1 | contig 10168 bp, 10 predicted proteins | sample MGYA00238168_ERZ767080 | MGnify/ENA primary metagenome ERZ767080 (study PRJEB28935, sample SAMN06266237) | marine metagenome | isolation source: Columbia River Estuary | place: USA:Columbia River... | reverse complement strand
CCCAGCCAGCGCAAGACAAAGGCGACCAGGAAAAACAGAAGGAAGTCGAAACGGACGTGAAAGCCAAGATTGCAGCGGACCAGGAAGCACTGGAGAGCTATTGCCTGCAGGTCCGGACCAACCTCGTTCAGTTGCAGAACAATCCCCGCGTGCGGATCGAGGAAGAAGGCGAGTTGCGCCGTCTTTCAGAAGAAGAGCGTCAGGCGAAAATCGAAGAAGCGCAGAAAGCCATCAGCGAGAACTGCGACTGACCCCAGGCAGTCTAAAGCGAGCGCCTAGCATGCGCCGCGAGCAACCGGTCGAAATCCTGCAGCGCGCGCATCACGCCGACTAGCGAGTCGGCGCGCGTCGCCCAGACGACTTCGGCCATCTCGGTCACACCGGATGCACTGGGCAGCGGCAAGTTCTTCTCCAGCAACACCTTCATTCGCGGCAACAGTACCCATTGCAGCCACTGCTCGAACGTCAAGGTGTCGATGCAGAATGGCTGCTCGCTTGCCAGGGCCTGAGGCGAGGGCGGCTCGCTGGACCAGAGACCCGCCACTCGCAACGCCCGCTCGATGGCGAGCAGGTGGTCGGCAAGTTCCGCCATCAGCCCCACATCGGTCACAGGCTAACCCGCGCATTCTGGCGCGCCTGGGCTGCACCTGCTGCATCCCCCATTCGCTCGCGGGATTGTGCAATCAGGTCCCACAGGCTCGCCTGCAGCGCCGGACGACCCGCCGCATAGCTCAGACCGCGGCGCGCAAACTGCTCGGCCTGGACCGCATCGCCCTGGGCCAATCGCACTTCCGCCAAGCGATAGAGCACCTGCGGCTCACGGGGTGCAATCCGCTGCGCCCGCTCAAGACTCGACGAAGCCCCGTTCAGGTCTCCTCCCGCCTGCTGCTGCGCGGCAGTCAGCAATGCCAGCACTGGGCCGTCCAGTTGCTCGTCTGCGGCAAGCCCGCCGCTGGGAATGCCGCTGGGCGACTGGGAAATGACTGGAGTGTCATAGCTGGGCTGCGGCGCCTGGGGAGAGTCTGCCGACCAGACCTGCAAAGGCGATCCGGCCGATTGCTGCGGCACCATCACCACCACCGCGTCACCCGCGGACGGCTCGGTCACCGGCTGGGCCCCGTAGGACTGACCGGACGTCGCACGGGTGTAATCCGCGTCGCGCTCCAGCTCGGAGGCACTACCCGAAGCCTCCACCACGGGAATGGATCCACGCTGTACGGTCGCACAGCCTCCAAGTGCGACCACGCAGAGCAATGCAGGAACCGTCAATTTCATATATCGCACCCTTTGCTAGCCGTTGATCAAAGATCCGCTAAAAATCATGTAATGCGGCCATGACTCCAACGCCGGCCTGATCGGCCGACGCAGTCCTGCCACAGCGGACAACTAAAGCTTCGCGCAGCCCTACCAGAGCCTTAGTCGAGCCAGCCGCGCACCCAGTCCATCACCCCGCCGGCCTCCTGGCCACCGCAGGACACGCCCGGCGACGGCTGACTGCCGCGGATGTAGGGCATCTGCACCGCATTCGGGCAGCCCGCGTCGGAACCTTCGCCGGTGTAGGCATCCACCCAGGCAAGCGTAACGTTATCCGGCATCGGTGCTTCAAGTGACATCGGATCTGCCTGACGCATGAAGCTGGCCCACACCTGCAGCGCCCCGGAAGCGCCGGTGAGCGGCGTCGGTCCGTTGTCGTCCCGACCAAGCCAGACCACCGCGAGCAGATCCTGGCTGAAACCTGCGAACCAGCTATCGCGCGAGTCATTGCTGGTTCCGGTCTTGCCTGCCACGTTCAGCCTCGCAGGCAACTGCCCGTAGACCGAGCGACCGGTGCCCTCACGCATGACACGCTGCATTGCTTCCTGCACCAGATAGATGGCTCCCGGATCAAAGCGCTGCTGGATCTGGAAGGGATAGCGCTTGAGCGGCTCTCCCTCTGCAGTCAGCACGCTGCGAATCCCGCGCAAGGGAGTATTGAAGCCGCCATTGGCCAGCGTCTGGTACATCCCGGTGACCTGCATCGGGGTCATTCCGCCTGCGCCAAGCAGCATCGAGGGATAGGCAGGCCAGCTCTGTTCAACCCCGAGCCTCTCCACCGTCTTCAGTACCGTGGGAACCCCCAGATCCAGTCCCAGGCGCGCCGTGGACAGATTGTAGGAGCTGGCCAGCCCCTGATAGAGATAGATGGTGCCATGAGCCTTGCGATCATAGTTCTGCGGCTGCCAGACCTGTCCATCGCGCCCCTTGATCGATATCGGCTCATCCTCGAGCCAACTGGTCAGGGTGTACTGACTGGGCCTTTCCAGCGCGGCGAGATAAATGGCCGGCTTGATCAGCGAGCCGATTGGCCGCTGCGCATCCAGAGCCCGATTGAACCCGGCAAAGCGCGGCTGGCGACTGCCAACCAGCGCCTGAACCTCGCCGGTTTCCGGATTGCTGACGACCATCGCCGCCTGGACCTCGTCGACACCCTTGCGCCCGTCCAGACGCTTGAAGGTGTCGGCCAGAGCAGCTTCCGCCTTGAGCTGGATGATCGGATCGAAACTGGTGAAGATCCGCAGCCCCTCCTCGGTCAGGTCAGATTCCTGATAGTCCTGCCGCAGCTGCCGCTTGACCAGATCGAGGAAGGCCGGATAGGAGCTGTTGGCCAACGTGCCGCGGGCGGAAACCCCCAGCGGCTTCTGCTTCGCCGCGGTAGCCTGTTCGACACTGACGACGCCCTGCTCGGCCAGCAGATCCAGGATCAGGTTGCGGCGAGCCAGGGTCCGCTCGGGATGACGTCGGGGATTGTAATAAGTAGGCCCCTTGACCATCCCCACCAGTAGTGCCACCTGATCGAGCTGCAACTCGGCAAGCGGCTGATTGAAGAAATACTGCGACGCCAGACCGAAGCCATGTACGGCCCGCTGGCCGTCCTGACCGAGAAAGACCTCGTTCAGATAGGCCTCAAGGATGTCCTCCTTTTCGTAATGCAATTCCAGCAGCACCGCCATCATTGCTTCGGTGAGCTTGCGGCTGAGGGTCCGTTCGCTGGTCAGGTAGAAGTTCTTCACCAACTGCTGCGTCAGGGTACTGCCGCCCTGACGCATCTGTCCGGCGGTAGCGTTCACCCATATGGCCCGCGCGATCGACTTGGGCGATACACCCAGGTGACTGAAGAAGTCCCTGTCCTCGACCGCGACCAGCGTTTCAACCAGATAGGGCGGCACCTGGTCCAGCTTGATCAGAATCCGATCCTCGTTGTGCGCCGGATAGAGCCCGCCGATCAGCAGGGGTTCCATTCGCGCAACCGCAAGACTCCCGCCACCGGCCTGATCGAGGCCTACCACATGGTTGCCGGAGAAACGCACACGTACGCGCTGAGCTCGCTCCGGCCCTTCATAGAACTGGAAGCCGCGCGTATGCAGCTCGACGGTATTGCCTGCCACCGCTGCGACGCCCGGCCCGGCGACATTGCTTTCGCGCCGGTAGCCCAGCGCATCCAGCTCCCTGAGGAAGTCATCCCGGGCGAGCTTCTGGCCGACGAACAGCTCCAGCGGCCGCGCATAGACCTTCGCAGGAACTGTCCAGCGCTTGCCGGAAAACTTCTCCTGCACGACAGCGTCGAGATAGACGGCGAAGCCGGCCAGGACCACCAGACCAACGAGCGAGAGTTTGAGCGCCCAGCCGAACAGCCAACGCAGGCGGCCAGGGTGGCGTTTCTTACGGGAACGGGAAGTGCGGGATCGAGTCATGGCGGCGGATTATACGCACTTTGTCTGTACCGGGCAGGAAGCCACCGCGGTTTGCAGGGGCGGTCACAGCCGCCATAATGCGCGCCAAATCCGACTGTTGAACTGAAGGACAGCCCGTGAGCCAAACCCTGATCGCCGCGCTGCAGAACCCCGCCCTCTACCCTCATCCGGTAGAGACTTTCGAGGTCATCGAGACGCACATTTCCTGGGTCATCCTGACCGGCCCCTTCGCCTACAAGATCAAGAAGCCGGTGGACTTCGGTTTCCTCAATTTCACCACACTGGATGCACGCAAGCACTTCTGCGAGGAGGAGCTGCGACTCAACCAGCGACTTACCGACAACCTGTACCTTGATGTCATACCGGTCACCGGTAGCGAAGCCGAACCCCAGCTTGCCGGCGAGGGCTCCCCCGTCGAATATCTGCTGAAGATGCGCCAGTTCCCGCAGGGGCAACTGCTGGACAAGGTCCAGGCTCGTGGCGAACTGACAGCACAGCACATTGACGCGCTTGCCGAACAGATTGCGCGCTTTCACCAGGCCACTCCGCCAGTGGAAAAGAACCATCCGCTGCGCTCGGCAGAATCGATCGTCGCGCCGCTGCGGCAGAACTTCGAGCAGATTCGCCCGCTGCTGAGCGACAAGGCCGACCTGCTCCAGCTCGACGCTCTGGAAGCCTGGACCGAGAGCAGCTTCACTCGCCTGGAGCCACTGCTGACCGCCCGTGCAGGCAATGGATCGATCCGCGAATGCCACGGAGACATCCACTTGGGCAATGCCACCTTGCTGGACGGCAAGGTGGTTCTGTTCGACTGCATCGAGTTCAACGAGCCCTTCCGGCTGATCGACATTGCCTCGGACGCCGCCTTTCTGGCCATGGACCTGGAAGACCGCGGCCTGCGCCCGCTGGCGCGGCGTTTCATCAACGGCTGGCTCGAAGCCACCGGTGACTACCAGGCCCTGGATCTGCTCAACCTCTACAAATCGTACCGGGCGCTGGTAAGGGCGAAAGTCAGCCTGTTCCGCCTGGGCCAGGAACAGGACCCGGTACAGCGCGCGGTGATCCTGCGTCAGTACCGCCGCTACGCCAATCTGGCGGAAGGCTACAGCGGTATTCCTTCGCGTTTTCTGTTCGTCACCCATGGCGTGTCTGCCGTCGGCAAGAGCCAGGTCGCCATGCGTCTTGTCGAAGCCTTCGGCGCCATTCGCCTGCGCTCGGACGTGGAGCGCAAGCGTCTGCATGCCAGCACGGGCGCGCAGACCGCCGCCGTCGGGGCAGGCATCTACGACGAGCAGGCCACGCAAGCCACCTACCAGCGACTCCACCAACTGGCGGATCGGGCCCTGCACGCGGGCTTTCCGGTGGTCATCGACGCAACCTACCTGAGGAGCGCACAGCGCAAGGCTGCCTGGCAGATCGCCGAAGAGACCGGCGTGCCTTTTCTCATCCTTGACTGCCAGGCGCCCGAGCAAGTCATTGCCGGCTGGCTTGAGCTACGCCGGAAGGAAGGCAGCGACCCCTCCGACGCGACTCTGGAAGTGATCCAGGCGCAGCAGGCGTCACGCGAAGCGCTGGATGCGACGGAGCAGAGCCTGAGCAAGCGGGTGGACACCAACGATGCCGCCAGTCTGGACTCTCTGGTGGAGCAGATCCGGCAGCGCCTGCCGGGCATTTGAGGACCCTCGCGGCAGATATTCGCAGGCGCTCTATACTTCCGCCAGGCAATCACTGGAAGGCGCCCGATGACTCAGCCGCACCAACTGGAAAGTCCCCTCTATCGTCTGCTGCGCAGTGAAGACATCACCACATTCAACTCGCAGCGGATTTCCTACCCCAGCGTCGACATGCGCGAAGGCGATTTTCGCGGGCTCGACCTTCGCAACCTGGATGCCAAAGGGGTCGACTTTCGCGACGCCTACTTCCGCGGGGCAGATCTGCGCGGCGTGGATCTGCGCAACGCCCTGCTCGAAGGCGCCAGCCTGGCTCATGCACAGATCTCCGGGACCTTCTTCCCCTTCGAGCTCGATCCGGATGAAATTCTGATGTCGGTGAATTTCGGCACGCGCCTGCGCTACCGAGTCACCCGGTGACGGAGGTCGCAAGCCTGTTCGGCGAACGGGCCGGTGCATATGCCGAGTTCCGCCCCGACTATCCGACGGAGCTGTTCGACTGGCTGACCGCAAACTGCGCCGAGCACCAGCGGGCGCTGGATATCGCATGCGGGTCTGGCCAAGCGAGCGTGCCGCTGGGCGCTCGCTTCGCCGAAGTACTGTCCTGCGACACCAGCCTGCCGCTGCTGAGCGCCGGCCACTTCCCGCCATGGGCTCAGCGCATCGTCTGCGATGCCCGGCAGTTGCCGCTGACGGATGACTGCCTTGATCTGATCGTCGTCGCCCAGGCGCTGCACTGGTTCGCCGGCTCAGACTTCTTCAGCGAAGTCAGTCGAACCCTGCGTCCAGGCGGACTGTTCTGCGCCTGGTGCTATGGGCTGGCGCAGATCAGCCCGCGGATCGACGAACTGACCACCTACCTACACAGTTCGCTGGTCGCTGCCTACTGGCCCAGCGGCCGCGCCAGCGTCGATCTTGGCTATAGCGACATCGTGCTGCCGCTGCCGCCGTTGCCAGCCCCGCCACAGCAGATCCGGCTAAGCTGGTCTCTGAACCAGCTTCTGGGCTATCTGGGCACCTGGTCCGCCGTGCGCACCTGCGAGAAGCTCACCGGGTGCAATCCGCTCGAATCGCTGCGCGCCGAGCTGACAAGCGCCTGGGGCGATGCGGAGCAGCCCCGCGACATCTGCTGGAAGCTTCACGTCATCGCCGGGCGCAATCAATGAAGAAGTCTTCGCCAAGCCAGCAACGCAGCAGGCCTGCCGCAGAGGAACAGCTGCAGACCCTGCGCAACCTCGGGCGCACCTCAGCACAATGGTTGCACGCCGCCGGCATACGTGATGAACGTACCCTGCGCGAGCTGGGTGCCGTGCAGGCGTTTCGCAACGTGCGCGCACGCGGCTTCCGCCCTTCGCTCGTCCTCTTGTATGCCATAGAAGGTGCGCTGCTGGACGTACACTGGAATCAGCTTTCCATCACCCACAAGACCCGACTGCGCGAGCTCCTCGAGGCCGCCGACGACGACAACATGCCTTAGCTCACAACCTATCGCGGCGGGGGATTTACGAGACGCCGAAGGCCGCCTATTGTTTGCTGAACGCCTGAGCGTTCCAGCCAGTTCAAGGAAACACACCGTATGTACCTACTCGGGGAGCAACCGGCCTACGCCGACCAGCTGATGAACCGCCTGCAAGGCATCCCGGCCCAGCTCCTGGAAGGACTCGAGCCCGCCGGCCCACTGCTTACCTTCGATCAGATCGACGATCTCTCGCAGATGGTGCCAAGCAACCAACTCTTCCTGATAAAAGACGGGCTGCTGCATGCACAGGTCGATGACCGTCCTCTCTTCTATCTCCAGGAAGGAGATCTGGTCGGACTTCGCCAGGGCCTTGAGCTACCCAGCTGGCGTTACAGCAGCGACGAACCGGTAAGCCTGCAGCCCTACGCACGTAGCGACGCCTTCAAGCACATACACGCCAGCGAGGAACGTCAGGAGCTGTTCACCCAGTACCTGATCGGCCACACCGCACTGCTCTCGGACGCCCTGGCGCGACTAAAGCAACCCGAGATCCGGCCTGCCACCGGCTTCCAGCACTTTGCCGCCGGCGAAGAGCTGATACATCAGCACGATGAAGCGGACCACGTCTTCGTCATCATCGAAGGCCATGCCGAGGCCTATGTCGATGGGCACAAGGTCGGCGATGTGCAGAAGGACGAGATCTTTGGCGCCATGGCGGTGTTCACCCGCGAGAAGCGCAGCGCCACGGTGATCGCCAGCGAGCCCTGCACGGTCATGGTCATTCCGAAGGAGCAGTTCCTCAGCCTGATGCAGAGCAATCCGCGCATCGCCCACAGCCTGATAGAAAGCATGGCGCGACGGATTGATCTGATGAACAAGGAGATCACGCAGCTGCGTCTGAGCAAAGACTGAATGCCCTGAACACCTCGTTTGCCGCTTCGACCCGCCTCAAGGCGGGTTTTTTCTGCCCGCTCGCTAGCGGAGTGGCCTCGCACCACCAGAGCCGTGCGGCCGCGGATGATGACCGCCCATCGCCGAATCAATAAACCGAGAAAAAAGGGTTGACTCTCAAATGATAATAGTTATTATTAGCACAGCTGATCACGAGATCGGCGGGTAACCTGGAAGACCAGGCAGTGGACTTTCAGATTATCTCCTCATCAGGCTAAACACGGTTTTAGACCCGGCTCTGCCGGGTCTTTTTTTGTCTGCCGCTTTTGTTCGGCGGCGCCGCCAGGCAGAGAGTTTCAGGCCAGCAGCCTGCGAGATCATTGAATTGACCGCCTTGTGAGCCCCTGCGACGAAGACTCAGCTCTTGCTTCTGAACTGCGCACAATAGTCCTGCTCGGCTGGTGCGGCGGTAAACCAGACATAGTCGGCCATGCTTGCGTCCACCGCGCTTCCTGCCGGCAGCAGCAGAAGCACCCGGACCTGCGCGCGCGAGCCGAGATCCTGCAGGTGCAGCGGCACGCCGAGGTCACGTCGCACATGGAAGGAGCCGGCCAGCAGCATGCTTGGTTGCGGCGCACGCTGCAGCGCCTCAGCCATGCGCCGGTCGCGCTGCTGTTGTACCGCCAGCATCGCCGGCAGCCGATCGTCGCCGAGCATGCCGCAGTGCGACTCTCGAAGCTGCTCGATGAGCGTCTGGCGCACCCCTGGACGATTGCTTGCCGTGCCTTCGAGCACCGGCGACGTGCGGAAGATCTCCAGCATCTCCTCGCGGTCGATATTGGCTGCCAGCATCGGGTAGGGCTGTTCAAGCGCATAGGTGACCAGGCCGCCGTACAGTTGCCACGGCCAGCCGTCTTGCCAGGCGAGCGACGCCTGCACCGACGCAACTTCCTCACCCTCAGCCAGCAACTGGCGCGTCCGCGTCACGGCCGGCTGCTGCGCCGGCTCGAGCATTTCCAGCAGCAGGCTGCCCTGCGCCCGGCGCTGCTGCAGCGCCTGCAGAAGCCATAGCTGCAACGCGTGGTGATCACGGTTGTCGTGTTGTTCACCAACCAGGATCTGCTCCACCTCCGCCAGTGCATCGATCAGCTCGGCAGGCTGCAATGCCCGGCCACTGCGCAGATCGAGGATGACATCCAGCTGAGCATGATCGAGCCGCTCGCTGCCCTGCCATGGCGGCAGTGGTGGAAGACTCGCCTGACATCCGGAAAGGGCCAGCACGATCAGCAGTGCGCGAAACAGGTTCATCGGCCCTCCTCAGCGGTCGATGATCAGCGGGTGACCGAGGCCGGGATGAGTCTGCACCAGCACCTCGAGATCGAACACCTGCTTCAGGATTTCCGCCTGCAACACCTCGTGCGGCGTTCCGAACGCCCGCACGCAGCCGGATCTCAGCAACAGCAGGCGATCACAGTAACGCGCAGCCAGGTTGAGGTCATGCAGGATGACCAGCACCGCCACGCCGTCGGCCGCCAACTGGCGAACAGCCTGCAGCGTCAGGTGCTGATGCAGCGGATCGAGCATCGACACCGGCTCGTCCAGCAGCAGTACCTTGCCCGCCGCGCCAGGCCAGAGCTGGGCAAAGATGCGTGCCACGTGCACACGCTGACGCTCGCCGCCGGACAGCGTCAGGTAGCTGCGTCCTGCCAGGTGCTCGATGTCCGCCGCCTGCAGCGCGCGGCCGACGATGCGGGCGTCTTCCTCGCTGCCGCTGGCGTGCGGCATGCGCCCCATCGCCACCACTTCCTCCACCCGGAAGGCGAAGTCCAGGCTCGAGCGTTGCGGCAGTACCGCCAGATGCCGCGCCCGCTCGGTGCCGCGCCAGGCACGTAGCGCTCGCCCGGCCAGCGCGACACTGCCCGCCGCCAGCGGCAGCTCGCCGCAGAGGGCCGCCATCAGGGTGCTCTTGCCGGCGCCATTGGGACCGAGCACACCGAGCACTTCGCCGGCGCGAAGATCCAGATCGATATCATTCAGCACGGCCAAGCCCGCTCGGCGCACCTGCAACCCCTCTGCTCGCAGCATCAGTGACGTCCCCTTAGCAGAAGAAACAGGAAGAAGGGCGCACCGATCAGCGCGGTCACGATACCAATGGGCAACTCCGCAGGCGCCAGTAGCAGCCGCGCCAGCAGATCCGCCAGTAGCAGCAGGCAGGCACCGGCCAGCCCGGCCGCAGGCAGCAGCAGACGGTGATCAGGCCCTACCAGTAGCCGCATCAGATGCGGCACCACCAGACCAATGAAACCGACCAGACCCGCTGCCGCCACCGCAGCGCCTACCCCCAGCGCCGTGCACAGCACCAGCTCGCGCTTCAGTCGCTGCACTTCGAATCCCAGGTGGCGCGCTTCTGACTCGCC
>ENA-UPTJ01002015-UPTJ01002015.1-marine-metagenome-genome-assembly--contig:-NODE-2015-length-10168-cov-4.476911_pt1 | contig 10168 bp, 11 predicted proteins | sample MGYA00238168_ERZ767080 | MGnify/ENA primary metagenome ERZ767080 (study PRJEB28935, sample SAMN06266237) | marine metagenome | isolation source: Columbia River Estuary | place: USA:Columbia River... | reverse complement strand
AGTACCAGTAAACGGGCGGAATCGATTTGGTTTCCAACTAACGTTGTCATGATGTTTTCTCCTAAGTAAGTGAATGTGGTGCGCAAGACGCACCCAATAGGGCAGGGCAGACATTCCGACGTTGTGTCGTTTTGTCCTATTGGGTGCACCCTGATCGGGTGCTCCACGGCGCGCGGTCTCGCTGGGTGTTATGTGTTCTACCCAATCCCCGCTCATGTCAGCCGATGACATTTAATCGATTCGGATCTGTACTGTTCTTGCAATCCGTAAGTCAGCCCTATACCGTGTGGCGCAACGCAAAGCCCTGCACAAGGGGGTGCGCCGTTAAATAAGTGGTGTAGTCGGTATCAGACTGACGGGGACTCTTACCCCAACGACCCATAGGTGAAAACGCCAGCCCAGCTCTTAGCCTTGCGAACTTTGTGTAGTCGTGCGAAATGTGTAATGCACCAGCGGCACGTAGCCGCCATAACTAAACAAAGAAGGCTGGGTAGACGTTAACTGTACGCATACGAGCGCACCGTCGTGTTTGCTAACTTGCTCACGCTCTGTGTCAGCGCTTACAAGCCATTGCGGTCAAGTTTTTAAAGAGGGGGACAATCCGACAAGGTGTCGATTTGTCTGAGGTTCTAGGGCGATGCCGTCTTAGTTGCACTGTGCTTGTCAACTGAACCTACGAGCCTCTACTGTACCACAAATGTTACTGTTTGTCAATATGTTAGCGCAAAGTGTAACAATGTTAGCGGGGTGTAAAAAACAGTAAAAAGGGGTGGGTTGATTTACGGTTTTTGAAAAGGCAAAACAGTAAAACGTTGTGGGCGGGGTGTGACGTTGGGGGCTGGATTTGGCGTCGCTAGCGGGGTGTGGAGTTCTGCACGATTTTGGCAAAACTGAAAACCGTAAAACGTGCGCGCCAAAAAACAGTAAAACGTTCGGCAAACTGGGTGTTATGTTACTAAATCGGGGGGTCTATTTACTATTTTTCAGTTTTTACTGTCGAAAATTGAATAAGCAAGAAGTTACGTTTTTGTTTTTGGGGTTTTGGGCTTCTGGCCACAGAGCTGCACTGAGCAGCCCAAAAGGTGTAACTTTCTGCTTTATTAAAAAAAACAGTAAAAACTGAAAAAACTGAAAAACCGACTTGACTGCCTGATTTGACGTTTTACTGTTTTTTGTAACTTTTACTTTGTTACATTCCTGCCGAAAGCTGGCGCTTTCGCACCCCGCTAGCCCAGCCCCAAGGAGATAGGACAGACAGCACTCATCACGGACAATCCGACACAATGTCGAAATGTCCTGCCGCGCCCACGGCGCTCGCACAAGGCGCAAAAAAGCCCGCACAAGGCGGGCAAAGTAGGGGCGAAAAAAAACCCCGCCGGAGCGGGGTTTTGGTGAGCGGGGTTTTTAGACCGGCGCTTTTTTCTCGGCTTCACTATGGCAAATGTCAATGATCGCCTTGAAGTTGCCGCGCCGGAATAAGTCAACCAAATGCGCTTCAATGCCGGACAATTCAAATTTCGCCGCGCCGACCGCCTTTTTCGCGCTCATAGGGGAGACAATGCGACCGACTGTCGTTTTGTCCGCTTCGCTGGGTTTCGCCGCGTTGCGTTGCGCCGCTTTCGCTGTCGCCGCTTTGCTAGTTGACTTCGGCGCTTTATAGCCCGCCTTAGCGCATAGGCGCTCCCATGCTTTCGCGGCGGCGTCCGCCTTGCATCCGCTCGCCTCACGGCGCGCTTTGATGTATGCGGCGCGCAGGGTTTTGTAATGCGCCCAGTCTACGGACGCGGCCTTGAACGCGGCGATCGCTTTTTCGGCGGCGACTTCGGTTTTCGCGGCGTCCACGACCAATGCAGTAGCGGCGACCAATGAGAGGGTTTCGTTTTTAACTGTCATTTTGAGTACTCCAATAAGTAAGTGATTTACCTAGACACCGTGTCTAGGTGACTAAATTGTGCGCTAACGTGCTAAATAATGCAAAACAAGACAAAACGACACACTGTCGCATTGTCCGACTGCGCTAACGTGGTGCGGCGTGGTGCGCGGCGACTGACCTTGCCAGCGGGGTGGGGGGTGGGGACAACCACACGACACGGCCCCCCCTATGCTTAAGTCTCGCTCTGAATGGAAATCCAGTTTTAAATCTTATGTAACATTTGTTACGGTTATGTTTTATTTCGGGTAGCTTGTTTGTATTACGCAACGGATTTACAATCCGCTTGTCATCGCCCTCTCCTCGATGACGGTCTCCTACGTAAGTGATTTAGCCTCCGGCGTAAAAAACCGGGGGCTTCTTTTTGACTTGCTAACGCGTTTCACTACAATGTACGCATGGCAAGTACCGAAATAACTCCGCCCGACCTTGAAACACTGCGAAAAACTTATAAAGAGCAGTGGGCTATGGTCATGCCTACCGTTTTCTCAAAGTATGTGGAGCGGCTGCTGCTCGATGGCGAGCTAGAAGACTACCGCAAGGCCGTTGTAACTGGTGGCGAGGTGCTCGGCTACAAAGAAGGCCCGCCAAAAGACCCACATTCCAACCTGCCGATGGCGAATATCGTCATTAACATCCCGCAAATCGCGCAGTCCATACCCGTTGTGCTAGATGGCTTGACGCTAGAAGTGCCCGCGAGCTTGTCAGACGACGATTCCATCAACGACGAGCTGGGAAATCTGGATGATTAACTACACGCCGGGCCAAACAGGCGCGAAATTCCTGACCAGCACCGCGTTTATCAAGATCATCATGGGCCCGGTGGGCGGGGGAAAGTCGACCGTCGCCTTCTTTGACCTGCTGTACCGCGCGATGAACCAAAAGCCGTTCAATAACGTGCGCCGCACCAAGTTTATTTTGTTGCGAAATACGATGCAGCAGCTCAAAACGACCGTAAAACCGCTTATTGACCAGTGGTGCGGCGTTATGACGAACAATACGTTCGGTCAGTGGCGCTTAACTGACAACACCTACGAGATTCAGACCCGGCTGCCCGATGGGACTGTGCTTCACACCGAGTTTGTGATGATGGCGGCAGACACACCCGACGACGTGCGAAGGCTGCTCTCTGTTGAATGTAGTGCGGCTTGGGTGGAAGAATCCCGCGAGGTCGACGCAGAGGTGTTCAGTGGCTTGCAAGGCCGGGTCGCGCGTTTTCCGTCTCGCGCTGCTGGCGGAGTGACCTATCCGGGCGTCATTTGCTCAACCAACCCACCCCCACGAGGCGGATTCTGGCACGACACTATCAGCAACCCACCCGCCAACACCGAGATCTTTATTCAGCCCGCCGCAATTCTTGACGACGGCAGCATGAACCCGGACGCCGAAAACGTAGAGCACCTTGACCCTGCGTACTACGACAACTTACTGTCCGGTAAAACAGAGGACTGGATAAACGTCTACTTAAAAAACGAGTTTGGTGCCGGTGATCTGGGCCAGCCGGTTTTTAAGAGCACATTCAAGCGATCTTTTCACGTTGCCAAGACCCCGCTAAGCGCGGTTATGCAGTCGGTTAACCCGCTAATTGTGGGCATGGATAACGGATTGCAGTCCGCAGCCGCCATCATGCAGCAGGACATGCGCGGGCGCGTTAACGTTCTCGCAGAGGCCTATGTCCCCGAGGATGTGACGATGGGGGTGGAGACTTTTCTGGACAAGTTGCTCATACCTGAGCTAACATCAAAGTTCCCGCAGTTTCGCAAAGAGCGAATTGTGTTTGTCCTTGATCCTGCCTGCTGGCAGCGCTCTCAAGTTGACGAAAAGACGATCGCAATGGCGGTACAGCAGCGGGGTTATATGGTCGTTAAGGCCACAACAAACAACCCTGAACGCCGAGTACAAGCCGTTGAAGGGTTGCTGGCGCGCCAGATTGATGGCGAGGCTGGTCTGTTAATTGATCCGAGCTGCACACACCTGATTGACGCGTTGGAGTGGGGTTACCGATACAAAAAATCGGCCTCTGGTCTCAATACGACAACCTTCGACAAGACCCACCACAGTCACTTGGCTGAAGGGTTTCAGTATGGGTGTTTGCACTACAACATCGCCGCCCCCGGACAGAGCTACAACATGCGCGCAGGAGCCCGAACAGTCTCCAAAGCGAAGTATCAGTACGTGTAGCTAGAAGGTTTCGGGGCCGAACAGTACAATTGGCTAACGAGTTAGCACGAAAGCATCCGTCATGCAACTAGGTTTAAATACGCAAGGGCCCCAACAAGTAACTCTGAATGGAGTTGTGACGGCCAAACCCCTATCCGCTATTTTGATGGAGGAGGCTGCGCAGGCAGCCAAAAACAACCCGGTTGCGTCCAGCACCGTGGTTTCCTCCTTGGTGAGCTATATACGCAACCACTGGCAGCTTGCTAAAACAGCAAAAATGCCCATCGAAAAGTCGATGCTAAGCGCTGTGCGAGCGCGACGCGGGGAGTACGACTCAGAAAAGCTCGAACAAATCCGCTCTCAAGGCGGCAGCGAAATTTACATGATGATTTTCGCTACTAAAGCCCGCCAGATGAAGGCGCTGCTGACGGATATTCTGATTGGCACCGGGCTGGAGAAGCCTTGGACGCTAAATCCGACCCCGATGCCAGATTTGCCGGACATGCAGAAGAACCAGATCTTGGAGGCTGTGTATTCGCAGGTTCAGCAGTACGAACTGATGGGCCAACCCGTCTCCGTAGACGAAATTCGCCAAGTGATGATGGACTTGCGCGATGAAGTTCACGCCAAAGTAATGGAGCAGGCCAAGCGCGACGCAGAGTTTGCCGAGCTCGAAGTTGAAGACATGATGGTCGAGGGCGGCTTCAAGGAGGCCTTAGACCAGTTTTTAGATGATTTGTCGGTTTTTAAGACGGCGTTTATCAAAGGCCCAATCGTTCGTATGAGTAACGAGCTGCGCTGGGTAGAAGGCCCCGAGGGCAGACCGGTTGCGCAGGTTCAGGCGATCAAAAAGCGAGTTTACGAGCGCGTTGACCCGTTCAACATCTACCCCCTGCCTTGGAACAAGGGTATTCACGACGGTGCGCTGATCGAGCGTCACAAGCTGAGCCGTTACGACCTGTCATCCATGATTGGCCTTGATGGTTACAGCGCCGACGAAATTCGTGCCGTTTTAGATGAGCACGGCAGCGGCGGCCTGCACGAGTGGCTGTGGACAGACAACGCAGTGGCTGCTGCGGAGGGCCGTAACCCCGCCATGTCCACAAACACTTCCGATCTGATTGATGCGCTCCAGTATTGGGGCTGCGTATCAGGCAAGATGCTGCGCGAGTGGGGTATGACAGAAGCCGAAGTACCCGACGAGGCTAAAGAATATGAAGTCGAAGCATGGCTGGTTGGCAAGCACGTAATCAAGGCAGTGCTGAACCAAGATCCGCTGTATCGCCGCCCGTACTACTGCGACGGCTTCTCCCGTATCCCCGGTGCTTTCTGGCACAACAGTCTGTATGACGTCGTAGCCGACTGTCAGGACATGTGCAACGCTGCCGCTCGTGCGCTGGCAAATAACATGGGGATTGGCTCCGGCCCGCAAGTAGTCGTAAACGTCGACAGACTCCCACACGGGGAAGACATCACCGAGATGTACCCGTGGAAAATCTGGCAGACAACGAATGACCCAATGGGGTCGAGTGCGGCACCGGTATCCTTTTTCCAGCCCGGCAATAACAGCGCCGAGCTGATGAGCGTGTTTGAGCGGTTTAGCTCTATGGCCGACGAGTACAGCGGGATTCCCAAGTACATGGCTGGTATGTCAGGCGGCGAGGGTGGGGCAGGGCGCACCGCGTCAGGTATGTCCATGATGATTACCAACGCCTCCAAACAGGTAAAGCACACGGTCTCCAGCATCGACACGCACATCATCGAGCCCTGTGTTGAGCGCACTTACCAGCACATATTGATGTACGCGCCGGAGAAGAGCATTACGGGCGACTTGCAGGTTCAGGCTCGCGGCGCTGTTAGCTTGGTGGCCAAAGAGTCTGCACAGGTTCGCCTAAACGAGTTCTTGATGGCGACCGGCAACCCCGTTGATATGCAGATTGTCGGCATGGATGGCCGCGCTGAGCTGCTGCGACAGGCGGTTAAACGCCTTGATGTGCCAAACCCCGAGAAGATCATCCCGACGGCTCAGCAGATCAAGATGAAAGCGGCCCAAGCGCAAATGCAACAAATGCAACAAATGCAGCAGCCGCAGCAAATAGGCGGTGGCCAAGAGCTCATGGATGGTGCTCCAGTGACCGACAACTTCCAGCCCACAGGAGCTTGACATGCAGTGCAAACCCGCAGTTATCACGATTGAGTTTGGTGGCCAGAAGCATGTCATTGAGTGCATATACCTAGGGCAGAACATCCCCCCGTCGTACGCCGAAAAACTGTTCTACCAAGGATTGATTAAACCCACCAAGTCGGCCAGCACCTACCAAGGCGCAGCGGAAGCCCCCAAAGCCACGTTCTCGAAAGGTAAATGATGGCAACCAAGAAAGCTAACCCCTTCGGCAAGCCCGACACCAAGAAAAACGAGGCCGCCGAGCGCAAGATGGCCCCTAATCCTAAGCAGTACGCTGCGATGGAGAAGAAGTTTGAAAAAGGCCGCCATCCGGCTAAGAAAGGCAAGTAATCATGGCCAAGACCCCAGCGTGGCAACGCAAGGAAGGTAAAGACCCCGATGGCGGTTTAAACGCCAAAGGCCGCGCCTCCTACAACAAAGCTAACCCGGGAAAACCCGGCCTCAAAGCCCCCCAGCCTGAGGGTGGGCCCCGCAAAGATTCGTTTTGTGCGCGCATGGAAGGCATGAAGAAAAAGCTGACCAGCGCGAAAACCGCAAACGACCCTAACAGCCGCATCAACAAGAGCCTCAAGGCTTGGAAGTGCTAATGGATCGCAAGATTGAATCCGAGCTGTTCGACAGGCTATTCCGGGAACGCCGCTTGACTGAGTGGCTCCGGGAGCAGCTTGACGCGCAGGTCAAAGTTTTAATGGTCAACCCAGACGTCGAGCAACTACGCAAAGCCCAAGGCGCTGCACAAGTTATTACGGCATTTTTGGATAAGTTGACCGCCGCCGAATCTGCCGCAAAACGGTAGTAAGACGCCATCTTGGCGTTTTTCGTTGACTATCACGCGTTAGCGTGTTAGCATTTCTACAACCTGATACGTGGCATAGCCACCCAGGAGTTACATATGGCAACACTGCCAAAGGCCGTACAACGGCAACTTGAAGCCGCCGACGCAATGCTGGCCGAGACCAACAAACCAGTTGAGCTCACCACGCCACAGGAGCCGGAAGCCGCAGTTCCCACAGAACAGCCGACCCCAGTAGAGCCGCAGGTACAGGAGCCTGCGCCGCAAGTGGTTAAGCCCGCAGCAACCGAGGAAACTTGGGAGCAGCGGTACAAAGCCCTCCAAGGCTTGTTTAACGCGAGAATCCCTGAGTTGCAGGGCCAGAACAAAGAGCTGGCCGCCAAGCTCCAGTCGATCACAGATCGCATGGACACGCTGGCACAACAACAGGCCTCCCACCCACCTCTGCCGCCAAGTCCAGTATCTGACCCCAAGGACGTTGACAATTTTGGTCAAGACCTTGTGGAGATGGTGCAACGCCAGACGCATGCTGTGCTCAGCAGCGTCGCAAGCCGCGTAGATCAGGTAGTAGCTCAGTTTGAGAAACGACTCTCCGAAGTGGAGCAGTCCCTTAAAGGCGCAGCCGATACAGTGGCAGTGACAGCCGAAGAGATGTTTTTTACGAAGCTGGCCGGTCAAGTTCCAGATTGGGATGAGATCAACAGTAACCCGGCATTTCTTGCGTGGCTGTCCGAGATTGATCCTGTGTATGGAGCCCCCCGTCAGGCGGCGCTCTCTGACGCGCAGAGGTCAATGGATGTTGGTCGCGTAGTCAACATCTTTAAGGCGTTCAAAGGCACCATTCCACAGACACCAAAAGTCGACCCCTTGGAAAAACAGGTTAGCCCCAAGAGTAATGCTTCTCCGGCACCGACCCCTGTTGAAAAACCAGTGCTCACAACCAAACAGGTAGAAAACTTCTACCACGACGTTGCACTAGGCAAGTACAGAGGCCGGGACGCAGAAGTTGCACAACTGGAGCAGGTAATTAACGAAGCAATGGCCGAAGGCCGAATTCGTTGAACTTTCTTATTTTTTAGGAGTCTGAAATGGCCGCAGTTTTTCCCGTGAACGCACCGTTCGCAACCACCCCCTCGTACTCTGGTACGTTTATCCCCGCCGTCTGGTCAGCAAAGTTGAACGCTAAGTTCTACGCTGCTTCCGTGTATGGCGAAATCGCTAACACCGACTGGCAAGGTGAAGTGTCTAACGTCGGCGACAAGGTGTACATCAACACCGCTCCCACGATTCAGATCAGCAACTACGCTGCCGGTACTAGCCTGAACTACCAAGTTCCTACGCCCGACATGCAAGAGTTGGTCATCGACCACGGCAAATACTTTGCATTCCAGATCAACGACGTTTTGGAATACCAAGCTAAGCCTAACTTGATGGACATGTTTGCTGCTGACGCCGCTGAGCAGATGCGCATCGCTATCGACAGCGAAGTCATCTACAACACGTTCGCAAGTGGCGCTGCCGCTAACAAAGGCGACGGCGCAGGCGTTAAGTCTGGTGGTTTCGACCTCGGTACTGACGACGCTCCTGTGGTTTTGACCGCCGCAAACGTGGTTCAGAAAGTGTTGGAGTTGGCCTCTGTGTTGGACGAGCAGAACGTTCCTGAGAGCGACCGCTACTTGGTGATCGACCCCGCCACCCGCGCTTTGTTGTTCCAAAGCGACTTAGCCAAGGCCTACATCACTGGCGACGCAGCTAGCCCCGTGCGTAACGGTAAGGTCGGTACCATCGACCGCTTCACCGTGTACGTGAGCAACCAGTTGCCAAAAGGCGCTTCTGGTGCAGGTTGGGTGTCTGGTAACGGCGCAGAGTCAAGCATCGGTTCTGATGGCGCTAAGCGTCGCGCAATCATCGCGGGCCACAAGTCTGCTTTGACCTTCGCATCGCAGATCACCAAGATGGAAACTGTGCGTAACCCCAACGACTTCGGCGACTACATCCGTAGCTTGAACGTCTATGGCTTTAAGGTTGTAAAACCTGAGTCATTGGCTCTCGCTGTAGTTGCTTGATGTTAGCAGGTTAGCGAAGTAAAATAAGCCCGACCCGGTGTCGGGCTTATTCCAGAAAGCCTATGAAACCTATTAGCGACCTCTTCCCACGGTTATTGCCGTACGTCCCCGGCTGCCCGGAGCCTATGGCTCAGCAGGCGCTGTTGGATGCTGCAATAGTCTTTTGTGAAGACTCGCAAGCAGTTCGTAGCTCGCTCGATACGGTGTATTTGGTCGCTGGCGTCGCTCAATACGAGCTTGACCCCCCAACTGCACAGGCTATCGCCACCGTATTGGATGTTGTTATTGACGGTGAGCGCTTGCGCTCAGTTTATTTTGATGAAGTTGCTTCGTTAAAACCCCAAAAGGGCAAGCCAACTTCTTACTACACAAGCCGGGATGGCGGAGCGGTCGTGCTTCACCTATATCCGACTCCCGATCAGCGCTATACGGCGGCTGTAACAGTGGCGGCGCGCCCCACCAGAAGCGCTACTGTGTTTGACGATGATCTGGTTGATTTTTGGGCTGATGCAGTCCTCAGTGGCGCAATCGGCAGGTTGTGCGCGATTCCGGGGCAGCCTTTTACAAGCGTTGAGTTGGCGGTGGCCGCCGGTTCCGCTGCTGTTAGCAAGTCCCGCGACGCCCGCCGAACCGCCAGCTCCGGGCAAATTCGCGGATCAATGGCTGTAAAAGGCCGCCCATTTGCATGAGGTAAAAAATGGCAATACTAGCTCAGTCAATTATTCGCCGCGTTGTTGAGACGCTCCAAGACAACACTTCTGTTCGCTGGCCTGTGAACGAGTTGGTTCGGTACCTAAACGACGGTCAGCGCGAAATTGTCATGTATCGCCCAGACGCGATGGTTACAAACGCCACGGTGTCGTTGGTGGCTGGTAGCAAGCAGGCGCTCCCAACAAACGGCGCTAAGCTGATTGAGGTTGTGCGCAACAGCAGCGGCCGCGCAGTTCGTATGGTCAACCGTGAAATTTTGGATGCGCAGTCACCACAGTGGCACACCATCACCGGGGTGACTGACATTTTGCACTTCATGTACG
>ENA-UPTJ01002007-UPTJ01002007.1-marine-metagenome-genome-assembly--contig:-NODE-2007-length-10193-cov-3.903433_pt1 | contig 10193 bp, 12 predicted proteins | sample MGYA00238168_ERZ767080 | MGnify/ENA primary metagenome ERZ767080 (study PRJEB28935, sample SAMN06266237) | marine metagenome | isolation source: Columbia River Estuary | place: USA:Columbia River... | reverse complement strand
TTAAGAAGATCATCAATATTTACAGGAGCACTCATTTCTCTGGTGGGAGGAGGTGAAGGTTTTAGAATTGAAGGAGGAGGTTGTGCAGGTCTTGAAGGAAGTTTTACAGGAGATTTAATATTTGTAGGTGGAGGAGGTCTTACACTTGTTTGTTGAGGAGGAGGAGGAACCATACTACTCATAAAACTTGTTAGTCCTGCTAAAGGATTGCTGGGCGGTGCTTGAGGAGGCGCTACAGGATTACCACGCATAGTCGTAGTTTGTTGTTGCATAGCAGCAGTAGCTAATTGTCTTGCAATATCAGGATTTGTTTTTAGAATTTGATCTATATTAGGAACAGGTGCTTTCATAGTCATTTGATTAGTTAAATGAACCATGTAAATCATCATACATGTTCTTAAAGGAATACGAACTAAAGGATGCATTTTCAGATTATCACCATACAAATCATATAATTCTTCAAAATCTTCTTCCATATCACCAACATTCATTTGTGCAGATTCAGATAAACCTTCTAAATTTAATCCAAATGCTTTCAAAAAAGCAATATTTTTAGAACCCCATTCCATTGCAGACATACCAGTAATATACCAATCACAGAATTGTTTGATTGTTTGATCCATAGCTTTTTCACGACGAATGAAATCAAGTTCAATACGCATTTCTTCAATCGGTGAATCCAACGTAAATCTTTTACGTAAAGGAACACCAAGTTTTTGCATACGTTCAAATTTTCTTAGCATTTCATACTTTTCTTTCAAAGTATTTTCTTCGGACATTTTTTTAGATGATGATGAACTAAAATTTAGGAAAGGTTCAGCATTTAAATTTTCTAATCCTGATGAACTTCTTAATTCACCAACAGAATTTAATGAAGGCATTAATTTAGGTTCTTCTGATGGAGCAGAAGAAAATTCAGGTAGTTCTATACTTGAAAGTTCAGGAAGATTTAAATTTACTTGCTCGGCTTGAGCAATTTTGGGATTTGTTAATAAATCAGCACCAAAAATAGCATCCATATTTACTTCTTAGAATTACTCAGTTCTTAAAACTACAACGCATATTTAAAATGGATTTTATTTTTTTTCTTTGAAAGCAAAGTAATGCTTAAAGTTATTGACCTTAAATCACCTTTACCTCTTGTAGAGAATCCATTTGGGTTTCCTATGGATCCTTTTCAAGTATTTGCTGCATACGCCATATCTCGTAATGAAAATGTTCTTGTTACTGCTAAAACTGGTACAGGAAAAACTCTTGTTGGTGAATATCAAATTTTACATTCTTTAAAGAAACAAAAGCGTATATTCTATACAACTCCAATTAAATCTTTGAGTAATCAAAAATTTCATGACCTTAAAAAAATTCATTCATCTGTTGGTATTATGACTGGCGATATTAAATTTTCTCCTGATGCGGATATTGTTATTATGACCACTGAAATTCTCAGAAATCTTTTATTTAAACAAGGAACTACAACTGAGCATGTAGGTATTACTGCTTCTTTATCATTAGATAATGTAGATTCAATTATCTTCGATGAAGTTCATTATATCAATGATCCGGCACGTGGAAAAATTTGGGAAGAATGTTTTGTTTTAATTCCTCAAGAAATTAATTTGGTTCTTCTTTCAGCAACTATTTATAAACCTGAACCTTTTGCTCATTGGTTAGGTGAACTAAAACAAAAACCTCTTAATTTAATTTCAACTGAATATAGAAATGTTCCATTAATTCATAAATTAGAAAATGGGAAAATTTTAATGAATCATGAAGATAAATTTGATTCGTCAGAATATTTGAAATACGTTCAAGATTATTATGAAATTGAACAAAAAAAGAAAAAACATAAAGAACAAGTTTCTCAAAAAGAACCTGATAAAGTTGTAAAAAGAGATTTTAAAGATAATTCATTTGTTCATAAATTAAATGAACTTATTGTTGATTTAGAAAAAACAGAAAAATTACCTGCCTTATTCTTTGTTCTTTCAAGAAAAATGTGCTGTGAATATGCAAAGAAAGTTTCGTCAGATTTACTTACTTCATCAGAAACTGCAAATGTAAAACACATTATAAGTTTTAAATTACATAAATTCAAAGATGTTTTAGTATCTTCTCAATATTTTGAATTATTACCTTTATTAGAAAAGGGTATTGGATTTCATCATAGTGGTGTTCTTCCTATTTTGAAAGAAATTACTGAGATTTTATTTGGTATGGGACTTGTAAAAGTCCTATTTGCTACGGAAACATTTGCAGTTGGATTAAACATGCCTACTAAAACTGTTGTATTTACATCTTTTCGTAAACAAACTGATTCAGGAGAATTTCGTATGTTAAGACCTGATGAATATACTCAAATGGCTGGAAGAGCAGGACGTAGAGGAAAAGATACAGAAGGTATTGTTATTTATCTTCCTATTCGTCAACCTGAACCTCTTTCTGAAATTCGTGGAATGATGACTGGACTAAAACCTTCTGTAACCTCGCAATTAAAGTTTACATATTCATATGTTCTTCAAGAAATTCATTCACGCAAAAATATTTTAAATCAAACTTATTGGAAACAAGAACGATTATGGGATATTTATATGCTAGAGAAAGACATTAAAAAAACTTTAGATGATCTTCCTGAGATTCCAGAAATTGAATTTATAGAATGTAAAGAACGACAAAGAATTATGGATATGATACAATCTAAAGAAAAACAAAAATTACTTTCTACATGGGATAATACACATTTACAACCTAAATGGAAAAATATTATAAACAACTTTAAATTTATACAATCTTCTTTGAAAAAGATTGAATTAATGAAAGAAGAAATTGAAATATTGAAAGAACCTCCTATTGAAATTAAACATAAACAACAGATTCTTCAAAAAACTGGTTATATTCGTGTTAATGGCACCTTAACTATTATGGGAACTTTGGCTGCCGAAATTTATGAAGGAAATCCTTTATTAATGTCTTATGCTTATACGAAAAAACTATTCCACGATTATTCAGCAGAAGAAATTACTATTTTCTTAAGTATTTTCTTAGAAACCGATGGATTTGACGATGTTTCTTATTTTATTCATCCTTCTCATCCTGCTTATGAACTACAACAATACGAATTTAAAATATCACAACACGATATTGATTTTCAACAAAAAATTTCATTGTTTTGGTGTGATTTAATTGAAGAATGGATTGAAGGCGAAACTTCTAAAAATATTTGTCAAAATTATAATATTGATGAAGGAACTCTCGTAAAAAATATTTTGAAATTAAATAATTTACTTGATGAATGGCGTAATCTTGCTACTATTATTGAAGATTTGGATATGCTTGATAAAATGCGTAATATTAATCTAGTTCGTGAAATTGTTGTTCCTGAAAGTCTTTATTTGAATTAATGTTCCATAAACCAAAGACCTTGTAAGAAACAATCTGAAAGATCGTCCTTCTTATTATGTTTCAAAAGATAAGTTTTCCATTCTTCTGTTGGACACAATGTAGAAGCATGAACAATACCTGTTTTCTTTCTACCTTTATATGATTTAGTTGAATCTTCCAGAGTAGTAATATTTGTTAATTTATGTGTAGCAGAAATTCCTTTTACTTCATATCCGTGACATACAAACCACATATGCATCATTCCTTGAACGGCAAGCATTCTTTTATCAGGCTGTTGTTCAAATATAACTTTTGTTGCTCCATTCCATATAGAAGTTCTGGATGTTAATGCAGTAGAAATTAATGGTGCTAAATCTACAACTGATCCTGCTTTACATGATTTAACACATCTTTTCCATACAGGATTTTTAGAATAAATATAATTCACATATTCCTTTTTAGTTTTAAATTCTTGTTCGGATTCTTTTTTTAATTGTTCAATAGTTTTTTTACCTAAAGCAGATTTAGTTTGTGATTTTCCTTTATGTAATCTACATGCAAATTTATCTTCCCATACCCATGAAGCAACTTTCTTACATTTAAAACATTTTCTTATTCCTGCTTCTGACCCTTCAGCCATAACATCAATTAAATCCCAATGTAAAATTTTAAGATTTTTTCGTGATGTTCCTTCCATAATACAAAAAGCTAAATTTCTTAATCCTACATCAAAAGAAATTAGTTTCATTATTTATTCAAAACGGATAATATGTAGATTACAATAAAAGAATTTAAAATGTTTACACGTGATTATCTATATTCACTTTACAATACCGAGAAAAAAAGGCGTGAAGACGTTTATATTTCTACGGCAATTGATAAAATTAAAGATATGGTTATTGATCTTGCTACTAAAGGACGAACACAATATTTATGGTATTCAGAAGAAGCTTTAAGTCAAAGACAATTACATGAAATTGTTAAGAATCTTCAAGTTCTATTTCCTGATTCAAAAATCACGAAACGCCTAAATGGACTATTTATTGATTGGTGGATTTAAAATACATATTTTGTAGCCCATTTATAAATCCAATTTATATGTAAAATAATAGTTGGGAAAAATACAGAAGAAATATACATTTTTGGCATATTAGGTGTAGCCATTAAATAAATATAAATAATAACTTCATATAAAATCCTAAATAAAATCATAGTTGTTCCAAATAATAAATTAGATCTTAAATTTGGAAACATATTTCCAATCGCATAAATTAATGTTGGTATTTCAATAGGACTTAATAAAAATGCTAATGATGTGCCTTTATAATACAAAGCAAATAACCCATTAAAAATATAAAATATATGATGAAACCAACTAAACTTTCCAGGATAATCAACCATTCCAATAACACAATCCAAGAATAAAGAAGATATAAACCATAATGATATTATTCTATGTAATGAAGATTCATTATTATACAAATTTTGAAAATATTCTTTATATGTATTTGTTGAAATACTTTTAAAGAAATTTATTAGAATTGGTATTCCACCTAAAACAAATAATATTGAAGCACCTAATAAAAATACCCATGATTTTTGTTTTAAATTTAAATGATCTCTCAGTAAAAAATAAATTATTATTTGAATACATGTAAATCCAATGAAAAATAACAAGTCCATTATTTTTCATTGTTTAATTATTTAGTATATGAATAACGCTTTGATTTAAGCAATTGCCTTTAGAAGTTGTAGAAGAACAGGTTTAGAATCTCTCTTTCCAAATGGAATACCTTTTTCAGTAAGAAGTTCTCTTAATTGAGTAGCAGTTTTAGATTGTAAATCATCAATATCTACTTCTTCTTTAGGGGGAGGAGGACCTTCAACAACTTCAACTTTCTCGTCGACGGATAATCTATCATCTTCTTCAGCTTCATGTTCAGGTTGAGGTTCAGAGGGAGGTTGAGGAACTTCTTCTTGCTCTGGAGGTTGAGTAAATTGAGAAGCCATGAAAGTTGAAAGAGATTGCATATGTTGAAGCATACGAGTTTGTTGCCAGTATAAATACCCAATCATACCAGCAAGAACAAAAATCATTGACGCCAAAACAATAATTGTAACATATGTAAGTTCCATTTTAATTCTTTATTAAGTTCTTTCTTTTTTCCTTTAAACGAATCTTTTATGTTTGTAAATATTAAAAATGTCTGGTCCTTCTAGTCCTACCCTTGTAGGCCTCCCACCTCCAACAGGTGAGAAATCTCCCTTAGGCGATGGAGGGACTCCTATTCCGCCGCCGGCGGCCCCCTCCGGCCTTCCACCACTACATCCTGGACCACCTCCTCTTACAAAAAAAGAAAAGAACCGAATAAAAATAGAAGGTATTGCTCCTCGTCATCCTACTGGAACAGGAAGGAAAACAAGGAAACGTAAATCTAAAAGTCGTCGTCGTCGAAACGGACGGACGTATCGGCGTTCATAGGTTTAGAATATTCTGAAACTTTCTTTTCAAAGAAATTAGTTTTACCTTCCAATGAAATTAATTCCATAAAATCAAATGGATTTTGAGCACCAAAGATTTTAGGAATACCTAATTGAAGAGCTAGTCGATCAGCAACGAATTGAATGTATTGAGTCATATCTCGTGCATTCATTCCAATTAATGAACAAGGTAATGCTTCACAAATAAATTCAGTTTCAATTTTAACTGCTTCTACAATAATATCTTGAATTTCTTCACGAGAAAGTTTATTTTCCAAAAGATGATAAAGAGCAACAGCAAATTCTGTATGTAAACCTTCATCTCTTGAAATTAGTTCATTTGAAAATGTAAGACCAGGAAGTAAACCACGTTTCTTTAACCAATAAATAGCACAAAATGACCCACTAAAGAAAATACCTTCAACACATGCAAATCCTACTAGACGAGTAGCATAAGATTCAGGTGAATCAATAAATTTTAGTGCCCACAAAGCTTTCTTTTGAATACATGGACTTAAATCAATTGCACGAAATAATTTCTTTTGTTCTTCAGGATCTTTAATGTATTGGTCAATCAAAAGAGAATAAGTTTCAGAATGAATACCTTCCATTGCATTTTGAAAACCATAGAATAGACGAGCAACAGGAGAACTAATTTCTTTTTGGAATCGTGTAGCAAGATTTTCTTGGACGATTCCATCAGAACCAGCAAAGAATGCTAGAACTTGTGAAATGAAATATTTTTCAGGGTCTGATAATTTATTCCAATCTTCTTTATCTTTTGAGAAATCAATTTCTTCAGGAATCCAGAATACTGCAACAGATTTTTTGTAAAGTTTCATTAATTGTTGTTCTTTAGGAGAAATAGGGAACAAAGTATACTTTTCTCCCATTGTCTTTGAGGATGTGTCAAATAGCGGCTCCATATTCTTTACCATTAATATAAAAATGGCAAATTCGTTTTCACCAAACTATTTAAATAATATATTTCAACAATCGGTCGTTCAAGGTCCTACTGGTCCTACTAGTGCTATAGATTTAGTTGATTTAAGGAATATTCAAAGTTCAGGAACTGGAACAATTAATAATTTAAGTGTTCGAACTTTTACAGGTGGAACTGGAACAATTAATAATTTAAGTGTTGGAACTTTTACAGGTGGAACTGGAACATTTAATAATTTAAGTGTTGGAACTCTAACAGGTGGAACTGGAACATTTAATACTTTAACTGTTACAAATTTATCTGGAACTTTAGGAAGTAATTTATCAAATCATGGAAATAATGTTGTAACAATAAATCCTGGTGTATCATATAATATTTATTCTGCTACAGGTCTACCTGCAATATATTCTGTAGTTTTTACAGCACAAAAAACTGATGGAACTTATTCTGGAGGTATAAATCAATATTGGGATGGTATTAATTTATTAGGTGGTTATGATTATGGAACTAATACAGATATAAGAATAAAAACTGCAGGTCCAATAGCAAGTTTTCTTAATCAATCACCAACTGGTTTAAATATGATATTTAATGTATTTAAAATAATGAGCAAATAATTAAATCTTTCCTACAATTTTATGTATTGATAATGCTGAAACACCTGAAACATCTGAAACAATTTTCATATCTGATTTAGATTTTAAATTCATTACTTTTGCTATTACACCTGCAACAATAGTTTTAGGTGTATGTTCAAATTCATCTTCTGATTTCAAAGAAATTTCATATAAATAATCTAAAATCTTATCTCTTTGTGAATCATTTAAGTTTAAGGAAGCACATAATCTTTCTGCTAATCCTACTTGTGTTTGTAAAACTGAATTTTCTGTTGGATTAAATTGACTAATTGCCTTACATAATGCACGAATATTTACAACGAATAATTTAGCTATTTCTTCATGACTACGTGGAGCATTATTATTACGACAAGATACAAATACGGAAGCAGCCATTAATGAACGACGAGTTTCTCCTCGAACTTTTTGTGCATCTTCCATTTGTTTATAAAGTCCACATGCATCCATAATAATAGCTTTTGGTAATCCTGCTTGTGTACATGATAATTGAATAGCATCAAATATACCCATCCATGATCTTTGACTATTTGAAGACAAAGACCAGCATGATAATCTTTGAATTGATTTTAGATTTGTATTATTTGCTGCAATACCTTTAAAAGATACCATAGAACCATATGAAGAATCAGGAAGAAGTTCAGATGTTACAAATCCTGTACGACATTGATCTTCACCTTTTGAATCTTCATAATTACGCCATTCTGCACCTTCATCTATAATTTTAGATTGAATTTCTCCACATGTCGTACATACTCTCTCACCTTCATCAATTATAAGATTATGTTGACAACTCATTTTAAGAAAAGTTAATTAAGAAATTTATTTTTCCGTTTTTTCATTAGGTGAATATGATAAAGATAAATCTATTATTGAACCATATTGAGGAAATATTTTAGAAAAATGTACTTCAAATAATTCATGAAATAAATGTTTTAATTTATCTGTTAATGAATGCATAAATAAAAATACAGCAAAAATATAGAATATACCTGAAATATAATTATCAACTAAAACATCTAATTGTTTACGAACAGGAAATACAGGTGGAGCTAATTCAATTATAAGTCCACTCCAAAATGCTATAATAGACAACAAAGAAATTTCTACAGAAACATCTAAAAGTTTATAAGTCATAGATCTTTTTTCCCATTTTTCATCATATTCATCAAATAAATAATATAAAATGTATGATACAAATACACCTAAAAGAGTATAAAATATTGCTAATAATGAAGCATTCATACTAACATAAAATTTTTCTTTTGAATTCATATATGGTGGCATTCTTATATTAATCTGTGGATTTTAGAATCATTACACCTCCTCCTATCATAGCAATAGCTAAATAATCATGTAAGTGTAAAACTTCTTTGAAATAAAGAACACCAACTGTAGTTGTTGCCATAACTGATAACCCTGACCAAAGAGCATTCGTAAATGCTAATCCAGATAAGGAAAATGTTTTAACTAACATACCACCAACACCTATATAAAATAATACACCAAGAAGAAAATATTTCCAATCTTTTATAGATGTCTTAAAACATGACATCGCACATGTTTCAAGAGCAACAATAATTAATACGTAAAATATTATCTTAAGATACTCCATTGTTTATTCACGCGACATAAAAGCAATAGTAGATGGATCGTAAACTTGTGGACGATAATTTGTTGCTAATATAGGTTTACCTAAATCTCTAGTTTTTACTGGTTTTAACCATGAAATCATTAAATATTTAGTTTCAACTACCCATACCCAATAACCTGCTTTTGAAAATGCAGTAGTAAGATATTCCAAGGCTTCTTTTAATGAAAATAAAGGATAACCAAATACATATGTTGGAACTTCAAATACTATATATGGAGCATTAGAATTATGTATTGCCTGAGTTCTTATTTTTGCTTGAATTTGTGCTATAACAGGAATCATAGCAGCCATTCTATTTTGTTTTCTTTCTTCTTGTTCATCCCATACGTCACGAGCTTTCAACATGCTTTAATTATATTAAGTAAAGATGGTTTTACATTTCAAAAAACTTGTTTTAAGTGGTGGAGGTATGAAAGGAATTTTACATGTAGGTGCTTTAAATGAATTAGCTAAACATCAAGAACTTAAATTTCCTGATGGTGTTTGGGGATGTTCTATTGGTGCTGTGTTAGGTATTTTAGTTGCATTTGAAAAACCCCTGAAAACAGAACTTCTTATGAAATATATGAAATGGAATACATTATTACCTGAACCAAAATTAAGTAATATAACTGAATCATTTAGTTCAAAAGGATTATTTCCAATGGATAAATTTTCAGAAACTGTAAATGAATTTATGAAATCTGAATTTGATATTGATCTTACAACTACAAAAATTGGTGACGCTAAGATGCCTTTATATATAGTAGCTTCAAATATAACTAAAGGTATTCCAACAATATTTACAAAAGATGTTCTTTTAATTGATGCTTTGAGATGTTCTTGTTGTTTACCTTTTATTTTTAAACCACAAGAATTATATGGTCAATTATATGTTGATGGTGGAGTATTTGTTCCTTATTTAAATATGATAGTTCCTGATGGATTACATTTAATTTTAACTAAAAAAGGAGCTAAAAATATTACTCCTGAAAAAATAGATTTATTAAGTCCTATAGATTATTTAAAAACTCTTTATTTAATGTCTGTAGATCATTATAAAAATTTTAATAGACCTGAATATTTTATATTTTTAGATTATCCAAAATTATCTGCAAATTCT
>ENA-UPTJ01002001-UPTJ01002001.1-marine-metagenome-genome-assembly--contig:-NODE-2001-length-10208-cov-6.163498_pt1 | contig 10208 bp, 10 predicted proteins | sample MGYA00238168_ERZ767080 | MGnify/ENA primary metagenome ERZ767080 (study PRJEB28935, sample SAMN06266237) | marine metagenome | isolation source: Columbia River Estuary | place: USA:Columbia River... | reverse complement strand
CTCTTATCAAGCCATGTCAGATGACTTGCTGAACCTAATACAGGAACTGAACATTGCAAATGCCTACATTTTAGCACATTCAATGGGTGGGAAAACCGCCATGCTTTTTGCAGATCAACATCCCCAAAAAGTCATAAAATTGATACCCGTTGATATTGCACCTAAAGCTTATCACGCAGGACATCTTGAGTACATTCAGGCATTTAAAAGCATTGATTTTAGCAAAATTCAATCCAGAAAAGAAGCAGATGATGCTTTCCTCCCCTTTGCCCCCATCTTGGGTGTACGGCAGTTTCTATTGAAAAACCTCGAAGTAAATCCTTCTGGGGGATATCAACTCAAAATAAACATCAATGCCATTGAGAATCATTATTACGATATCATTGGCGGATTGAATTTTCAGAATGTATTCAGCGGTGAAACACACTTCATTTTGGGTGAAAAAAGTGGTTATCTGAAAGAATCCGACAAACCCTATATTGAAAAACATTTTCCTAATTCTCAATACCATACTATTAGTAAAGCCGGACATTGGGTTCATGCCGATAACCCATTGGAATTTCTGCAAGTCGTAAAAGAAATTATTGACTAACTTCGCCTTTCATGAGAAATAAGTGGGTCATTATTCTGCTTTTGTCGGGCTTCATAAACGTGAAGGCCCAAATAAGTTCTGTTTCTGATTCTTTTGGCAAGAAAAATGAAGAAAAAAGCTGGATTCTCATGCATGTTGCCGGAACATATAGCGTAAACTCAGGAGATTGGGCCGATAGATATCCCGCTTATACAGCCCTTCCACTAAGATTGGAATACTACCACAAAAACAAATATACTGTCGGCATTGACTACAGCTTTTATCTTGGATCGCAAGTAAATATAACGGGAATGTTTCCAGATATGACTGACGATGATGGATCCCTAAGAGACAATAACGGTTACCCTGCAGTTGTTCGAACTTACATGAGAGGTTGGTCAAGCCGTGCATATGCGCTAAAAATTATCCCTTTATTTTATTCGCCATCCAAAGAAGCTCGATGGTCACTTCAATTGGGTGGAGGGTTAGGATATACACGTCATTATACTAAGTTCAATTTTGATCTAGACATGGTTCCCCAATTGGAAGGTGCTTACTTAGGGGGATACGACAGACTGAGCGCAGGCACACAACTATTTGAACAAATTCGATTTCAATATTTAGACAATTCTGCTGTTTCATTAACTGCAGGCTTTGAATTTCTACAGGGCTTCACAAAACAACAAAGAGCTTATGATTTTACTACTCGTAGTATCCCAAATCAAGGTTATTTTGACCTTGGCTTTGGGGCATTTTTAGGAGTAATAATACCTATTCGATTGGGTCAAACTTCGTCTACCGAAGAATACTATATTGATTAAATGACACGGTGGATTTATAATCTTATCGCAATTTTCACAAATGGAATCTTAACGATTGTATCAAAATTCAATCAAAAAAATAAGATCTCTAAAATTCTTTTTGGCCGCAAAAACAGCCTAGTTGATATTCAAAATTTAAATTCCTCACTCCCAAAAATTTGGATTCATACTGCATCTCTAGGTGAATTTGAAATGGCGATTCCGCTAATTCTTGAATTAAACCAACAATATCATTGTTGTATTACTTTTTTCTCCCCATCCGGATTTGAAAATGCACAATTACCTCAAAATTGCAGTAAGTATTACTTACAGAATGATAGCATTTCAAAGGCAAAGCAATGGATAAAATTCTTAGACCCTCAAATTGCGATTTTTGTTAAATATGAATTTTGGATCAATCACCTTCACGAATTGAATTCACGCCAAATACCCTTTGTTTATTGGAATATTCTCCTTAGAAAAAACCATTTTTTAGGTTCTTTTTGGGGACAAAAATGGCGATCAGAACTCAATCAGTGCAAAAAATTCTTTGCTCAAAATTTAGAAACTGAACAATTATTAAAAAAATGGATTTCACCTAAATCAAACGTTGAAGTATTAGGCGATGCGCGTTATTTAAGAGCTGCTCAACTTCGCGAGTCAGCCAAAGACGTTCCCCCATCGATAATTGAATTTTGTCAGCATTCTGATGTACTCATACTCGGATCTTGTTGGGATGAAGAAGTGGAAGTTCTTCGAGAAACGTTATCAAAATTGAAATTCCCTGAATCATACAGGTACATTGTCGCACCGCATGATTTAAGTGAAGCACGCATCCAAAAAATTCAAAAAACACTTTCAAATCCTGACAGTCATGTATTTAGATTTTCTCAAATTTCAGACCCTTCGGAGGTTAATGTCCCCCGAAAAGAAAAAATAAACATTGGTATATTAGATTCAATAGGTTGGTTATCTAGAACTTATCATTGGGGTGATATTGCTTTGGTAGGTGGAGGATTCGGAAAAGGATTACATAATATAATTGAGCCACTAGCCGCGGGTTGTTTTGTGCTATTCGGACCAGAAACAGATAAATTTCCTGAAGCCATTGATACCATTAATGCAGACGTAGCAGCACAAGGCAATAACATTCTAGATTTGTCAGAAAAGCTAGCTAATACTCTGAATAGGGATGATTTCCATGAATTAAGGGGTCAAGTAAATCAATATTTTAACCAAAAAATCAAGCCTATAAGTCAGGCTAAAAATGAAATCTGCAACTATATACTGACAAACTGACAAGTCAAACTGCTAAAATTTCCGATTTTTTTGATTGGCACAGATTTGGATATTTCTGCGACAAGAAACAAATCGTAAATATAAAATATGTCAGTTAACATTAAACCATTGGCAGACCGCGTTCTGATAGAGCCGGTTGCCGCTGAGCAAACTACTGCGTCTGGTATCATTATTCCTGATACCGCTAAAGAAAAACCACAAAGAGGTAAGGTAATTGCTGTTGGTGTAGGAAAACCTGATGAACCTATGACGGTTAAAGTTGGTGACACTGTGTTATACGGCAAATATGCAGGTACTGAAATTAACGTGGAAGGAAATGATTATTTAATCATGAGAGAAAGCGACATTTTAGCAATCATTTAATTCAATCATTAAACAATTATGGCAAAGAAAATAGATTTCAATCTTACCGCTCGCGACGGATTAAAGCGCGGAGTGGATGCATTGGCTAATGCAGTTAAAGTTACTTTAGGGCCCAAAGGTCGTAATGTAGTTATCGATAAAAAATTCGGTGCTCCACAGGTAACCAAAGACGGTGTAAGTGTTGCTAAAGAAATCGAATTAAAAGACCCAGTTGAGAACATGGGTGCTCAAATGTTGAAGGAAGTAGCTAGCAAAACTGCTGATATTGCAGGTGATGGTACTACTACTGCAACTGTTTTGGCTCAAGCAATTGTTACTGCTGGTTTGAAAAACGTAGCTGCAGGTGCTAATCCGATGGACTTAAAGCGCGGTATTGAAAAAGCGACTAAAGCTGCGGTAGAAAGATTAAATCAGTTGGCACACCCAGTAGGTGATGACAATACCAAAATTGAGCAAGTAGCATCTATCTCTGCTAACAATGATCCAACTATTGGTTCTTTGATTGCAGAAGCCATGAAAAAAGTAGGCAAAGATGGTGTTATCACTGTTGAAGAAGCTAAAGGACTTGAAACTACAGTTGAAGTAGTTGAAGGTATGCAGTTTGACCGTGGGTATTTGAGCGCATATTTCACTACCAATACTGAAAAAATGGAAGCAGAACTTGAAAATGCGTTCATTTTGATCTACGACAAAAAAGTAAGTACCATGAAAGACTTGCTTCCAGTATTGGAAAAAGTAGTTCAAACAGGTCGTCCTTTGGTGATCATTGCTGAAGATATTGAAGGTGAAGCACTAGCTACATTGGTAGTTAACAAGATTCGTGGTTCACTCAAAATTGCTGCTGTAAAAGCTCCTGGTTTTGGAGATCGCAGAAAAGAAATGTTGCAAGATATCGCTGTATTAACCGGTGGCACTGTAATTTCTGAAGAGCAAGGACGCAAACTCGATGATGCAACTTTAGCTGATTTGGGTACTGCTGAAAAAATTACCATTGATAAAGACAATACTACCATTGTAAATGGTGCTGGTCAGAAAGAGGCAATTCAAGCACGCATCAACCAAATCAAGGTTCAAATTGAAAATACTACCAGCGATTACGATCGTGAAAAATTGCAAGAGCGTTTGGCGAAATTGTCAGGCGGTGTAGCAGTTCTTTACATTGGTGCTGCAACTGAGGTTGAAATGAAAGAAAAGAAAGACCGCGTTGACGATGCGCTACACGCAACTCGCGCTGCGGTTGAAGAAGGTATCGTACCAGGTGGTGGAGTGAGCTTCATCAGAGCTATTTCTGCTCTTGATGGATTGACCGGTGCCAACGAAGACGAAACTACAGGTATTCAGATTGTTCGTCGTGCTTTGGAAGAGCCTTTGCGTCAAATCATTGCCAATGCAGGTGGTGAAGGTAGCATCGTGGTTCAAAAAGTGTTGGAAGGCAAAGACGACTTCGGATACAACGCTCGTACTGATGTTTATGAAAACTTGATCAGTGCAGGTGTAATTGACCCAAAGAAAGTATCTCGTGTAGCTCTTGAAAACGCCGCTTCAATTGGTGGAATGATCTTGACCACAGAATGTGTGTTGAGCGAAATCCCAGAAGAAGAAAAAGGACATTCACATGGTGGAATGGACGGAATGGGCGGTATGGGCGGTATGATGTAATCATCTCCAATCTAACATTTCAAAGAGGCTGCCTCAAAAGGGCGGCCTCTTTTCGTTTAACCACAATTTGAACCTATCTTTGCCGCGTGCCAAGAACCATGGGAATTGACTTCGGGTTAAAAAGAACGGGAATCGCAATAACCGATCCCCTCAATCTATTTGCTCAACCACTCACAACCATCAGAACATCTGATTTTCCTGTTTGGTTCAAAGATTATCTGCAACATGAACCCGTTGATTGTATAGTGGTTGGAATGCCCATCAGACTCACTGGAGAAGACACTCATTCTACTCAAACAGTTCGCGATTTCTTGCAATGGCTCAAAGAAAATTATCCTGAATTAAAAGTTGAAACAATCGATGAACGATTTAGCAGCCATGAAGCTCAAAATCAAATCATCGCCATGGGGAAATCAAAAAAAGACCGAAAAGACAAAGGCTTGATCGACACTGTTTCAGCTACAATCATTTTACAAACCCATCTTCAAAGAATATCATGATACTTCCAATATACGCCTACGGACAACCTGTTTTGAGAAAAAAGGCCGAAGAAATTGATTTTAATGATCCTGAATTAACCAAACTCATTGCTGACATGTTTGAAACCATGTACGACTCAAACGGCATTGGTTTAGCGGCTCCTCAAATAGGAAAATCAATCAGACTTTTCATCGTTGACGGTTCAGAAATTGAAGACATCAATCCCGAAGGATTTAAAGAAGTATTCATCAATCCCACCATTCTAGAAGAGTTCGGCGAAGAATGGGAATTTGAAGAAGGTTGCTTGAGCATTCCTGATGTACGTGCCAATGTTAAACGAAAAGGCGAACTAAAAATTCATTATTGGGATGCCAATTTCCAAGAGCACACAAAATCTTTTGACGGAATGGCCGCAAGAATTATCCAACATGAGTATGACCATATTGAGGGTATACTTTTCACTGACAGAATCAGCCCACTTAAAAGATCCATGCTTAAAAGAAAAATGGATGGTATTTCTCGCGGAATTACACGGGCTGATTATAAAATGAAGTTTTATAAACGCTAAATTGCGCAAATGATTCATTATCTGAGAATCATTAGACCCATCAACTTACTTTTAACCGTTCTTACACAATGGTTGTTTTATCTATCTGCATCCAGAATCAACTCTGGAATAAGTACTTTTGACCTTTCCAATTTAAGATTCCCAGAAAGTATCACCGCAACATTAGCTTGTGTTTTTGTTGCCGCTGGCGGATATGTAATTAATGATATTTTTGATATCGAAACCGACAAAATCAATAGACCAGGTAAACGCATAGCCGTTGAAAGTACATCAGTTAGGTCTATGAGAATCTATTATGCTTCTTTAACCTTATCTGGAATTGTCTTGGGCTTCATTACAGGTCCAGGTATGGGAATACTATCCTCAGTTATAGCTATTCTACTTTTTTTCTATTCAAGCGATTTTAAGGCCGAATTCTTGATGGGAAATTTGCTCATTTCCTTAATGGCAGGGATGGTCGTTTACATCGCTTCAAGAGGAGTTTACCTTGTTAACAAAGCATATTTTGCAGAGTTTTCAAGCATTGCATTCTTCATTACATTTGCCCGAGAACTAATAAAGGATTTAGAAGATTATGACGGCGATAAAGAACAAGGCTATGAAACTTTTGCCATCAGTAGTGGTCAATTAAAAACCAAAATCCTCTCAAGTTTTTTTATAGCATGCAGCATGGGGTTACTCATATTGATTGGCCTTACAGGAAACGAATTAGAATATTGGGTATTTACAGGCCTAATCCTTGGGCCTTTACACCTTTATTTGCTTTGGAAGATTTACATGTCCTCAGAGAAAAAACACTACAGCCATATTTCAAAATGGCTAAAATACGCCATGTTCATTGGCCTATTGGCCAGCTTAGTCAGTTAAAACAGAATTCTCCCCCTTTGATTCTTCCCAAGCCTTACTCACCTCTTCCAATTCTGTATACCATTCGGCACCCATCTTTCGAATCAAAGGTTCCTTTAAAAACTCAAATACCCGAACATTCAACTCAGATCCTGCCTTGCACGCTGGATTGCAAATATCCCACTTATGATAATTCAGTGCTGTGTAAGTTCCATAACGCTTGGCTCTTATTGGATACAAATGACAACTAATAGGTTTCTTAAATTCCGTTTCACCAGCTTCATAGGCCATCTCAAAGCTGCATTTTGCAATGCCACTCCCATCGTACTGTACAAATACGCATTCACCTGATTTCTGACATTCCGTTACCAATTCACCATCAGGATCACGAGTGTGAAAACCTTTTTCAGTAAGATACTCTAATGCATCTGCACGCATGTATTTCTTAACAGTAGGCAAGACCTTCTCAATGATCTCCAATTCAGAGTGCAATAAAGGAGCGCCAGCATCGCCTTCAATGCAACATGCGCCTTTACACTGATCTAACTGACAAACAAACCGTTTATCAAGAATATCTTCAGATAAAATGGCATCGCCTACAATGATCATGTATTGGGATTTAAGTACTTTTCAGGACCCAAATCTTCTAAGCGCTTGGCTTTCTCGAGTACTTCTGACTCCATTTCTTTCTTGAAAGCAATCACTTTATCTGAGATTTCCTCATCGTAAATGCCCAAGATTTGAGCTGCCAAAATACCTGCATTTTTTGCCCCATTGATAGCTACCGTTGCTACAGGCACTCCAGGAGGCATCTGAACAATGGAGTATAAACTATCAATGCCGCTCATGGTCTTTGATTGAATAGGCACACCAATCACTGGCAGATGGGTCATAGAAGCTACCATACCGGGTAGATGCGCAGCACCACCAGCACCCGCTATAATAACACAAATGCCTCGATCAGCCGCATGTTCAGCGTATTCGAATAAGCGTTCAGGAGTTCTGTGTGCCGAAACAATGGTAGTTTCTGTCTCCACTCCCAATTGATTTAAAATAGTGGTGGCTTCCTTCATGACCGGAAGGTCGCTATCTGAGCCCATGATTATGCCTACTCTTATCATATTATTATTCTGTTGGATGTAACTTAAAACCTAAAAATGAAATAGCTATGTATGCAAAATAGAACAAAGCAAAGCCGTAATTTCCAAAAACAATTAAGAAAACCACTGCAAAAGCCAATACTAAGTATCTAAAAAGATTCAATCCGTCTGTTTTATTGAATTTCAACGACAACATTGGATAATCACTCACCATCATGTATCCCGCAATCAAAGGCATATACAACCATACGTAAAAGTGATTCAACCATTCCAACTCAATGAAGCCAAAACGAAATTCAGCGAGACCAGAAACATCGTTAAACATGGCCCAAGAGCCCAAAACCAAACCGGTCAAAGGGGTGGGAATTCCCATAAAGTTCGTTTTTTGATTTTCGCTTACGTTAAACACGGCCAAACGATAAGCAGCTGCCAGCGGAATCAACATCCAAACATAAGAATTGATGCAAAAACCAGTTGGCGGACAAGCTCCACGCATCATCATGAAGTATCTCCAAATTAAACCAGGAACAACTCCAAAAGATACCACATCGGCTAAACTATCCAATTGTTTTCCCAATTCACCGTCAACGCCTAAGGCGCGGGCTGCCATGCCATCAAAAAAATCCAAAATAGAAGCTAAAACCATCAACGCAAAAGCAATCCCTGGTTGATTCTGCATAACAAAGGTGATAGCCAACAATCCGCAGGCCAAGTTGCCTAAGGTGATTAAATTAGGAATGGACTGCTTCATGCTGCAAAATTAGTCAAAAATATGCTGAACGTAGTTTACAGATACTCCCCATGCATTCCACCTGTTGGCGGTTTTGGTTTGATCAAACGGAATTTTAGTTCCTTGATAGTACCAATTTGTGGGCGATAAATCACTCTGATATTGAGCTCTAATACCCAAACTTGTCATATTATCTATATAAAAGTTGAATCCAACAGCACCACCAACCAGAAAACCGGGATCCACAATTATTGCATCTTTCAATTCATTGTTTAACAATAAAATACTTTTAGATTGTGACTCCATTTTCAAGCGATTTTCATTATAACCCGAAAATCCGACCAAATCAAAGGAAAATCGGCCAAACTTCTTTTCAAAACCGCCCTGAAATAAAAGATTCCAATTGTTGTAATAAAAATTGGCGAAAGCATCGCTGCTTTGATTTAACCTGCCGTTTTTACCTTGTTCAGTCAAGGTGTAATTGCCGGCAAGTCCAAATTTCCAAAAACCATTGGTAGCCATGATTTCATGGTAAAAAAATTGTCTAGGCTTAATATCAAATTCCCTTCCTTCATTGCTAAACCAACCCGAAACCTGGTCTAGTTGCATATTCAAAACTCCCCATCCTGTAAGGCCCAAATGAACGCCCCACTCTGATTGTGTGGCTTTTTCTACTTCATTGGCAGATTCCAACTCCTCATTCAAATCTTTCTGAAGTTTAGAATTCCGCTCAAAATTCACCACCGCAAAATCATACTTTGATTTTAATGAATTGAGCTGACCTTCCTTATCATTGAGATCATAAATCACTATTCCTGGGGTGAAGGCCAATTTCATTTTATGGATTTCATCTTCAGCTGTAGCACCGTAAAGTTGCTCGCTTCTATCCCAGTAAAAAATACCCATGCTCACCGTTTTAAGCGTGGAATCTTGAGATTTCAATCTATTCATCACGCTGTTAAAATTATACCAGCCACAATCCACATCGCTTGGAACATTTGAAATATGACAACGACCAAATTGTCCGAAGAACTTAGATTCAGGATATTTATCCAACAAGTTTTTCATCCGCGAGTACATTTTACTCTCACGCCAATGAGCTTGGTGAGCCGTTCTGCGCAAATCATTCCATTTAAAAACTTCGTCAATTCCTTCTTTAATGATTAAAAATTCTGCGTAATCTTCTTTCAACCAATCTTTATATATGCTCAGATTACTAAAAATAGAATCATCGGTAATTAACGAGGTAAAGTCACTGCTCGAATATGAAAACCCGCCTGACTCCTCGTCCTTTTCAATTGTTACGACGGTATCTACCAAAACCTCCTTTTGATATTCTTGCAGGCTATTGGTGAAATTTCGTGTCACAATATTTCTGAATGCATAAACTTTAGATGCCAAAACCAAAGGTAAACCGTGTTTCTGTTCCATGTTTTGTAAGAAATCACTCATCCTCAAAACAGATAGATCTTGAAAACGCTCCACATCTATTCCGTGAATACGAATCCGGTCTTCTACCGGCAACTTCATGTTCCAATCATGCAGTGAATAGAATAACTTCATGTAGGCAGGCGAAGAAATTCCCTGTAATGCTTGCAACGCATAAACATCGTCTTCAGTGATGTATTTCTGCAAATAATAAGCCCTAGCAGGACTTAATTCTATGATATAATCTCTGTACCCGCAATTTTCATAAAGGGCCCTCATGAATGAATATTCCATCAATGCGTAGGCTTCAACTTCGGAATGGTTCTCTCCGCTCATCACCACCCTGCTTTCGCGAGCCTTTTCA
>ENA-UPTJ01002000-UPTJ01002000.1-marine-metagenome-genome-assembly--contig:-NODE-2000-length-10220-cov-4.047319_pt1 | contig 10220 bp, 10 predicted proteins | sample MGYA00238168_ERZ767080 | MGnify/ENA primary metagenome ERZ767080 (study PRJEB28935, sample SAMN06266237) | marine metagenome | isolation source: Columbia River Estuary | place: USA:Columbia River... | reverse complement strand
CTCTGGAAAGGGGTCATCGCGGCCTAAGACTGCACGCACCTGCGCGTCAAAATCAGCGTAGTGCTGGGTTTGCGCCCAGATGAGAAACATCAAGTGATGTGGGTCTATCGCCACGATTTTACCTGCTTTCGCCCAGCCGTTGATAACTTTTGCCTTTTCATCGACGAGCGTTTTGAGTGCGGGCATTGTGTCACCAAGATGGGGTACGCCTTGCAGCACTTCGTTCGCGAATAGACGGCTTTCGCGGGGGTAGTCGCGGCTCAAATCCAACTTGCGTTTGGCGTATCCGAGAATTTCTTCAATCGGGTCGCCAGCATCGTCCATCTTGCGCAGCGGATCGAGCCACGCTGACAAGAGGCTGGTCAGCAACTGCTGGTGAATCTCTTCTTTGGACGGAAAGTAATAAAGCAGATTTGGCTTTGAGAGCCCTGCTGCATCAGCAATTTGATCGAGGGTCGCGCCGCGAAACCCGAATTGCGAGAATACCTCTAGCGCAGCCGCGAGGATGGCTGTCCGGTTCTTTTTCTGAATGCGTGTCGCTGGCTTTGTCATATCGGATTCACCTTATGCACAATAATTTGCCAATGCCCAAAAAAATCGACCATTTCGCGATATCTTACGTCGATTGCGTAATTTCTGTGCGTAAAACTTGACAGAAACGCGGCCCCTGTTAGCGTTGCTTTGACCAGTTGGTTAAAACACAACCGTTTGGCAGGCGGTTTCCTCCCCGAGCCTGCCAGACGGTTTCCCTAAGAGGAGATACGCATGGCTGCCCCTGCACAAAACTTACGGATCAATCCCGAGCGGCTATGGGATAGTCTGATGGAGATGGCCAAGATTGGGCCCGGTGTTGCGGGTGGTAATAATCGGCAAACGCTCACGGATTTTGATAGCGCAGGGCGTCACCTGTTTCAGGACTGGTGCAAGGCTGCGGGCTGCACGATGGGGCTAGCCCAGATGGGCAATATGTTTGCGCGGCGCGAGGGCACGGACCCTGATGCGCTGCCTGTTTATGTCGGTTCGCATTTGGACACGCAGCCGACGGGCGGCAAATATGACGGTGTTCTGGGAGTTCTTGGCGGACTTGAGATTTTGCGCACGATGAACGACCTTGATATCAAGACAAAGCACCCGATTGTTGTGACGAATTGGACGAATGAAGAAGGGACGCGCTATGCTCCTGCGATGCTGGCCTCTGGTGTGTTTGCTGGGATGCATGAACAGGATTGGGCTTATGATCGTGTTGATGCCGAGGGCAAAAAATTTGGTGATGAATTGAAGCGGATCGGCTGGCGCGGCGAGGAAAAAGTGGGTGATCGTAAGATGCACGCCTTCTTTGAATTGCATATCGAACAGGGGCCGATATTGGAGGCCGAGGACAAGCAAATTGGCGTTGTCACTCACGGTCAGGGGCTTTGGTGGTTAGAAGTTACGTTGATTGGTAAGGACGCCCATACTGGGTCTACTCCGATGAATATGCGGGTAAACGCGGGGCTTGGGATGGCGCGCATGACCGAGCTTGTGCATACGATTGCGATGGATAACCAGCCGGGTGCAGTGGGTGCGATAGGGCAGTGTAATGTCTATCCCAATAGCCGCAATGTGATCCCAGGTAAGTGTGTCTTCACGATTGATTTCCGCTCGCCAGATTTGGAAAAGCTGACGGCGATGCGCGCGAGGTTTGAGGCCGAGGCGCCCGCGATTGCGGATGCTTTGGGTTTGACGATGACGATAGAGCCTGTGGGGCATTTCGATCCTGTCACTTTTGATGAGAGCTGCGTGACGGCAGTGCGGAGTGCCGCCGAACGGCTGGGTTATTCCCACATGGATTTGATTTCCGGCGCTGGGCATGATGCATGTTGGATCAATCGCGTCGCACCGACGGCGATGGTGATGTGTCCTTGTGTTGATGGGTTAAGCCATAATGAGGCGGAAGAGATCTCCAAGGAATGGGCCGCCGCAGGTGCGGATGTTTTGTTCCATGCCGTGATTGAAACCGCTGGGGTGGTTGCGTGAGGATTGCCGTGGTGATGCTGCTCTTATCTGCCTGCGCCCGCCCGATAGTTGCGCCGCTTTTGCTGCCTTTGTCTGTGGACGAGGCCTTGCCCAGCGACATCGACCGATCCGAGGTCAACCGCGACCCTGACAGCTGTTATTTTTACACCCATGCGTCCGAGTTGTTTGTTGTGAAAGACCGCGACGGCAACCCGATTTGTATTCCGACCTAGAGGAGAAAACCCATGTCCACCGTGATCAAGAATGGAACGATAGTAACGGCCGATCTGACTTATAAGGCGGATGTTTTGGTTGAGGGAGGCGTGATCACGCAGATCGGGCCGAACCTGTCGGGTGACGAGCAATTGGACGCGACGGGGTGTTATGTAATGCCCGGTGGGATTGACCCACATACCCACCTTGAGATGCCGTTTATGGGCACCTATTCGACCGATGATTTTGAGAGTGGGACGCGTGCGGCCCTGTCTGGCGGCACGACGATGGTTGTCGATTTCGCGCTGCCTGCGCCTGGTCAGGGGCTGCATGATGCGTTGCAGATGTGGGACAATAAATCGGGCCGCGCCAACTGTGACTATTCGTTCCACATGGCGGTGACGTGGTGGGGCGAACAGGTTTTCAACGAGATGGAATCTGTGGTCCGTGATCGCGGGATCAATACGTTCAAACACTTCATGGCCTATAAAGGCGCTTTGATGGTGAACGACGACGAGATGTATGCCTCGTTTAACCGCTTGGCCGAACTGGGTGCGATTGCGATGGTTCATGCCGAGAATGGCGATGTTGTGGCCGAGTTGTCTGCGAAACTGTTGGCCGCTGGTAATACGGGACCAGAGGCGCATGCCTATTCCCGTCCCCCGCAAGTCGAGGGCGAGGCCACGAACCGTGCGATTATGATCGCCGATATGGCGGGGGTTCCGCTTTATGTGGTGCATACATCTTGCGAGGATTCCCACGAGGCAATTCGCCGTGCACGCATGCAGGGTAAGCGGGTCTGGGGCGAGCCTTTGATCCAGCATTTGACCTTGGATGAAAGTGAGTATTTCAACCAAGATTGGGACCATGCCGCGCGCCGCGTCATGTCGCCGCCGTTCCGCAATAAGCAGCATCAAGATAGTCTTTGGGCGGGTCTGCAAAGTGGGTCTTTGAGTGTTGTGGCCACGGATCACTGTGCGTTTACGACTGAACAGAACGTTACGGCGTAGGAGATTTTACGAAGATTCCGAATGGCACGGGTGGGCTTGAGGACCGCATGCCGATGCTCTGGACTTATGGGGTTGCCACTGGCCGTTTGACGATGAATGAATTTGTTGCCGTGACCTCGACCAATATCGCCAAGATTTTGAATTGTTACCCGAAGAAGGGGGCGGTTTTGGTTGGGGCTGATGCCGATTTGGTGGTCTGGGACCCTGAGAAATCCAAGACGATTACGGCCAAGACCCAGCAGTCCGCGATTGATTACAACGTGTTTGAAGGCAAAGAGGTTAAGGGCCTGCCACGGTTCACACTGACACGCGGGCAGGTCGCGATTTATGATGGCGAGGTGCGGACCCAAGAGGGTCACGGCAAGTTCGTGAAGCGCGCGCCGAATACCGCCGTCAACAAGGCGCTGTCGTCGTGGAAAGAACTGACCGCGCCGCGCCCTGTTGAGCGGTCAGGTATTCCTGCGAGTGGTGTCTAACTTGATCATTTCAGCCCAAAATCTCGATCTGACGTTTCAGACGAACGACGGCCCTGTGCATGCGCTTAAGGATGTGAGCCTTGAGATTGGGAAGGGTGAATTTGTCTCGTTTATCGGGCCGTCTGGCTGTGGCAAGACAACGTTTTTGCGGTGCATTGCGGGGCTGGAACAGCCTACTGGCGGGCAGATTTCTGTGAATGGTATGACGCCTGATGAGGCGCGGAAAGCCCGCGCCTACGGGTATGTCTTTCAGGCGGCGGGGCTTTATCCTTGGCGCACGATTGGTGGCAATATCAAGTTGCCGCTAGAGGTCATGGGTTTCTCGAAGGCCGAGCAGGCGGAGCGCGTGGCGCGTGTGATGGATTTGGTTGATCTGTCTGGGTTTCAGAAGAAGTTTCCTTGGCAGTTATCTGGTGGCATGCAGCAGCGGGCGAGTATCGCGCGGGCGTTGGCGTTTGATGCGGATATCTTGTTAATGGACGAGCCGTTTGGCGCGCTAGATGAAATCGTGCGCGATCATTTGAACGAACAGTTGCTGGCTCTTTGGGCGAGGACCGAAAAGACGATTGGGTTTGTGACCCACTCGATCCCCGAGGCCGTGTATCTGTCGACAAAGATCGTTGTGATGTCACCCAGACCGGGGCGGATTACGGATGTGATCGACAGCCCGCTGCCGCGAGAACGCCCGCTCGATATTCGTGATAGCAAGGAATTTATCGAGATCGCGCACCGCGTGCGTGATGGGTTGAGAGCGGGGCATCAAGACGATGTTTAAGCGTTCTGTCTTGCCAGTTCTGACGGTGCTTGGTGTGATCATGGCGCTTTGGTATGCCGCATGTATTCCAATGAACTCGGCATGGACGATCCAGCAGCTTGAGCGGTCTGGCGAGACGATGACCGTAAGTGAGCATATCGCGGATACTTGGGCGCAAGAACGGCCGCGCTTGCCCGCGCCGCATCAGGTCGCGGCGGAGTTATGGGATACGACGGTGATGAAGAAGATCACCTCGAAGAAGTCGCTGATCTACCATGGCTGGATTACACTGAGTGCGACGCTTTTGGGGTTCGGGATCGGGACGACCTTGGGTGTGCTTTTGGCGGTTGGTATCGTGCATAGCCGTGCGATGGATATGAGCGTGATGCCTTGGGCGATTGTCAGTCAGACCATTCCGATTATTGCGATTGCGCCAATGATTATCGTGGTGCTTTATTCGATTGGTGTGCAGGGAATGCTGCCAAAAGCGATTATTAGTGCCTATTTATCGTTCTTTCCTGTGGTTGTCGGTATGGTGAAAGGGCTGCGTAGCCCTGATGCAATGCAGCTCGATTTATTGCGTACCTATTCGGCAAACAAGTCGCAAAGTTTCTGGAAATTGCGGTTGCCCGCTTCGGTTCCCTATCTGTTTGCTTCGCTTAAGATCGGTGTCGCTGCTTCGCTTGTTGGTGCCATTGTCGGCGAGTTGCCGACGGGGGCCGTGCGTGGCTTAGGTGCGCGACTTTTGGCGGGGTCATACTACGGGCAGACGATCCAGATTTGGTCGGCGTTGTTTGCGGCGGCGATACTGGCCGCAGGGTTGGTTGCACTGATCGGGTTGTTGGAACGGGTCACGTTGCGCCGCATGGGAGAGCGCCCATGATATATGTCGTTGGTGCGTTGATCTTGTGGGGGCTGGGCTGGATGTTGAATGCGCGGCTGGCGAATGGGCCGCGTGCGAACACGCGCGCTGTGCAGATCGCTGTGCCTGTGATCTTTGGCGCGACGATTTTGCTGATTTGGGAATTGATCGTGCGGGGGCTGTCTGTGCCTTTGGTAATCCTGCCGCCGCCCAGTATGATTGCCACTACTTTTGCCAATAGCTTGCCGATCCTTTGGGCTGATTTTGTGCAGACCTTTGTGAAGGGTGCGTTGTCTGGTTTCGTGATCGGAGGCGTTGCCGCTTTCCTGCTGGCGATTGTGGTGGATCGCTATGATTTTCTGCGCCGTGGCCTGCTGCCCGTGGGTAACTTTATGGCCGCTTTGCCGATTGTGGGGACTGCGCCGATCCTTGTGATGTGGTTCGGGTTTGATTGGCAATCGAAAGCAGCTGTGGTCGTTGTCATGGTGTTTTTCCCGATCCTTGTGAACACGGTTGCGGGGCTGCGCGATACGTCGGACATACAGCGCGATTTGATGCGGACTTACGGGGCGAGTTACGGGCAGACCTTGTTTAAGCTGCGCCTGCCTGCCGCGATGCCGTTTATCTTTAACGGGTTGAAGATCGCGACGACGCTTGCCCTTGTGGGGGCGATTGTTGCGGAATTTTTCGGGTCTCCCACGCGCGGCATGGGCTTTCGGATTTCCACGAGTGTCGGGCAATTGGCCCTTGATATGGTCTGGGCCGAGATAGTGGTCGCGGCGCTGGCGGGTAGCTTTTTCTATGGTGCGATTGCGCTGTGTGAGAAGGGGGTGACGTTCTGGCATCCTTCACAGAGGTCATAAGAAACGACTTGGTACGGGTTCAACAAATCAACTGACTTGGAGGTCAACACGATGAAAACGATGATGATGGCAGCAGTCGCTGCGAGTATTGGCGGGATGGCTTTGGCGGATGAAAATCCGAACGATGTGAAGCTGCAATTGCAGTGGGTCACGCAGGCGCAATTCGCGGGTTATTACGTGGCGCTTGATGAAGGATTTTACGAGGAAGAGGGTCTGAATGTAACGATCCTTCCGGGTGGTCCCGATATTGCGCCGCCGCAGGTTCTGGCTGGTGGTGGGGCTGATGTGATGCTCAACTGGATGCCGTCGGCGCTCGCTGCACGTGAAAAGGGTTTGCCAGTCGTGAACATTGCGCAGCCGTTCAAGACCTCTGGTCTGATGCTGACATGCTGGAAAGATACGGGGATTACCTCGGTTGAGGACTTCAAGGGTAAGACAATTGGCGTCTGGTTCTATGGCAACGAATATCCGTTCCTGTCGTGGATGTCTCAGGCGGGGATTTCGACCGACGGTGGTGAGGATGGCGTGACTGTTCTCAAGCAGGGCTTTAACGTTGATCCGCTGTTGCAGCGTCAGGCCGATTGTATTTCGACAATGACCTATAACGAATATGGTCAGGTTTTGGATGCGGGCGTTTCGCCAGATGAGTTGGTGACATTCAAGTATGAAGATCAGGGCGTGGCCACGTTGGAAGACGGGATTTATGCGCTGGAAGGTAACTTAGAGGATCCAGAGTTCGTCGATAAGATGGTTCGTTTTGTGCGTGCCTCGATGAAAGGTTGGAAGTGGGCCGAAGAAAACCCTGATGCTGCGGCTGCAATTGTTTTGGACAACGACGAGACAGGTGCACAGACCGAATCGCATCAGGTCCGTATGATGGGCGAGATTGCCAAGCTGACTGCGGGATCGAACGGCGCGTTGGATGAGGCGGATTATCAGCGTACGGTCGATACGCTTTTGGCTGGCGGCTCTGATCCTGTAATCTCGGCAGCCCCTGAGGGCGCTTGGACCCATGCGATTACGGATGAAGCGTTGAAGTAACGCCGATTGACGCTTTGTCTGGCGCGTTGCAGAGATGCGGCGCGCCATTTTTCTGTCTGGAGCCTCCGGCGGGAGTTTGATTGGACATAGAAAACCCGACGTGTCGTATTTGGGATGGTCACCGCGCCCGCGTGGTGATTGTTTACGGCGAAACAAAGTGGGGATCGCATGACTTATCTTTTGGGTGTTGATACGGGCGGCACATATACGGATGCAGTTGTCTTGGATGAGGTGACTGATCAGGTTTTGGCGAGCGCGAAGTCATTGACGACGCGCCCTGATCTGGCAATTGGCGTTGGCCGTGCGATTGATGCGGCATTGGCCGAGGCCGCGATTAACCCTGCAGATGTGGCAATGGTTTCGTTATCCACGACCCTCGCAACGAATGCGTTGGTTGAGGGGCAAGGCGGAAAAATTGCGCTTGTTTTCATCGGCTTTGATCCAGCCGAATTGGGTCGTGCGGGGCTGACGGATGCGCTTCGTGGTGATCCTGTGATTTCGATGGCGGGCGGACATTCGCATTCTGGATCTGAGGTTGTGCCGCTTGATTTGGACGCGTTGCGCGAGGCGGTTTTGGCTTTGGATGCTGGTGTGACTGGCTTTGCGATTGCAGCAAGCTTTGCCACGCGCAATGCCGCGCATGAGGTTGCTGCGCGTGAATTGATCCGCGAATTGACGGGCAAGCCAGTGACCTGTTCGCACGAGTTGTCGAACGCTTTGGGTGGGCCGAAACGGGCGTTGACCGCTGTTTTGAATGCACGATTAATCGGGATGATTGATGGGTTGATCGGCGCCTGCGAAGGGCATTTAGCGAAGGTTGGCATTGCCGCGCGTTTGATGGTTGTTCGCGGAGATGGGGCGTTGGTGTCTTCGAGTGTCGCACGTGAAAAGCCGATTGAGACAATTTTGAGCGGACCTGCGGCGTCGATTGCTGGCGCGTCATGGTTGACCGGTGAGGCCAATGCGCTGGTTTCCGATATTGGCGGGACGACGACGGATGTGTGTCTGTTAAAGGACGGAAAGCCGAAAATTGATCCGCAGGGTGCACGTGTTGGTCCTTATCGCACGATGGTCGAGGCGGTCGCGATGCGTACTACGGGGTTAGGTGGCGATAGCGAAGTTCATGTCGTTGACGGTCTTGGTGGGGGGCTGCTGTTGGGGCCGCGGCGTCTGATGCCGATTTCACTGGCGGCGCGTGACTACCCCGAATTGGTTCATGGTGTTTTAGATCGCGCGATGGGGTCTGACATTCCTGCCGCTGACGATTGCCGTTTTGCGATCCCAATGTGGCACGAGATGCCACAAGGATTGGATGCCCGCGAGGCTGTGGTTGCAGCGCGATTGGCAAATGGTCCGCTGCGCGTTGGCGAGGCGGTGACGACGCGAATGGAAAGCCCTGCACTGGCGAGACTTGTGACGCGCGGTATGGTGATGATCGCGGGGGTCACGCCCTCAGATGCATCGCATGTTTTGGGGCGTGTCGATGCGTGGGATGCGGAGGCCGCAACCAAGGCGCTGACACTTTTTGCACGCCGCCGTAATGGCGCGGGCGAGCGGTTGGCCGTGGATGGCACATCAATGTCCGAAAAGATTATCGATCAATTGACGGCGCAGACAGTTGATTGCTTGTTGCAGGCTGCATTCGCGGAAGATGATCGCGATTGGGGTGGCAGCATGGAGGCGCTAGCGCAGCATCCGCTGACCTTTGCAGGCATGGATCGCTATCGCGGGATCGTCGAGGTCGAGTTGAAACTAGTCGTGCCTGTGATTGGGTTGGGCGCCTCTGCCAGTGCCTATTATGGTGCTGTTGGTGAGCGGCTGAACACGCGGATGATTTTACCGACGCATGCGGGCGTTGCCAACGCGATTGGCGCAGTGGTTGGCCAAGTTGCGATGCATGCGACGGGAACAGTGACGAGCCCTGGACCTGGTATGTTTGCCGTGCATTTGCCTGATGGAAACCGTCAGTTCGCGAGTGCCGCTGAGGCGTTAGAGGTGCTTGAAGCAGCGTTAACAGAAGAGGCCGTCGCACGTGCTAAAGAGGCGGGCGTTGAAGAGGTGCGACTGTCGCGGGAGCGTGATGTCCGTGAGGTCGATGTTGAAGGACAATCGATGTTCATTGAGGCGCGCGTTAAGGTCACGGCACAAGGGCGGCCGCGCATTGCGGTAGGTTAAGTTTCAAGAAATTGGCAATGGTCACATTCACGTTAGGGCGATTGCACCGCCAAGTGGCATCGTCCACAAGAGTCCAACTGAATTGGATGAAACTTGATGCTTGATCGCTTTGCCCGCCGCCTGATCGACCCGCCGTTGAACGCGGCTGGCCGTGCAATTGCACAGCGGGGCTATTCGGCGGATCATGTGACGTTGATTGGGCTATGTTTGGGCCTGTTTTCCGCGCTTTTGATTGCCTTGGGATGGTCACTTCTGGCGTTAATTCCGCTTTTGGCAAGTCGGATTGCGGACGGCCTCGATGGCGCTGTAGCGCGGGCGACGCGCAAGACAGATTTTGGCGGCTACTTAGACATTGCGGCGGATTTTCTGTTTTACGGGGCTATTCCCGTCGCGTTTGTTTTTGCTGACCCTTTGATGAATGGCGCCGCTGGCGCATTCTTGTTGGCATCGTTTTATTTTAACGGCACCAGCTTTCTCGGCTATGCGATTCTTGCTGAAAAGCATGGGCATAAAACCGACGCGCAGGGGCAGAAATCGCTCTACTATTCGAATGGTATATTAGAGGGGACAGAGACAATCGTGTTTTTCGTAATCCTCTGTCTTTGGCCTGCTTACTTTGCGCCCGTTGCTTGGGCGTTTGGCGCGCTATGTTTTGTAACAGCAACGCTGCGGATTTATGCCGCGAAACAGACTTACACAGATTAAAGGACGACTTATGAAATATCTCACTATACTGGCTGCTTTGATTTCGCCAATGGCTACGCTTGCTGATCCGCCCCCCGCTGATTGGGACGCTGTTTTGGCTGAGGCCAAAGGTGAGACCGTCTATTG
>ENA-UPTJ01001999-UPTJ01001999.1-marine-metagenome-genome-assembly--contig:-NODE-1999-length-10221-cov-3.782018_pt1 | contig 10221 bp, 9 predicted proteins | sample MGYA00238168_ERZ767080 | MGnify/ENA primary metagenome ERZ767080 (study PRJEB28935, sample SAMN06266237) | marine metagenome | isolation source: Columbia River Estuary | place: USA:Columbia River Estuary... | reverse complement strand
GTCTTGCCGGAGGACCCCGTCGAGCGCAAGGCGTGCAAGGCGGATTTCGAGGCCATGGCGCTGCTGCCTGACGGGGCGCTGCTGGTGCTCGGTTCCGGCTCGACCGCGCGTCGCCGGCGTGGCGCGCTGTTCGGCGAGGACCAGCAGGTTCGACCGATCGACGCCAGCGGGCTGTACCGGGTGCTAGGCGAGCACTTCCAGGAGCTGAACATTGAGGGCGCGGTGGTGCGCGGCGAGCAGTTGCTGCTGGCTCAGCGCGGCAACGGCAAGGGTGGCGAGAACGCGCTGGTGCTGCTGCAACTGCAGCGGGTTCTCGCCGACCTGGGTGCCGGGCGGCTGGATGCCGAAGCGCTGCTGGAAATCCGTCCCGTGCAGCTGGGCGAGCTGGCCGGCGTGCCGCTCGGGCTGACCGATCTCACCCTCGGCAGAAACGGACGGCTGTACTACAGCGCCGCGGCCGAAGCGACCGACTCCAGCTACCTGGACGGCGACTGCCTCGGCAGCGTCATCGGCTGGCTGGATGACGCGCTGCTGCCACAGGCGCAGCGCCTGCTCGAGCCGGTGGTAAAGATCGAGGGGCTCTGCGCCCTGGCCGATGGCAACCTGCTGCTGGTGGCCGATGCCGACGATCCTGCGGTGCCTGCGCCGCTGTTCAGGCTCGACGGCGCCTGGCTTGAGGAAGACCCCGCCGCCGATCTCTGAAGCCCCCGTCGGCCTGCCTGCCCAGTCCCTGCAGCAATTCGCGGCCCGCCGCCACTCGATCCCGGTACGCGGATCAGCCGTAGCTGTCGCCCACCGACACTTCGCCCAGCCGCGCACCCTGCGGGCCGAAGCTGCGCTCGATCATCTGCCAGCTGCCGTCGCTGCCGACCATCAGCAGGGTACTGGCGCAGGTGCCGTAGTTCGGGCTGGCGATGAATGCGCTCGACAGCAGGCGCTCGGTGGCGAGTCCCACGCCGGTATCCGGCAGCGCGCCTTCGCTCGGTTGCCAGCGGTCGGCCAATAGGTCGAACAGCGCTTCGGGGCGTGGCGCGTCGAGCTGGGCGGCCAGTCCGTCGCGGGTGCGCTGCAGTTTCGGCCAGGGCGTGTCCAGACTGGCGTTGGACACGCCGTGCACCCCCGGCGCTACCTCCTGAGGCAAGCCTTCGCTGGCGTTCAGAAACCATAGCGAGGTCCCGTCGCCGACCAGCAGGTTGAAGCCGGAGTAGCCGGCCAGGTGATCACTCAGACCTTCCAGATAGAGCTGCGGCGAAACCTCGGCGGTTAGGAACTCGGCTACCAGATGGCCACGCGAGCGCAGCCCCTGCGTGCGCGACGGGTCACGGATGTTGGTCAGGGCGGCGAAGCGCCCGCCGCGGGTGTAGCCCATCCAGGTCCCGCCCGCTTCCAGATCACGCCCCGCGAACAGCCCCGGATGGTCTGGCCACTCGCCCAGCGGCCGGCTCGGCCGCGCATGGAACTCGTCGCGATTGGCGGCCACCAGCAGCGGTAAAGGATGCCCGGGGCGCCAGGCGAAGGCGATCAGGCACATGCGCCCGCTCCGCCTGGCAGGCAAGTCCGAGGTGCCATGTCCCGGTGAACAACGGTGAGAGAGCGACTACTGCGCAATGCCCTGATCCTCCGCTCGATTGAAAACCGCAACTCTACGCAAAGCCCGAGGGCACGGCCATGCCGGTGGAGACACCCGCCGCCATCGGCTACCATGCCCGACTCTTTGCGGAGGTGGTGATGGAGTTTCTGCTGTATCTGGTTCTCGGCGCGGCAGCCGGCGTGCTGGCCGGGCTGTTTGGCGTCGGCGGCGGAATCATCATCGTGCCGGTGCTGGTGCTGAGTTTTACCGCCCAGGGCTTCGACGTCGCGGTGCTGACCCATCTGGCGGTCGGTACGTCGCTGGCGACCATCGTCTTCACCTCGATCAATTCGGTGCTCGAGCATCATCGCAAGGGCGCCGTGCGCTGGCCGATCTTCCTCTGGATGACGCTGGGCATCCTCGCCGGCGCGGCGCTCGGCTCGCTCACCGCCGCCTCGATCCAGGGGCCGCTGCTGCAGAAGATCATTGGCGTGTTCGCCATTCTGATCGCGATCCAGATGGGCCTCGACCTGCGCCCGAAGGCCCAGCGCGCCGTGCCGGGCAAGCCCGGCCTGGTGGCTGCCGGCGGGGTGATCGGCTGGGCCTCGGCGATCTTCGGTATCGGCGGCGGATCGCTGACCGTACCTTTCCTCACCTGGCGCAGCGTGCCGATGCAGCAGGCGGTGGCGACCTCGTCGGCCACCGGTCTGCCCATCGCGCTGTCCGGGGCGCTGTCGTTCATCGTGGTGGGCTGGTCGCAGCCGCAGTTGCCCGAAGGCGCCTTCGGTTTCGTCTATCTGCCGGCGCTGGTCGGCATCGCCCTGACCAGCATGTTCTTCGCCCGTTACGGCGCGCGTCTGGCCCATCGCCTGTCGCCGCGCCTGCTCAAGCGCCTGTTCGCCCTGCTGCTGCTCAGCGTGGGCATCAGCTTCCTGATCTGAAGGAGATTCGATGCTGCCCTATCCCGAGATCAACCCCGTCGCACTGGAGCTGGGTCCGCTGAAGATCCACTGGTACGGCCTGATGTACCTGATCGGTATCGGCGGCGCCTGGTGGCTGGCCGCACGCCGGCTCGAACGCTTCGACCCGAGCTGGACTCGCGAGACCCTCTCCGACCTGGTGTTCTGGGTGGCCATGGGGGTGATCCTTGGCGGCCGTCTGGGCTACGTGCTGTTCTACGATCCGCAGCTGTACTTCAACGACCCGATCAAGGTCTTCTACATCATGGATGGCGGCATGGCCTTCCATGGCGGGCTGCTCGGTGTGCTGTTGTGTACCTGGCTGTTCGCGCGCAAGACCGGCAAGCCGTTCTTCGAGCTGATGGACTTCATCGCCCCGCTGGTGCCGATCGGCCTGGGCGCGGGGCGCATCGGCAACTTCATCAACGGCGAGCTGTGGGGCAAGGTGAGCGACGTGCCCTGGGCGATGGTCTTCCCCACCGGCGGCCCCGATCCGCGGCATCCCTCGCAGCTGTATCAGTTCGCCCTGGAGGGCGTCGCGCTCTTCATCATTCTCTGGGCGTATTCGCGCAAACCGCGGCCGACCATGGCAGTCACCGGGCTGTTCGGCCTCTGCTACGGCGTGTTCCGCTTCATCGTCGAGTTCTTCCGCGTGCCGGATGCGCAGCTCGGTTACCTGGCGTTCGGCTGGCTGACCATGGGCCAGCTGCTGTGTCTGCCGATGATTCTCGGCGGTATCGGCATGATCGTCTGGGCCTACCGCCGCGACGCACGCACGGCATGACCGCTCAGGGCGGGCGCTTCGTCACGGGAGCGCCGCGCCTTTCTTGTCCTGGCGGCATCCGGCTCTTACCATGAGCCTCCTTCGACCTGCTCCGAGCCCGCGATGAAACAGTACCTCGACCTGATGCGCCACGTGCGCGAGCACGGCACCTTCAAGAGCGACCGCACCGGTACCGGGACCTTCTCGGTGTTCGGCCATCAGATGCGCTTCGACCTGGCCGACGGCTTCCCGCTGGTGACCACCAAGAAGTGCCACCTGAAATCCATCGTTCACGAGCTGCTGTGGTTCCTCAAGGGCGAGACCAACATCCGCTATCTGAAGGAAAACGGCGTCTCGATCTGGGACGAATGGGCCGACGAGAACGGCGAACTGGGCCCGGTCTACGGCTATCAGTGGCGCAGCTGGCCGGCGCCCAACGGCGAGTCGATCGACCAGATCGCCAAGCTGATCGCGATGATCAAGGCCAACCCGGATTCGCGTCGGCTGATCGTTTCGGCCTGGAACCCGGCGCTGGTCGAGCAGATGGCGCTGCCGCCGTGCCACGCGCTGTTCCAGTTCTACGTCGCCGACGGCAAGCTCAGCTGCCAGCTGTACCAGCGCTCGGCCGACATCTTCCTCGGTGTGCCCTTCAATATCGCCAGCTACGCGCTGCTCACGCTGATGGTGGCGCAGGTCTGCGACCTGGCCCCGGGCGAGTTCATCTGGACCGGCGGCGACTGCCACCTGTACGCCAACCACATCGAGCAGACCGACCTGCAGCTGTCGCGTGAGCCGCTGCCGCTGCCGCAGATGAAGCTCAACCCCGAGGTGAAGGACCTGTTCGCTTTCCGCTTCGAGGATTTCGAACTGGTCGGCTACCAGGCCCACCCGCATATCAAGGCACCGGTCGCGGTCTGACCGGCGTCGCTTCCCCTCATCGTCCAACGAGCCCCCAATGAGCACAGCGCTGCAGATCGATTCCCCGGCAGTCCGTGAACTGTCCATCTTCGACTTCGACGGCACCCTGACCTACCGCGACAGCTTCGTACCCTTCCTGCGCTATGCCTTCGGCAACTACCGCTTCGGCCTGCGCCTGGCCGGCAGCGCCAGTCCGCACTACCTGTATGGCGGCATGACCCGTGACCAGATGAAGGTGCGACTGATCCGCTCCTTCCTGCGCGGCATCGATTTCGCCTGGTTCGAAGACCGCGCGCGCGCCTACTGCGACCTGCACTGGTCGCGGATGATGCGGCCACAGGGCCTCAAGGCGGTGGCCGCGGAGCTGGCCGCCGGGCGCACCGTCTCGCTCTGCTCGGCATCGCCGGCGCAGATGCTCAAGCCGTTCGCCGAGCGCCTCGGCGTGCAGCTGATCGCCACCGAGCTGGAAGTGCGGGATGGCGTACTGACCGGCGAGATCCACGGCCGCAACTGCCGCCGCGACGAGAAGGTCAACCGCCTCATCCAACAGTTCGGCGAGCTCGGCCAGTACCACTTGCGTGCCTGGGGCAACTCCGAGGGCGATACCGAGCTGCTCGCCGCGGCGCAGGAGTCCTTCTACCGGCCGTTCTGAGCAGAGCCTGGCGACGGTGCTCGATGTGAGCCAGGCAGCGGGCGGGTTGCTCGCGGCGCATCGGTTCCACTCATGACAGCAACACCTTTCGGTCTTCCTCATCGCCGCCACCGGCGCCCCTTTCGATCTCCCTGGCTGCCTGCAGGTCGGCGCGCTGCTTCATCCGTTCGGCGATCTCCATCTCGATCGCTTCCCGTTGCTCCGGGGGCATGGCGTCGACTTCTTCTTCGCTGAGGCCCAGGTCGCGGAGGATCGCATCGCGCATCTTCTCGGCCGGGGTCATCGCCATGTAGTCGCGGAACGCTTGCACGGCGGTGTCCGGCTCGCTTTGAACGGGCCCGCTCAGTTGGCCAGAAGACACCTCCAGACCCGTCCCGGAACGACTCTGCAGAACAACCCGCAGGCGGGCGAAGGCTTCTTCATAACTCCTTGCGTCTTGCTCGTCGCCAAGTCCGATGGTTCGCTGCGCTGTCCGCTGAGGTGCTGTCGCTTCGACCCGGAACAGGGTGTCGTCCCGCTCACCAAAGCGCTCGCGATTGCGTTGATAGGTTGCTGCCAGTGGGTGGTAGTTGCCGACGCCGCCGATGCTGCTCATGGAGCCTCCGCTATCCGAGGAATGGGTGCGGCGAAAGAGCAAAGGCGATGCCAGTGCGCCTTAAAGATTAATAATTACATTATCTATCAATGGCTTGGTGATGATATCGGGCGTCTCGCGCGACGGCCTGGCGGCAAGCATTTGCCTGTGGCGGCAAGCTCGACGGCCAGCTTGTTGCCAGGCCGTCGAAGCACCGCGCTGCGCTGGCGGGGTCGTTACGGGCACGTTGCGGCGTCAGGCGCCGTTGGAGTTCATCCGCTGCGGCGGCAGCGCCTGTGACGCCCGCAGGCGCATTACAGGGCCTCGCTCAGCTCGGCCAATGCACGCTGCCGCTCCGGCTGATCGAGCAAGTGGTGCGGATTCAGCGAGGACCACAGCGGGTGCGCGCGGGCCCGGTTCAGTGCCTCGGGCAACTTGCCGGCACGCCAGTCGAGGCCGTCCGCGGCGGCAACGCGGATCGCCTCGGTGGCGGCATGGCCGCGTGCGGCCAGCGCCTGCAGCAGGCCCAGCTGACGCAGGGCGAGCAACCGCAGCACGGCGTCATCCACGGTCAGTTCGCGCTCCCCCTTGAGCTTGCCGAGCAGGCGGTTGCCATAGTGCCGGGCGGTCTGCGCACCGCCGCCGGCCAGCGCGCCAAGCAAGGCTGCGGCGCCCAGGGTGATGCCGCCGACCATCAGGTCGATGCCGACCCCGGCGGCGGCGCCCGCCGCCATGCCGCCGCCAATCTTGACGCCGAGCTGGCGCAGGGTCTCCGGGTGGAACAGATCGTCGCCCCAGCGGCCGTCGAGCAGCGGCAGCTCGGCCGTCTGGGCATCCTCGCGGGGAAAGGCGTAAAGCCCCAGCAGCGCCTCGACGCAGCGCTGCTCACGCTGACGTACCTGATCGCGCAGCGCGCGCACGGCGGCCTGTTCCAGCGCTGGCTGCGCGGCGACGCCATGGCGGCAGGCGGCAACGTCGAGTAGCAGTTCGGCGATCAGTCGGTGTCCTGCAGCCAGGCGTTCGACGGCCTGCGCTTCGTGGCTTTCGACCAGGCGCAGCAAGGCTGGCCGGGCCTTTTCCAGCAGCAGGGCGAGGCTTTCGTAGAGGCGTCGCTCGCCATCGGCGGGTGGTGCCACGCTGTCGAAGGCGACCCGTGCGTGGAGGCCGAGACGCGCCAGGACCTCGGCCCATTCGGCCTCGCGGGCACCGCCATGGGCGACGAAGTTGAGCACCGGTAGCAGCGGCTTGCCGCACATGCCGAGAATCGCCAGCTCGTCGCGGTACTTGGCCAGCACCGGCTCGCGGGCGTCGAGCACGCAGAGCCCGGCATCGCTGGCCAGCAGTTGGCGTAGCACCTTGGCCTCCTGCTCGAAACGCTGACGGGCCTCGCTGCCGTCGAGAAAGCGGGCGATGCGCGCCGGCCCGTCCAGACGCTCACCAGGCCGATCGAGCCGCTCCAGGTAGTCGAGCAGGGCGATGGCGTCCTCGAGACCCGGTGTGTCGTAGAGCTCGACCAGCGCCTCGCCGTCCACCGACAGGCGCGCGCCCTCGACGTGCCGGGTGGTGCCCGGACGATGGGAGACCTCGCCAAAGCCGGTGTCGCGGGTCAGGGTGCGCAGCAACGAGGTCTTGCCGACGTTGGTGTGGCCAACCAGCGCCAGCCTGAGGGGGCGACTCGTGCGGTCCGTGGCGTTCGGCTGATCAGTCATGGCCCGTCCCCAGCCAGGTCAGTGGAGCGCTGTCGTTGAATGGCAGCTGCAGCTCGCGCAAGGCCTGATGCCAGTCTGCCAGGCGTGCGCCGTCGAGCGCCTCGCCCGGCGGCGCCGGCAGCAGCCAGACGCGCGTCGCAGCGGCACTGCCTGCCAGTTCGCCGAGCAGCGCCAGCGTACCCCGGTCCGGCGAGCGGCGGGGATCGCAGGCAATCGCCAGGCGTGCCGGGGGGAAGCGGCCAAGCTGTTCGAGCAGTTGCTGGCGCTGCTGGCGATCATCGAGGATGCCCGCGTTGACGACGCCCGCTGGCAGGCGCGGCGGCCAGCTGCGGCTGTCATCCAGTTCGATCGCCACCAGCACGGCCGATTCGCCGCCCGCCAGAGGTTGCAGCTGATCAGGGCGAGCCGGGCCGAGCGTATCCGGGTCGCAGATGCCAAGACGCTCGCTGCCCGGTTGCAGACGCTGGCGCAGCAGTGCCAGGTCCGCTGCGCTAAGGGCCAGGCGCAGGCGGGCGCTGCCGCGACGCCAGCGCCACAGGCAGAACAGACTCAGCAGCAGACGCGGCAGCAGGCCATACACCAGCAATACGCCGAGCAGCCAGCCGGCCCACGCCTGCCGGGCGCCGTCTTCGCTCAGGCCAAGGATGCCACTGGCGCGGATCTGCTCCTCGCTCGGCAGACTGAAGCCGAGCAGCGCCGGCAGCGCGCCCAGCGTCTGGGTCAGGCTGACGAAGCTGTCGGCGCCCAGCAGCGTGGTTTCCCAGACGAAGCCGTAGTGCCGGGCGGACAGCATCGCCAGGAGCATGCCGAGCGCAGCGAGCAGGGCCAGCACCCAGAAGCCGTGGATGACTGCGCCCAGGCCCCAGCGGGTCAGGCGGGCCGGTTGCAGCAGCACCAGCAGTGCCGGTGCCAGCTGCACGCTGCGGGCGTCGCGCGCCAGCCGGCTGCACAGCCACAGCCACAGGCGGCCCACTGCACCGCCGCTGTCGGCGGCGAGCATCAGTCCGAGCAGCCAGCCAAGCAGGCTGAGCAGATGCAGGCCGAGCAGGCTGCCCAGCGCCCAGAACACGTTGACCGGACGGCTGCCGTCGCCCAGCGCGGCGAACGCCAGGGCGGCGCCGCCAAGCAGCGCCAGCACGGCCAGCAGCAGCGCGGCGAGGCGCGCACCCTGCAGCCAGTGGCGCTGGGCGTCGATCAGGCCGTCGCGGCGCGCCAGATGCAGGGCGCGTCGTTCGATCATCTGGCTGATATCGCCGCCGGCAAGACGGGCCAGCCGATTGGCTTCGCTGTCTTCCAGCGGGCCGGCGTGCTCCTCGCGCAGGCGCACGGCCTCGCACAGCCAGAGGCGTTGCAGGGAGGAATCAGGGGCGTTGGAGCTGTCGGTCACGGTGGTCTCGCGGCGGGGCTCGGTGCCTGAGCATAACCGCTGTGGCGCGAGCAGGCGAAAGCGCGCCCGAGAGGCCCGGCTGCGAGGGGCGGCGCAGCCGGGCGATGCCCTTCGGGAGACGAAGGGGCGGGATGAATCAGAAGCGCAGGCGTACGGCTACGTCGGGCTGGTCGATGAACAGGCCGTCGATGCCGACGTCCAGGTAGACGCTGATCTCCTCGGGCAGGTCGCCACGTTCGGCCGGATCGGCGCTGGAACGCAGGTCGGTCGGGAGGAAGGCGTTCTCGGCGCGGAAGGTATAGGGATGCACCTTCAGGCCGGCGGCGTGGGCATCGGCGACGAAGCGGGTCGGTTCGCCCAGGCGGCCGTTGCTGTCACGCGGGATGATGTAGCTCTTTTCCGGGCCGACGCCATGGGCGTAGCGGGCAATTGCCTTGAGGCCCTGCGGGCTGGCCATCTGCGCGTAGGTCAGCTGGCTGCCGGAGGCCTGCTGGTCGTACGGCTGGCCGCTGCCGAACAGCTGCACCAGGCGCAGTTTGGTCAGGCGCTTCAGGGTCTTCAGGTTGTCGACTTCAAATGACTGGATATACACCGGCGCGTTGGGCGTCAGGTAGCCGTTGCGGTGCAGGGTACGCACCAGCGGCTTCTCCATTGCCAGGCCGATCTGCTGGAAGTGGGTGGGATGCTTGGTTTCCGGGTAGAGGCCGATGATCCGCCCTTCGCTGGCCTGCATCGCCTGCACCAGTTCGATGATCTCCTGCAGCGTCGGTACCTCGAAGGCGCCGTCCAGACGCTGGTTGCCGGGACGCAACTGAGGGATGCGCTCGATGGCGCGCAGGGTCTTGATCTCGGCCAGGGTGAAGTCCTCGCTGAACCAGCCGGTCTGGCTCTGGCCGTCGATGCTCTGGGTGCGCTTGCGCGAGGCGAACTCGGGGCGCTGGGCGACATCGGTGGTCAACCCCAGTTCGTTGTCGTGGCGGGCAATCAGTTGGCCATCGCGGGTCATCACCAGATCCGGCTCGACGTAGTCGGCTCCCTGCAGGATGGCCACGGCATAGGCCGCGAGGGTGTGCTCGGGCAGGTAACCGCTGGCGCCGCGGTGGGCAATGATCAGCGGGGCGGCTTCAGTGCGTGGCTTGTTCAGCTGCAGCGCATCGGCAATGCGCGATTCGAGCGGCGCGGCGCTGGCGGCAAGCGGCAGCAGCAGACTGCAGGCGGTAATCCACTGGCGAAGGGCAGAGGGGAGGGTGCGGGCCATGTCGACATCTCCTGGGTGGGGGAGCACAGACTGCGCCCGGATCGATGACGGACGTTTGACGTCGTCGGGGCGAAAAGATGGCAATTGCGTGACGGCGTCATTTGGCCGGCGCACGGTGGCTTCGCCGGCCCGGTTACGCTAGCCGACTAGCGAGGCGTGGGTCAGGTTGTGCTCCAAGCCTTGGACCAATGCGGAGTCTGGTCGGCAGTACTTTTCACCGGCCTGCTAGGCTGAGTCGTGATTCTTGGAGTCCTGCGAGTTGAAAGTGTGAAGTTGCCCGATCTGGATTACATGAGTCTGGACTCAGCGTACCTGCGTCAGCAGCGCGGGGGCTTCCGGCTGCTCAGGTTCGAGCACGAGCTGGAAGAGGCTTTCGCGCGTCATCACACCAGCACCTTCCTGCGCCGCATGCGTTGGGCGTTACTGGTGGC
>ENA-UPTJ01001997-UPTJ01001997.1-marine-metagenome-genome-assembly--contig:-NODE-1997-length-10223-cov-8.705350_pt1 | contig 10223 bp, 9 predicted proteins | sample MGYA00238168_ERZ767080 | MGnify/ENA primary metagenome ERZ767080 (study PRJEB28935, sample SAMN06266237) | marine metagenome | isolation source: Columbia River Estuary | place: USA:Columbia River Estuary... | reverse complement strand
TGGTTTTTGGATGATTCAAATTGGTTTTAAACGCACCTACAATGTTTATAAAAAAAATTTAATTTCTATTTATAAATTAAGTTTATATATTATATATTAATATAATGATACTTAAATGTAATCTTTGCCAAAATGAATTTAAAGAAAAACAATTTTTGCGCAAACATCTTAACGATAAACGTTGTAAGTCAAATTTATTGAATAATTGGTTAGAATTAAACGAATATATTGAATCTTTGAAAAAAAACCAAATTCATAATCAACAAATTAACAATGCTATAGTAGGTGGAGAAAATAATACATATATAAATGTCAAAATAGAGATAAACCCAATTACTAAATTAGACTTATCTCATATTGAACCAGACAAAATGAAGTCTTTAATTGAAAAATACGATGATAATAAAAGTCCGGATAAATTAAATTTATTATTATCCGATTATATAAAAGATGTAATTTGTAATAAAGATCATCCTGAAAATCATTCTATTAAATATGTCAAAAAAAAACCACCAACATACAATTGTATAATAGAAGATGAAAATGGTAATACAATAGAAACTATTAAAGGCTTACGAGATAGTTGCGAATTATTAAGTGATCCAATTTTAAATACTCTTAAAACAAAATTACAAGAATTTTTATCACGATATAAAAAAGATGAAGAATTTGATTATGGTATGTATAGAACTACAATACATCATCTTAGAAAAGAATTGGATAAAACTGCAGTAAAAAAAGCTTTAAGTTCTGTATTACAAAATGATATACTCAATAATATTCAAATGAAATTGAATATCAGTGGTGAACAAAATTAATATAATTCCCATTTTTATTTGATTATTATTTCTTATCTGTAACTAATCTATAAGTTTTACCAGATCCCATTTCAAATCCTCCAATCCAAGGTGAACTTTTTACAAACATATCCTTATAAATATCGCTTGGAAAATTTTCATTACCTAATTGCACGTCTAATGGATGTTTTGGAATATATTTGTATACTATTTCTTGTTTAGGACATTTAAGATTATATCTTGACCATGATAAAGTAATTAAAATAATACCAATTACAAGTATAAATAATATAATTAAATCCATTCTTATATTATTTATAGAAATTAAAATTATTAATTATTTTCTGAATCTAATTAATTACCAAAGAATCTTCTTTAATATAATTAAAATAATCGTATAAAAGATCTGCTACTTTTTCCCAACTATAATTCTCTTTAATAAATGCATCTAATATTTGATGTTGATTGTGTCGCTCAACTTTCATATTAATTAAATGTTGTTCTTTTTCTGTCATTGTATTTATAAGATCATAAATATCAATTGTATTCTGTTTAAGACCATTAACATCAATCACCTTTGATTTCACATAATTAATATAATTCATTCCACCATGTGTATATAAATCAAACATATACTCTCTAGTACTACCTGTTTCTGGAACTAATACTGGTAAACTAGCAGATAATGCTTCTAATGGTGTTAAATTAAAACCTTCAGCTAAATACGGAGAAATATATAAATCAGCAGCATTATATAAATCATTTATTCTATCATATGATAATGTTTTATCTGTAAAAATAATATGATTTTCTAAAACTTGTGATTCTTCTTTTGTCATAATATTTTGTTGAATTAATCTTGATACATAAATTTCTAAAAACATTTTTGATTGATATAAATCTCCTGTTCCCTTAAGTAATAACTTGTAAAATTTTTTATCTAACTTGTTTATTAGGTGATTAAGTAATTGTAAAATAAGCAAAATCCCTTTATTTTCTGTCATGGCTCCAATACTTATTAATAAAAAATCAGTATCTTTCACATTATAAAATTCTCTTATTTTGTTTCTCATTGTTGTGTCTTCATGTTTTTTAAAAATTCTAGAATCTACTCCATGTGTAATTATTCTATTTTTTTTATCATTTACTCCCATTAATTTTATCCCAAGAAATGACCAAAAACTAGGTGCAGTAAAATACATATTATTTTGTTTTGAAATATGATTTATAACATCATTTTCAGATTTTGGTTGAGAACCTCCGATTTGAAAAAATGTTTCTGTTAATTTAGCAAATTCACTTGTATAAAATACACATTTTGGAATATTTTTATTATTTATAACAACAGGATTCACATCATATGGATAAGTAATACTATATACAATATCTACTTCTTCTCCATTCCATCTTTTTAAATTTCTAAGAATATTGTTATATTCTTCTGTATATACTAATTTTTTTGATTGATTCCATTCTTTTCTAAAATATGGCATTTCTTCTACGTATATATCTACTTTATTATGATATTTCTTATAAAAATGTACTAACTGAAAACAATTAACACATGCATAACTATGTGGAATTTCTATCCAGCCTCTAAATAAAATTTTAAGTTTATTCATTAACTTATTTTTTAAATAATATTATTTTTAAATTACAAATTTATTTTTATTTTATTATAATAAAGAGTATATTAGACTATGGGAAATATTCTTTCACAACAGGAACCAAGTTATTCACAAGAAGAAATAGACGAATTACTTAAAAAAAAACAACAAAAAGGAGATTATGCAAAGTCTTCTGATTTTATTAATTATGTTAAAAAAATTGAATTGGCTAGTTACCAACCAAAAGGTGATTACGCTGCAAAAAGTGATTTGGCTAGTTACGCTGCAAAAAGTGATTTGGCTAATTACCAAGCAAAAGGCGATTACGCTTTGACAAATCATAATCATGATGCTGATCTAAAAACAAAAACTATGTGGTGTGCAACAGGAGATTTATGCGAAATTCCTGCAAATAAAAATGTTAAATTTGGAGGTAATTTAGATATTGGTGGAACTTTATCAATTGGTGGTAAAAGACTAGATGATTATATAACTGGGAAAACTGTAACTGAAGATAATGTTGTATCAGGTCTAGCATCAAATAATACTTTTGTTGCAAACGTTCAAAAATCATTGTATGATAATCAAAAAACTTCTTTAGCTACAACAATTAATGACAAAGGATTTCGTGATACATTAGTTGGTCAATTAAAGACAGATTCGGAATTTTTAAATAAAGCTCGAGGACCTTCTGGATCTATTTCAAATAATACAGGATTTACTGTTACTGGACGTAATACAATTGAATTTGGGACAGGTGTAGATGGAAAATACAAAGATGCTGGTAAAATTGGTTATGGAACTTTTGATGATGGTAAAAGTTTAAATATTGTAGGTGCTGGAACAGCTGGTCAACTACAAGTGAAAGTTTTTGACGACTTAACAGTTGTACAACATGGAAATGTAAATGGTAATTTTGATGTAAAGGGAAGATTAACTGCATCCCAAGGTTGGTTTCCTGGAGGAACGATAAATAATCCTAATCGTTGGGGGACTCATTTTCCATTTAATGATGGAAACAATTATATTCGAGGTGATACATATATAAATGGTGATTTATATGTAAATGGACGTAAGATTTAAAAAAATAGAGATTATATAATTGTGGAAATGACAGAGAAGATAGTAAAAATAAAATTAAGATTTTTATCCAAAAATTTTTTTATTATATAATTATAATAAAACATTATGGGAAATATTCTTTCACAACAAGAACAGGAACCAAGTTATTCACAAGAAGAAATAGATGAATTACTTAATAATTATGTTGTAAAAAATGATTTGGCTAACTTTGCCAGGACTTCTGATTTTGATAAATTTGCTGGAAAAAGTGATTTGGATAGTTACCAACCTAAAGGTGATTATGTTGCAAAAGGTGACTTGGCTAGTTACGCTGCAAAAAGTGATTTGGATAGTTACCAACCAAAAGGTGATTATGTTGCAAAAGGTGACTTGGCTAGTTACCAACCTAAAGGAGAATACGTTGCAAAAAGTGATTTGGCTAGTTACCAACCTAAAGGAGAATACGTTGCAAAAGGTGACTTGGCTAGTTACCAACCTAAGGGAGAATACGCTGCAAAAAGTGATTTGGCTAGTTACCAACCTAAAGGAGAATATGCTGCAAAAAGTGATTTGGGTGGTTACGCTTTGGCAAATCATAATCATGATGCTGATCTAAAAACAAAAACTATGTGGTGTGCAACTGGAGATGTTTGTGAAGTACCAGCTAACAAATATGTTCATATTAACAATATTAGATTTTCAAATAATTGGTCTGCATATTCACCTAATGGTGGAAATGATAAATCAGAAATATCAAATGATACTTCAGATTATAAACAGTTAATGATTGTAGGAAATAGTTCAAGTGGAGTTAGAACGGTTGGTATTTGGGATAAATTAAATGTAAATGGAAATTTAGATGTTACTGGAACTTTGTCAATTGGTGGTAAAAAACTAGATGATTATATAAGTGCAAAAGCAGTATCTGAAGACAATGTTGTATCAGGTTTGGCTTCATATCCAAAATTTATTGAAAATGTTCAAAAAACTTTATATGATAATCAAAAATCAGCCTTTAATACTGCTATGACAAATTCTTTAAAATCAGATACTGCTTTTGTAAATAGTACTAAAGGTGCAAAGGGTGATAAAGGTGATAAAGGTGATAAAGGTGATAAAGGCGATAAAGGTGATAAAGGTGATAAAGGTGATAAAGGTGATCAAGGAATTCAGGGAATAAAAGGTGCATCAGGAACTATTTCAAGTAATACAGGTTTTGATGTCGTAGGTGCTAATCCAATCCATTTTGGTTTAGGATTTAAACATAAGACAACATTAGGTGTACCTACTTTACCTAGTGTACCTGGTATACCAGGTCTTTCTAATATTCTAACTAATCTACCTGGTTTACCGACTCAAGAGGTTGATAAAGAAATTAATGCTGGTAAAATTGGTTATGGAATTTTTACTCCTAATGGTGGTGCTTTAGATATAGTTGGTGCCGGGGCAACAGGACAAACACGAGTAGTAAAAGTTTGGGATAGATTAAATGTTGGAGGAAGAGATATTCTTAGTGAATTAGATCAATGTGTCAAAAAAAATGAAACAATCAGAATAAGAGCGAGAAAAGGTAATGAATATTTAATGGCAGGTGATGCTTGGGATGCTAGAACATCTAATAACGCTGGTGATTGGGAAAAATGGTATATTCAAAACTAATAAAATCAAAATAATAAAATCAATTAATTAATTTTATTAATTAATTAATTAATTTCTTTATTATAATTAAGAGTAATACAATGAATTCAAACGACAACTCGAACTCTAATCCAAAAAGAGTTAGAAAAGAAAATCATAAAATGACTTTAGCTGATTATATTAGAAAACATTCTCCAATAAAAGCAGGATTAAGAATTGCAGACGAAGATAAACCACTAGCATCATATAATAAAGTTATGAATAAAATTTATTTAGGAAATTTTCAAGCAGCAAAAGATAAAGATTTTTTTAAAAGTAAAAATATAAAGGCAGTTTTAAATTGTACTCGAGATATTCCAAACCATTTTGCCCACAATAAAGATATAGAATATATGCGAATTCCTGTAGAAGATTCTTTAAGAGATCGCGACTATGACCTTATGTACCAATATATGCCGTGCATTGTTGAATTCATACACAAGCACACTGTATTGCAAGGGCATAATATTTTAATCCATTGTTGGGCAGGTCGGCAAAGATCAGCGATATCAATCGCTGCGTATTTAGTCGATAAATATGGTCTCAATCCTCACGATGCGTGCCAACTTGTAATGTCTAAGAGACCAGAGGCTTTTCACTTCGGCCAGAGTTTAAATTTCGACCAAGCGTTAAATAAATTTTATAGAACAAAAGTAAAAAAAACCAAACCATAAATTAACATTTTAAAAGCGATATTGGTTATAAAAACTAAGCATCTGATATAGGTAAAGCATTACAATTAAGTAATATAGCAGTATCTATACAAAATTATGAGAAGGTACTAAGGAAAGCTTATGACCTACGAGGATGCGAACTTAAAAATGTTGTGTTTTGTAAATTCATTTGAGGGTCATAGGCTTTACGTATAACCCTTTCATCATCTTCCTCGTAATTTTGAATTGTAGAATGAATATTTATAATGCCTAAAGCCTTACCTATACAAAAAACTAAAATAGATAAAAAAACAACTCAATATTTTGGGGAGAAGCGCAAAAACAAATGAATACGTTTATTTAATTTAAAAATATAAATATTATAAACTTTATAAAAATATTATAATATGAATCAAATGATTATACCAAAGGCTATAAATTTTAATGAACTGGTTAAAAATAGTAATACCACATTGTCTCTTACTATTCAAACAAAATTAGTCGATAAACTAACCAAGGAGTTTTCACATGAAGAACAACAATGGTATATAGCCAATTTGTATATTTATATGCATTATCACCCAACAAAAGATTATCCTATTAATCTCGAGGACGTGTTTAAGATGATTGGTTTTGCGAACAAAGGAAATGCAATGAAAACAATAAAGAGTAATTTTACAGAAGGAGAAGATTATAACACTATTATTTTCCGTACGGAAAAAAATAAATTGCATGAAGAAACTAGAGGTAGAAAAGAAGAAACAGTAATGTTAAATATAGATACATTTAAAAATTTATGTATGTTAGCCAAAACAAAAAAAGGCAAGGAAATTCGTAAGTATTATGTAAAGTTAGAAAATATATACAACGAGTTAATGAAAGAAGAAATAGAAGAACATAAGAATAAACTCGAAGAAACTAAAAAACAATTAGAAGAGCAACAAAAAAAGTTAGATTTATTAGAACATAAACCAAAAACAAATGGATTTTTATCTAGAAGAAAAGGATTTGTATATATTATTAGAGATCGTTCTAAACCTGGTCATTATAAAATTGGAATGACTTATAATGTTGATAAACGTTTAAGAAATTTAAACACTAGTTCGAGTGAAAAAACATTGGATATTTACAATGAAATCGAATCATTTGATTGCGAATTATTAGAAAAAATAGTTCATGCTTTGTTACAACCATTTAATATTTCTGGACGTAGAGAATGGTTTTTTTTTCAAAACGAAAACGAAATAGAATATGCATATCATGTTTTACATAAAACTAATAACTTTTTAAAAGAATTTGATATAAAAAACACAAATGATTTTTACAATTACTATAAAAAATATATTGAAAATAATGAAATCAATGTGAAAATCGAAAATGAACACGAAAAAGAATTTAACTACAACGAAAAAAATTGCGATATAGATCTTATAACAAATACTAATACGTATATTAATAATACTAATAATAATACTAATACTAATACTACTACAGAATCTATCACAGAATCTACTACAGAACCGAATATTTATAAATTAACAGGACAACAATTAAAAAATAAAAGTGGTAATTACAAAGGTGTTTTTTGGTGTGGTGAAAAACAAAAATGGCGAGCTGGTATAAAACTTCACTACAAAGAAATATTCTTAGGATATTTCAATACCGAAATTGATGGAGCAAAAGTTTATAATGATTATGCAAGTTATTTAAATCAAACCGATAAAACAAATTATCTATTAAATGATATTCCTGATTATATAACTACACCAAGAGACATAGTAAATGAAAATAAAACCACTTTATTAGAACAAAAAACATCAAAGTGGATAGGAGTATCTTATGACTCTACTAGAAAAATGTTTACAGCATGTATAAAATTACATCGTAAATCTAACTATTTAGGAAATAGTTCAATCGAATTAGATTGTGCAAAATTTTATAATCAACAAGCATTATATTACAATAATACAATTAACACAAATTATCAATTAAATGATATACCAAATTATACCACATTACCAGTAGATATTTATTCTAATATACAAAAAACTAAAATAGATAAAAAAACAACTCAATATTTTGGTGTATGTGTCAAAAAAAATAAAGATACAATTAGATATAGAGCATATATAGTCTATAATAAAAAACAAATTAGTTTAGGTCTGTATAAAACAGAAAAAGAAGCTGCTGTAAAATATAATGAAAAAGCGATTGAATTAAATTTACTTGACAATTCTATTAAATATAAACTTAATGAAGTGGCGCCAGCCACATTACCGAGGGTCCACAAACTTGGGTAATTTCCCAAACTTGGGTAATATAAATTAATAAATTATGATAAAATTTTTTATTAATTTTTAAAGTTCAGTTAATAAATTTTCAAATTCATCTTTTTTTGGAGTAAGAACAACTTCTTTTTTATTAGCTTCGTCTTCGCTGTCGTCTTCGTTGTCGTCATTGTCACTGTCGTCGTCTTCGCTGTCGTCGTTGTCATCTTCACTGTCGTCGTCTTCGTTGTCACTGTCGTCGTCTTCACTGTCGTCGTCTTCACTGTCGTCATTGTCACTATCGTCATTGTCACTGTCGTCATTGTCACTGTCGTCTTTGGTGTTACTGTCGCTGTCATTTTCAGAGTCACTACTAAAAACTAGATCGTTAGCATCTACATAATTTCTTTTTCTGTATTTATCAAGTGATTTTTTTTCTAATAGTCTCAATGTAACTTCATCTTCAAGAGTCCAACGAGATTCTGTAAATAATGTTGATATTTCATTTTCTTCTTCAATATATCCTACAAATACATATTGTTTTTTAGTATGATTAATTAAATATAATCTAACCATTTTATTTTCTGTATTACATTTGACTAATAAAAATATCTTTTTATTTTAACGTAATTTGTAATTTGTAAAAAAATTACAAAAAAAAATATATTAAACTATAGTATAACACAATAATAACACAATGAAAAAATCTTGTATACCAACTATTCAATTACCTAAACTACCTAAATTAAAATTTCCTACATATAAATCTGGTGGAGCAAAAAAGAGAACAATTATACCAGCAGAATTACATAAAGGAAAACTTTATGGATATCACATTGACTTTCCAGAAAAACAAAGACGTAATATTTTATTAAATTTATTAAAAAGTGATACAGCATCCTATTCACAATTAATTAAACGATTAAATATTATTGGAATTTATAATAAATATAATCATCCAGAAACAGAAAAGAAAATCAGAAAAGATATAGCTTTCTTACAAAAATATATGTCAAAAGTACGTTCTATTTCACCTAAACCAAAAAGTATACGAAGATCAATTAGGAAAAGACGTGTCTCTTTACGTAGACGCTCTCTAATTCCATTAGTAACTCCAAAAATGAAAGTGTCTATAAAAAAATTAATGACATTATCTATTCCAAAGTCAAAACGTCCAATGCAACGTTCTATGGCAAGTTCTATGGAAAGATTAATAAGAAGATCCAAATTGTCTTTACGAAGAAGTCCTACAAGACGACGTCGATCAATAAAACGTCGATCAACAACACGTCGATCAATAAAACGTCGATCAACAAAACGTCGATCAATAAAACGTCGATCAATAAAACGTCGATCAACAACACGTCGATCAACAAAACGTCGATCAACAAAACGTCGATCAACAAAACGTCGATCAACAAAACGCCGTTCAACAACACGTTGATGATAAATTAAAAATATTTTAATAACACACCTTTAGATTTACCTATAATTACTGTAAATTTCTTATGATAAATTGGAATTTTACTTTTATTATAATAAATCGGATATTCTTCTATAATACCATTTTCATAACATTCTTTAAATCCCATTTTACCTCGTATTGTCTTTGTATAATCACCAAGAATAAAAGCATTATTAAAATGATTATTTTTTATTTCATAAAAAAAATCTCGTGAAGATTTTAATTTTAAAGCATAATAATATTCATTGCATCTATAAATATGTGGTGAATGTAATTCTTTAAATACATGTTCGTCATTTTGTGCTTTTTCATCATTTGGAACTATTGTTAAATTTATATGATATATTTCACCTTGTTCAAATTCAAAACACAAGTTTTCTTGAAATAATGTATCATCTTCCATATAATACTTTTTATAATTGCATATCATATATTTTGATTCATTGTGTTTTATATGAGCTTCTTCATTTATTTGAATATGTTGATAACTAATAGAGTTTTCTAATGGAAAACAATCATTCATTGAACAATATGATTCAATATGTTTTCTAATTTCATCATTGGTTTCTCCATGTTTTAAACGATTTATTACACTTTTTTGTAAATTATCCAATACCTGTATATAATTAATTGAATTGTCACTTGAACTACTTGAACTACTTGAACTACTTGAACTACTTGAACTACTTGAACTA
>ENA-UPTJ01001985-UPTJ01001985.1-marine-metagenome-genome-assembly--contig:-NODE-1985-length-10253-cov-4.148068_pt1 | contig 10253 bp, 11 predicted proteins | sample MGYA00238168_ERZ767080 | MGnify/ENA primary metagenome ERZ767080 (study PRJEB28935, sample SAMN06266237) | marine metagenome | isolation source: Columbia River Estuary | place: USA:Columbia River... | reverse complement strand
ACTTTCTTTGTTAAAAAGCATGCCTTCATAGAAGGGTAAATTGTTAAAAAACGCCTTTTTTTTCTGTTTTAAATACGGGTCTGAAATACTATCGTTATTAATAAAAGCAACAAGGTTGAATTTTTTATTTAGTGTATCTTTATCTAACACTTTTAAATCATCTATAGACAATGTAAATTCAACTGCTTTGTCTTTTTTGATTTCGAAGAGGAATTTTTCCCAAGCTATTATGTTTTTTTTGGTGAAGAATTTTTCGTCTTTAAAGCCAAGCACTACTAAGTTGCCCTCTTCCCCAAATTTATCTAAAAACGACTTATATTGAATGTTTACTTCGTGATCGTCTGGCAATAAGTTAGCTTCAGTAAAGGTAAAACGCATGTTTTTCCACTGAAGCGCCATAAAAAGAGTAAAAAGCAAAACAAGAACTAATAAAAAAACGCGGTTTCTTAAAATTCTACTGGCTATATAATCCCAAAAACTAGTGCTTAACCACTTAAACATCTCTCAAAAATTAAGGGGCAAAGGTAAGGATTATTGCTGTAATTATGGGTTATAAGCTTAATTTTTACGTTAATTTTAAAAACCCAAATCTAAATTATAAGAAATTTTAATAGCTAAATTATCATCAAAATTGGCTAATTGATTTGCACCATAACGGTAAAAAGCAACTAAACCAAAACCTTTAAAAATTTTATTACACTCAACACCGCTCTCAAAAAAGCCATCTTCAAGAGTTTTATATCCAATTCCAAGGTGTTGGTTATTTTTGTTATTTGAACCAACTGCCATTCGGGTTACAATGGTAAATTCGGGATTAATTTTATAACCAAGTCGAACCTTATTAAAAGTATGTTTTAATTGTAATGAAACATATTTATCGGAGAAAAACTCATTAAAAAACATAGTTTCAAAACTGTTTTTACCCGCAATAGTTATACGTTTTAGAATAGCATCACGATTTAAATTATTTGGAACTATGCTATACAAATGTGTAATGGGTACATCTCCAAAAGCGAAACCTGTTTGCAATAAAAAAGAACTTTTTTGACCAGACAAATAAGGCAATTCATAATAAGTTTTAAAATCTATTTTAGTAAATGTAAAATCATTATCTAAAATATTTGGCAAGGCTTGTGTAAGTTGAAGTGAAAATTTTGGGTGTTTTTTTTCGTATTCAATTTTACCCATTGGGGTTTGCATATAATGACTAAATGGGTTCCATTGAAATGCCAATTGTACTGCCGTAATAGTATAATTACGATATAATTTACCATCATTTACGAAGGTATAATCGAAAAGGGGTTGAATTTGGTTGTGAGAAATTCCAAAATAGCTTGATGTTTTGGGTAAAAATTTACTCTCTACAAAAACAGCACTCATTTTGTTGTTGTAAAAAGTGGAAACATTTATGGGTCTAGGATCATAGATTTTGAATCTTCGAGAATCGGTAACAAAATTGGTCTGAGCTATTTCACTAATGTCGTCTATATAAGAGGTGCTTATCCAAGTTTCAGATTTAGTTTCTAATAGGTAAGAAGGCGTAATTCCAAATTTAAATGCGGCATCTTTTAAACCATAAGCGCCATAAAAAGCAACTTTGTATTTTTCAGATAATTTAGGGTTTGTTACTGCTCCTAAACCCAATCTAAAACCTTCAAAATTATTATATTTAATAATACTTCTTAAATCAATGTCGAATATTGAAACTGGAAAATACCCGTTAATAATTTTTCTTCCTAAAAATAATTTGTGTTCTATTTTTTCAGAAAGCGACAAACTATCTATTGAGGTATAAGTTCTAAGTTTTCTTTTATCTAATGAATCATTTTTAAAAACATTCCAGTACTCTTCTTCTTGCGTTAAACTCGATTTAGGAACATCAATTTTTACTCTTGGTTTGGATATGACAGTAGATTTGTTTATTTCTACATCAAAAGGAGTAGATTCTATTATTACATAGGTTTGGTCTGTTGCGTTTTTACTTTCAGTTACATCTAAATCTGAACTAAATTTTATTGTACCGCCCAAAAGTTTAATATCTTCATGATTGTTTCCTTTAGACACTTTAAATTTTCTGTTTTTTGGAAACCAAATATCAATATCTTTTCTATAATCAAATGTATACGTTGCATGTATATTTACCACGCCATAAATACGAAAATAGGCTTTACAAATAGCATGGTTTACAGCGTCTACATAGAGCAATCCTCTTAAACGATTAGTGTTGCGTTTTTTAGGTTCAAAATAAATTCTATAAGCCTTTCTTCCATCTATAGTAACCGTATCTATTAATTTATAATTATATAGTTTCCGACCAAATTTTGAAATTGGATTTTGAACCGGAATTTCTAATATTTCGAATGGATTTTCGTAAACGGAATATGAAATTAGTTTAAGTCCGAGATACTCATAAACGGGTTGTTTAAACCCAGCCATTCTAGTGGCCAAAATGGTTTCTTTATATTGAAATTGATTGTGCTGAATTAAATTGACTTTTTCTGTTTGATATAAATGCTGTTTTTCTGAAAATTTTTTAAACTTATAATTGGTTGAATCCAGTTTCATTAAGGGGTTTCTCAAAAATCTCTTTTTGTAAACAGTATCAATTTTTGAAGCAATACTATCCGGGTTTGCAGTTACTTGAAGATACTCGTAGTTTTTATACTGAAAACTAGACAAACCTTTTTCGGGATCATTTAATTTTCTGTTTTCAATTACTTTTTTTACAATGTTGTTTACCTGATTTTCTGTATAAATCTCCGCTTTTTTTTCGTTTAAGTCATTTACTAATTTAATAGTAATATTAAGTGTTTGCGGTTGCGGGTACGATATTTTTTCATAATACCCTTTGAAGTTCACTTTTACAGGCAATTTGAAATCGTTAACTTCTATTAAAAATTTTCCTTCCCAATCGGTGTTGAATTTTGTATTGTTGTAAGAAACGGAAGCAAATGCAACAGGAACTTTTGTATCAAAGTCTATTACTTGACCTTTTATTTTGGTTTGTGCAACAAAACTGTTGGTAATAATTAAGCTCAAGAAAAGCCAAAAATAGTTCATGAATGGAATGATTTTGTACAAATATATTCAAAATAAAAAGTCCCGAGTGTTAATCGGGACTTAAATTTATACTTTCATAATTTCGGCTTCTTTAACGGCTAAAAGTTCTTCTATTTTCTTGATGAAAGAGTCGGTTAATTTTTGAACATCATCTTCTGCTTTTTTACAAATATCTTCTGCAGTTCCTTCTTTTTCCTCCTTTTTAATATCAGAATTAGCATCTTTTCGGTGATTTCTAATTCCAATTTTAGCATCTTCTGCTTCAGATTTTGCTTGTTTTACTAAGTCGCGTCTTCTTTCTTCTGTAAGTGCAGGAATATTTATGATGATGTTATCTCCGTTGTTCATTGGGTTTAATCCTAAATTAGCAATCATTATTGCTTTTTCGATAGGATGTAACATGTTTTTTTCCCAAGGGGTAACGGTTAAAGTTCGTGCATCGGCAGCATTAATATTAGCAACTTGAGATAACGCAGTTTGTGATCCGTAATAATCTACAAAAACACCACCTAACATTTGAGGTGAAGCTTTTCCTGCTCTAATGTTTAAAAACTCTTTCTCTAAATGCGCAACGGAACCTATCATAGCTTCTTTTGCACTGTCTAAAATAAAGTTAATTTCTTCTGTCATTGTATAAATTTTTTATTTTTCGAATTCTACATTTCGAATTCTACATTATATTGTAACAGTTGTTCCGATGGTTTCACCATTACATACCTTTAATAAATTACCATCTTTATTCATGTCAAAAACGATAATGGGTAATTTATTTTCTTGACTTAAGGTAAAAGCAGTTGTATCCATAACATTTAATCCTTTTGCTAAAACCTCTTCAAATGAAATAAAATCAAATTTGACTGCATCTGCATTTTTTTCAGGATCAGAACTATAAACACCATCTACACGTGTTCCTTTTAAAATTACATCGGCACTAATTTCTACCCCTCTTAAAACAGCGGCCGTATCGGTTGTAAAATACGGATTTCCTGTTCCTGCACCAAAAATAACAATTCTTCCTTTTTCTAAATGACGTGTTGCTTTTCTCTTAATATAAGGTTCTGCAATGGCTTCAATTTTTAATGCGGTTTGTAAACGAGTTTGCATTCCTGCTTCTTCCAAAGCGCCTTGTAGCGCCATTCCATTAATTACCGTAGCAAGCATTCCCATGTAATCACCTTGCACTCTGTCCATACCATTACTAGCACCTGCAACGCCTCTAAAAATATTTCCACCGCCAATTACAATTGCGATTTCTACACCCTTATCATGAATTTGTTTTATTTCAGAGGCATACTCAGCCAAACGTTGTGGGTCAATACCATATTGTCGTTCGCCCATTAAAGCTTCGCCACTTAATTTTAGAAGAATTCTTTTGTACTTCATTTTTTGTATTGTTTGATCTGGTTTTGACCCAGATTTAAATTGTTTTGGTTGTTTGTGAATTATTTTTCTACAAATATCGCGATGCAAATATAGTTAAATAGCTTTTTTCTAAAAAATATGTTTTAAACATTTATGAATCTAAATTTTTAAAACTACTTTTTGCTTCGTTATAGCCAATTTCAAATATCAAATCCATTTTAGATTTATTGGTTTCAAATGTACTAAAATTGGCTAATTTTTTAGGTTCAATAATCCAATCGCAATGATTAAATTTTTGCAAATTTGAATTTGCCGTTAATAATTCAAGCGCTCTATACGTAACTGCTTTTATAGAATTTAGATTTTTAGCTTCAATATTTTGTAAAGGACTTACATAAACGCCAATTATAGATTCGCATTTTCCTTGTAAAATATCAACAGGAAAATGATTTAAAATTCCTCCATCGCAATATAATTTTCCATTTATTATGTAAGGCGATATCATCCCAGGAACTGCTGTTGAAGCTAAAACAGCATCAACCACTTTGGTTTCAGGATTAAAAATTTTTAATTTTCCTTTTATCATGTCGGTTGCTGTAATATAGGTTGGAATTTTCAATTCGTTTAATTTTATATCTCCAAATATTTCGGTAAAATATTCTTTAAACGAATCGCAATCTACAATTCCTGCTTTTTTAAAAGTAAAATGTTTCCAATGAAAAAAGTAAATCGATTTAAAAAATTCTAGAATTTCTTGAGGCTCTTTGCCAAATGAGTACATAGCGCCCACAATTGCTCCAGCGCTCGAGCCAGCAATGCAAGCTGGTTTTAAGCCTTGTTCTGTTAAAAATTGTAATGCGCCTGCATGAGCAATCCCTTTTGATCCACCACCCGAAAGGGCTAAACCGGTTGATTTAGAAGTTAAATCGATATGTAACATAGCTTTATTTAATTTCCAAAATTAAAACTAAATTTGCATAATAAAGGTTAACAAGATGATAAATACAATACAAAATGCATTAGAAAATAGTTTTTCTTATGCTAATTATAGAAAACATGTTGCTCAATTAATTGCAAAGGGGCAAGCTACAGGTCATACTCAATCAGAAAATTTGCTGCATTATTCTGAATTAAACGAAACGCGAATGAATCGTTTAGAAAAAACAATTGCGATTATTGACGAAGTTAAATTTAAATTAGAGAATTTATATAGAAATTACATTTGGTTGGTTATAACAGAGGGCTGGTGTGGCGATGCAGCTCAGATTTTACCCATTATAAACAAAATGAGTGAAGTGTCTAAAAATATTGACTTACAAATTGTATTGCGTGACGACAATGACGCTTTAATGCAACATTTTTTAACGAATGGCGGAAAAGCCATCCCTAAATTAATCGTGTTAGATGCCGAAAATTTAGAAGTAATTTCAGATTGGGGCCCAAGACCAAAAGCAGCAACGCAATTAATTACAGATTACAAATTAGAACATGGCGTAATTGATGAAACAGCTAAAACAGCATTACAAAAATGGTATTTACACGATAAAGGAATTGCTACTCAAAATGAAATTATTAAAATACTATAAGCTGTGTTCCTATATTGAAATTTTATCGAATAGTTCCAATAATCCTCAACTCATCAGAAGTGGAAATTCCGCCTGGATTACAACCCAATTGACCTTCCGGAATTTCTATTTTTAATTTTTCATAATATTCTGTCCAGACTTTAAAATATTCGTTTGATTTTGGTGATTTAAAAGTCATCGGATGCAAATTGAATAATGGTTTTTTGTACGAATGCAAAAAGGCATCATATATTAATTCTGAGCAGTAATATTTACCATTATTATATAGGTATTCATCATCATATGGAACCCCAACTTGTTGTAATAAAAACAAAATTGCTTCTGGAATATATTTTTGATATTTCCTTTTTAATCTTCCAACGAACATTGCTTCGTTTGTGTAGGTTTTAAAGGTTTCGTAGGGTGTAATTTTTACATTTTTACCTGAAGCTTCTATAATATGAATAGTGTCGTTTTTAATGTATACCATTCCGATATGACTAAAATCTTTTCCCTGATAACCTTCGGTAACTTCATTAATAGCTTCACAAAGAGGCCCACAATTCATCGATTGAAATAATAGATCACCTGTTTTTAGTTTTACATTTTGAGAAAAACCATAAAAAGAAAACCAAATTAAAAGTAAAATAATTTTTTTCATTTTAAAAAGATACTAAAGCAATTCCAATACTTATACTATATACTTCGTCTCTATTATTTCTTAGTTTGTAACCATGATTGTTGATTTCAACAAACAAACAATTACCATCTGTATTTTCTAATCCCAAACTAAATTTTTTATAGGTTCCCATGAGATCGCCTCTTCCAATTGCAAAAGATTTTCCAAATCCATATTGCAGTGTAATACGCGTTTCTTCTCCAACTTTAGGACTTAATCTAAAGTTTGCATATAGCGGAACGGCAACTAATTTGTATGAACCTAACCATTCAATACCAGAAGATGCCGCAATTCCAACCCATTTGTTGTAGTGTATTCCGTATCCAAATTTGGCCCCAATGCCATCGGGTAAAAACCAATAATCACTTCGGTTTCCATTCGCATCTATTTCTCCATAGGTTTTGTTTCCTCTAAGAGGAATTGTAACATCAAATTGCATGTAATTTCCACCATCGGCAGATTCACTTTCAGGAGATTCGTAAAATTTTTTTTCAGAAAATGATATATTAGAAGCGACTAAATGTTTTGGCACAGCAATTAAGGTGTCTTTTTTTGTTTGTGAAAAGCCAAGTTGAAATAAAACAAAAACCAGCAATAAAATTTTATTTTTCATTTTGAAGTGATTTTTCAAAAGCATCAGGAGAAATTGCGTTTACAACCTCATAATCGCCAATTTTTGTTCGTCTTAATGCCGATAAATGCCCTCCAGATTGTAACGCTAAACCAAAATCATATGCCAAAGAACGAATGTAAGTTCCTTTGCTACACGTAACTCTAAAATCAACTTCAGGTAACTGAATTCTTGTAATTTCAAATTCATGTATTGTGGTTTTTCTTGCTTGAATTTCTACTTCAATTCCGGCACGAGCCGATTCATACAATCGTTTACCGTCTTTTTTTATGGCAGAGAAAACAGGAGGTTTTTGGTCAATTTCGCCAATAAATTGTTTAGTGGTTTCTAAAATTAGTGCTTCAGAAAGATGTGTTATCGGAAAAGTAGCAGTAACTTCTGTTTCCAAATCGTAAGATGGAGTGGTGGCTCCAAGTACAATAGTTCCTGTATATTCTTTGGTTTGGGCCTGAATTTCGGTTATTCTTTTTGTAAATTTTCCAGAACAAATTATTAATAAACCAGTTGCTAAAGGATCTAAAGTGCCGGCATGACCAATTTTAAATTTTTTAGGAAGATTTAAGTTGTTTTTTAGGGCATACTTCAGCTTATTCACCGCTTGAAAAGAACTCCATTTTAGGGGTTTGTCTACTAGAATTATTTTTCCTTCTAAAATTTCTTCTGCCGTCATTAGATAATAGTTAATTTTTGAACAAAGAAATGAATGAGTAGAATCGCAATTCCGGCGATAATTCGGTAATAGCCAAAAACTTTAAAACCGTTTTTTGTTAAAAATCCAATGAATGATTTTATTGCAATTAAGGCTACAATGAACCCAACTGCGTTACCAATTATTAATAAATTGATTTGATCGTCTGAAAGCACAAAACCATCTTGGTAATAGTCGTATGTTTTTTTTAAAGTAGCACCTAACATGGTAGGTATTGCTAAGAAAAAAGAAAACTCTGCTGCTGTAGTTCTGGATATTTTTTGCGACATTCCGCCTACAATACTGGCGCCACTTCTAGAAACGCCAGGAATCATTGCTAAACATTGAAATAATCCTATTTTAAATGCGGTTAGGTATGAAATTTCAGTTCCATTTTCGTTTCCAAACCAATCGTCTACTTTTAAAAGTAAAAATCCACCAAGAATTAATGATATCGCAACAGTAATCGGATTTTCTAATAAGCCATCAATAAAATCGTTAAGTAATAAACCAAATAGTACCGCTGGTATAAACGCTACAAATAATTTGAAATAAAAATCAAGCGATTGAAAGAAGCGTTTAAAATACAATACAATTACTGAAACTATGGTTCCTAACTGAATGACTATGGTAAATAATTTGGTAAAATCATCACTAGCAATTCCAAAAAAGGAAGAAGCAATAATCATATGGCCGGTTGAAGAAACGGGCAAAAATTCGGTTATTCCTTCAATTATAGCAAGAATAATAGCTTGAAGTGTATTCATTGTAGTAATTAGTAAATAGTGACCAGTAATTAGCAAAACCAGCTTACTAATAACGGAATACCGAACACTATTTTTTAGGATTTTTTAAAATCGAATAAATTGTAATTCCAAATCCAATTAACACAACAGTTGGTGCCAAACGAATTCTTCTGAAATTAAAAATTTCTTCATTAAAAACATTAGGATCTTCGCTACCTCCTCCGCTCATTAAAATGAAACCAATAGCAATTACAGCTAAACCAATTAAAAGAATTTTATAATTTAATTTATCAAAAAGAAACTCGGGTTTGTTATTATTTTCCATTTTTTATTTTTTTATTTACGGAACACTTAAGAAGGACAATAAATTAATATAAATCGTCTGTTTTTAAATTTAAAAAACGTTGAGTAGCAAAGTAAGTACTAATAGAAGTGATTATAATTCCAACAACAGACACACCTAAAACTACAACTCCAATAGCCATATAATCTTTTGCTATTCCTAAACTTGGAAACGCTTTATCTACATAAAAAACCAATACGAATAATGATAAAATTGCCAATACAGAACCCGCTAATCCTAGTTTAATACTTGTCCAAATAAAAGGTTTTCTAATAAAAGACTTTGTAGCGCCTACCATTTGCATGGTTTTAATGGTAAATCGATGAGAATAAACAGATAAACGCAAAGAACTGTTAATTAAAAGCATGGCAACAATTGTTAAAACACCACTGATAATCAAAATCCAAAAACTAATTTCTTTCACATTATTGTTGACTAAATCAACCAACTCTTTGTCGTAGATAATCTCAGAAACCATTTCATTTTTGCGAATTGTTCGCTCTATTTTTTTTATGCTATCTGCAACAACATAATCTCCTTTTAGGTGAATGTCAAAAGAATTTTGAAGCGGATTAAATCCTAAAAACTCCATAAAGTCTTTTCCTACAATATCTACATTATTTTTTGCCGCACTATCTTTGTGAACAAATGCATAGTTTTTTATAAACGTAGCATTTTTTATTTCTACATCAAATGCCGTTAACATGCTGTCATTGGCCTCATTTTTAAAAAAAATAGTCATCGGAATGTTTTCTTTAAAATCATTTGATATTTTTTTAGAATTAATAACAAATAAACCTAAAGTTCCCAATAAAAATAAAACTAAAAAAATACTTAGAACAACCGAAAAGTAGGATGAAATTAATCGGCGCTTGTTGTAATTTTCAAATGATGATGCCATAAAATTCAATTTAAGCTGTAAAAATAGTAAAGATATTTTGTTTACATAGAATATAACAACAAAGTTTTAACTTTAGTATTATAAAATGTATTTTTGCAGCTGATTTTTATTGTTTCAAACAGTAAACAACGAATTATAAAAAGCATCATGAAATACCATCACGAAAAAATAGAAGCAAAATGGCAAGAATATTGGGCAGAAAATCAATCTTTTGCTGCAAGTAACGCTTCAAATAATCCAAAATATTATGTTTTAGATATGTTTCCTTATCCTTCTGG
>ENA-UPTJ01001981-UPTJ01001981.1-marine-metagenome-genome-assembly--contig:-NODE-1981-length-10270-cov-4.695937_pt1 | contig 10270 bp, 9 predicted proteins | sample MGYA00238168_ERZ767080 | MGnify/ENA primary metagenome ERZ767080 (study PRJEB28935, sample SAMN06266237) | marine metagenome | isolation source: Columbia River Estuary | place: USA:Columbia River Estuary... | reverse complement strand
CAATTGGGGCAAGCACGGCTGATCTTTCGACCAATAATTCCAGACAACTGTTTGGGAAAGTACCAGGCCTCAGTATCTGGGAAAACGACGGCTCAGGTATTCAGACCGGAATTGCTACACGTGGGCTCAGCCCAAACCGCTCATGGGAATTCAATGTCAGACAAGACGGCGGCGATATCAGTTCAGAAGTTTTTGGCTACCCAGAAGCATATTATACGCCACCAACAGAAGCGATTGATAAGATTGAGCTCGTGCGTGGCGCAGGTGCTTTGCAATACGGGCCTCAGTTCGGAGGGCTACTCAACTACGTGACTAAAAAAAATCTCGGAAGCAAACCCATTACGGTTGAATCGTCGCAAACCATGGGTTCTTACGGGATGTTCAACTCTTTCAATGCCATCGGAGGTAAAATAAAGAAGTTCAGTTATTACGCTTACATGCATCACCGCGGTGCACAAGGTTGGAGAGAAAATAGCCAGTATCGCACGCAAACCGGTAGCGTTTCTATGAGTTATGATTTTTCAAAAAAATGGCAATTGACTGCCGCATACACCCATATGAATTACGTGAGCCAGCAGGCAGGTGGCCTCACAGATGAGCAATTTGCAACGTACCCAAGCCGCTCTTCAAGAGCAAGAAACTGGTTCAGTACACCTTGGAATACAGCCAACATTTCTTTGAATTTTACGCCATCAGTTGCTACCCGTTTCACTTTTAAAACTTTTGGAATTGTAGCGCAAAGAAATAGTGTTGGCTTTATGAAGGGTATCAATATTGCAGATACGATTAATACAGACATTGCCGCTTACAACCCGCGTCAAGTGGATTGCGATACTTACCAAAATGTGGGCGCCGAACTGCGCGGCATTCATGAATACAAACTTCTTGGGCAAAAGTCAGCGCTTTCTGGCGGGCTTCGTTTTTACAACGGGAACACCAATCGTCAGCAGAAAGGTATCGGTACTACGGGTGCTGATTTTGACCTCAGCATCGCTACCCAACAAGATGGCCAAGACTACAAAGCAAAGCTCACCTTTGGCACACAAAATTTTGCGGCTTTTGCCGAAAACATGTTTAGGCTTACTGAAAAATTGAGTGTTACGCCGGGTATCCGTTATGAATGGCTGCGTTCGAGCACAAGTGGCTACATCAACACTTCAAGCACCGGACAAATTCAAGATCAGCAACGAGACAGAGCCATTGTTTTAGTGGGCATTGGTGCCGAATATACACTCACTCCTACCGCTAATTTTTATGCCAATTATAGTCAAGGCTACCGCCCGGTTACTTATTCAGAACTCACACCTGCGGCAACTACCGACGTCATCGACCCCAACTTAAAAGATGCCAAAGGTTACAATACAGATTTCGGATTCAGAGGATCCTTATTAAAAAGCGCCTTGAAATTTGACGTTGGTTTATTCCGTTTATTCTATGACAACCGTATTGGAACCATTTCTGTCAATAACGCGGCTTACCGCACCAATATTGGCGCATCGTTAAGCCAGGGTATAGAGAGTTATTTAGAATTGGATGTATTGAAATTATTGCCAAAATTTAGCGCCTGCGCATTATCTGTTTTCGGAAACTACGCTTATGTTGACGCCCGCTACACGCGTTGGGATAATCCTGCGCTGGTCAATGATCCGAATTCAACGTTGGTCGGTAAACAAGTTGAGAACGCTCCTAAACATATCTTGAGAACAGGGCTGAATTTCAAATACCGTGGCTTTAGTTCAACGCTACAATACAATTATGTGAGTGCCGTTTTTACCGATGCTGCCAATACCATTGCGCCAAATGCAACGTCAACGATTGGGCAAATACCAGAGTACCATGTGCTCGATTGGAACATGACGTATCAGTGGGCAGGAATCTATCAATTGCGTGCAGGTGTAAACAACCTTACCAACGAAGTTTATGCAACTCGCCGTTCAGGAGGCTACCCTGGCCCAGGCATTTTACCAGGCAACGGCAGAACGTTTTACTTAACGATTGGGGTGAAGTTATAAAAGCTTAGCTATCTCAGCAGCAAGAAGTTCTTTGTTTTGTGGGCTAACGCCTAATGCAACGTACTTGATGATGCCCTTTTGATCAATCACAAATGAAGTTGGGAAACCTTCAACACCATATTGCTTTGCAGTATCTCCTGCATTCGGAACCATGTTATAAGCGAAGGGCGTTTTCTTCAAAAAAGTCTGAATATTTGCTGCGTCATTTAAACCGAGCGCAATAAATACTACCCCTTCCTTTTCATAAGTCTTCACTAAGTCGTTCAGATCTGGTATTTCTTGCACACAAGGCTTGCATTCAATGAACCAAAAATTGAGTACCACAATTTTACCACTGAGTTCGGCTAAATTGTATTCTTTTCCATGAATATCGGTGAGCTCAAATGCAGGTGCAGGTGTGTTGATTTGGGGGCTTGCCATTTCTTCAAATGCACCCTCAGGTGCTGGTGGTGGGGGGGCATTTTTTTGAAAGTCACGCATTTGTTTGAGCTCTTCAGCCGTTGCTTTGCGCATAACAACCGCTTGTATAACTCCTGAAGAATCCATGTAGGGCTCAGGTACATGCTTCATGTTGCTCATCAGCTTACTAAAAGTTTGAACCGTTAATCGTTCTAGCTTCTCGTTATAAATAGGCATTGCTGACGGGTTCAACGCAAGTGACGTAATTGAACTAAGTTCTGCTGGTGTTGCTTTGTGTAAGCCTTCCAAACCATTTGTGGTTTGGGCTAGTATATATGGGAGATTGACAACAAAAAAGACAAAGAAAAAGATATACTTGGACATAGTGGCGCATTTATATTGTGCGCACTAATGTAAGTATTTTTTAGTCTACAACTTTATAAACGCCTGTTGAGTAGGGTTTTGACCAAGTGACGACAGCACATAGAAACCTGGCGCTAATGCAGTAACATCAAAATGATTGTTGCCGGTGCTTGGTAACACATAGGTTTTTCCACTAAGGTCTTTGACTTCAATAAATTGAACCACCGGAGCAGCAAGAATTTGGAGTACATCTGAAACTGGATTCTCAAAACGGACAATTATATTTTGTTCCTCAATTCCAGCTCCTTCGCCAAATTTCAAAACAGTACCCAAAACAACACTACAGCTTGTGTCAAAGATTTGATAATTGATTAAGCCTTTTGTGATGTCGTCATAACCATCAATCAAGAGCGCCTCAATCTGACTTGAATCAAGGCCACAGAAACAATTACTGAGCAAGGAGTAATTCATGTTGGTGTTGTTATCTACATTGAAATTGATGTTAGCGCAAATTTCATTGTTATAGATTGCCGGACTATCCCCTACGTTACTGACGCCAGAAATTTTAATCCCACCTATATTTTCATTGATTTGGTTGTTGTAAACAACCGTATTGACCGAAGCCTCAAGTGCCAGCTCGTTATAAAAAAATTGGTTGTCGAATATTTCAGCCTCATAAGCATATTGGATGGCTGTGGTGTTGTCGTTAAAAACACAATTTTGAACAACTGCATTATTTGGGTAACCGAGTGCCAAACCGTTATTTAAAAATTCGCAATCAGAAATAACGATAGAGTCTACTGCATTCGCTTGAAAAGACAAACCTATTTGGTTGTCAATGAAGCTGCAATTACTCATGTTGAATGCACTCGCATAAGCAAAGATTGAAGTCGTGTTATCTTTAAAGAAACAGTTCTCTATGTTAAAATTAGCCCAGCCATATACGCCTACTTCGTTGTCGATGAACTCACAGTTCGAAAGATTGATGTTGGTCCCGACGTTAATCGCCTGAAAACAGCGGATGAACTTGCTGTTGGTGTAAGAAAGCGTCGTAGGGATTGTTTCGTAAGCAAAAGGGGCATACGCATTTGAAATCTGAACGCGATCTGCATTCAAGACTCCACCCTGAGAATTTGTACAAACAAACCCTTGCCAAGCCACGTTGCTCATGGTATCGTACAAGGCGTGAATTTTTATTGGAAGCTGGTCTGTGCCAACACAGTTGAGGGTGCCGCGGGTTTCAATGTAAATGTTGCTTGCTGTTTGGTTGTTGATCCGTATTTCAACACCCGGCTCTATGGTGAGTGTTTTTCCAGGAAATACGACCACCGACCCTGTTACAACATATGGGCTTCCGCTGAGGGGCCAGGTTGTGTTTTGATAAATACCTCCCGAGACATTGGTTTGTGCAGTAATAGCTGTAACGAAGCAAAGAAATAAAGAGAGAAGAAAGGATTTCATGGGAGTTTTTTTTTGAATAAAACAAAGTCTTAGCCTATTTGTTTGATAGGGAACTCAGCTCTCCTAATTGAATTTTTTAATGCAAAAGCTTACCTTTTTTAAACCATTCAAAAAGCTCCTGCTCTGGATTTGTTTTTTGTATTCTCTTTCGGTTCAAGCGCAATCGACCTACACTCCAAATTGTGACCCCAACGGAAACTGGCTTCTGTTTGCTAACTATGATGGCGGTAATCTCAATATTGTCGTTGATCAAAATATTCCTAATCTGAAAATTGGTATTTGCACCTATGAACCAGTAAATGTAACATTCAGCGGACCATTCGTCAATAGCGTTACAGAGGTCTTGTACGCTGGTTTCAATTCAGCACAAAACAATAATAATTGTGGCTTCCCAATTACTACCTCAAGTTTTACCGGTATCAATACGTCTATTCTGACCGTAAATGTTGCACCACCAGTCAATATTATCAGCCCTCCGAACCCGAATTATTTCAATATACCAAACGGCTGGAACTTCGGCATCATTTGCCTTTACAGCTGTAACGTCGATGCCAACCAAGGGGGCTGCAATACCGTGGATCAGGTCGTGGATTATTTTCAGACTCAATTTGGTGGCGTGCTTAGAGGCCTCAATGTTCAATATAATTGCTGGGACAGCTCCACTCCTTTAACCGTGAGTGCCCAAGCTGGGAATTGCTGTGGTGCTTGTACGCCTGATGCAGTAACAGTCAATCAAACGGTGTGTAATGACCAATTTCCATACAATTGGAATGGGCTTACCTTTAATAGTGCCGGCACCCAGAGTGTAACACTGACCAATGCCAGTGGTTGTGATTCTGTCGTGACGCTCAACTTAGCCGTGAGTCAGAACAATATTGGAACAGACCAACAAAGTGCTTGTGGTAGCTTTACCTGGATTGACGGAAACACCTATTTAAGTTCAACAAATGCACCACTATATACAATTGTTGGCGGCAATGTAAACGGCTGCGATAGCACCGTCAATCTAAATTTAACCATCTTTCAAGGGTCTTCGGACACAGTAAATGTCACTTCTTGCGGAACCTATTTTGCTCAAAATGGCCAAACCTATACGGAAAGCACTTCGTTTATTTATACGGTGCCAAATATCAATGGCTGTGACAGCGTTATTACAGTCAACCTGACGGTCTTCCCCGAACCGATTGCCGCATTTACGAGCAACCCCGAATTACTCGAATTTGGTCAGCCTGAAATTCAAATGATTGATGAGTCCGTGGGGCAAATAACTAACTGGAACTGGACCTTCAGCTCAGAAACGGGCATCTTTCAAACCAGCAATTTGCAAAACCCCATTTTTTCCATTCCAAATAACACCTCTGGCAACTTGAGTTTGGTTTTAGAGGTGAGTAATGACCAAGGTTGTACAAGCCAAATCAACAGTGTGCTAAACATTCTTGAAGATGCCGCACTTTACATTCCGAATACCTTTAGCCCAGACGGCAATGCACTAAACAACGTGTTTAAAGTCTACGGTAGAAATATTGATCCGGGTGCTTTTGAATTGAGCATTTACAACCGTTGGGGCGAACAAATTTTCAAAAGTTCAGACGCCACGATTGGCTGGGATGGTTCAGTTTCTAATTTAGGAGCTGCTCCGGTTGGCACCTATACTTATCGGGTTACCTATCGCTTTATCAACGGACAGGATAGTCAAACCATACACGGCCATCTGAATTTGATCAGGTAATTAAGTGGCTTGAAAAAAATCTAATTCTCTTCATAACAAAAACCAATGTAAATGATGACCCAAAAACAGGGGCTTGGCATGGGCTTTGGTTCAGGTTTTACAAAACCTGAAAAATGAAAAAGTTACTATTTTTTGCTGTATTGGCTGCCGGATTTGCAAGCTGTACAGTTGTGAGACCTCATCAAGTGGCGGTCAAGAGTAAACTCGGAAAAATTGACAATAAAGTGCGTCAAGCTGGGCCTGTGGCCTACAACCCTTTTATCACGAAAGTGATCAAGGTCAATGTCCGAACGATGAACTTATCGATTAAAGAAAATCTTCCGTCAAAAGAAGGACTAACCATTTTATCTGAAAGCTCTATTCTATATCATATTAAGGCTGAAGATGTGCCAAAAGTGATCAAAGAAACGGGGCTTAATTATGAAGAAAACCTCATATTGCCAGTTTTCAGATCGGCGGCATCTGATGTGTGTTCGCGTTACTATGCCAAAGACATGCACAGCGCCAAACGCAATGAAATTGAACAAGAAATCAGAAAAAGATTGGCCGAAGTCTGCGAAGAAAAGGGCTTTGTAATTGAAGCAGTCCTGCTCAAAAGTATTAGTCTTCCGCAAGGTTTAACGCGTTCTATCGAGGCAAAACTTGAAGCCGAACAAGAAGCCTTGCGCATGGAGTTTGTCCTTGATCGTCAGAAAAAGGAAATGGATCGACAGCTGATCGAGGCTGAAGGCGCCAAGAAAAATGCCATTATTCAGGCAGAAGCACGCGCTGAAACCGCTAAAATTGAAGCAGAAGGAAAGGCAAAGAGTATTGAAATCGAGGCCAAAGCCAACAAAGCCGCCAACGATATGCTCAACTCAAGCCTCACGCCAAATGTCTTGAAAATGAACCAAATTCAGGCATTTATGAAATTGTCTACCTCTCCAAATACCAAAACAATCATCACAGATGGCAAAGGCGGCGTCATCAATATGTTGGATGATAAGTAAACTGTTTCTGTGTGTAAACAAAAAAGCCCTAGAATGATCTAGGGCTTTTGTACCTCGGGCCGGGATCGAACCGGCACTCCCGAAAGAACAGGATTTTGAATCCAGCGCGTCTACCAGTTCCGCCACCGAGGCATTCTTTCGACTTTCAGGGTTGCAAAGATACAAACAAAATAACTTTCTCGCAAATTAATCAAGGCGCTGCTTTGGCAATTTTTTGCAGCATGTAACAAATATTATTTCTTGGATTTCAATTAGGAATTCACTACATTTAAGGGAAGTCAAACGGACTTTTCATTCAGTATTCATTTAAATTATTGCACCATGAAACGCATCTTATACAAATGGGACAAATACAAACTCGGACGTCGATTACACTATCTTCAAAAGAGATTACACAGGGCTGAAGAAAATGGATACCAAGACAAGATTGCTAACTACAATCGCCTCATCAAAGACGTTCAAGAAAAGTTAAAGCATATTAAAGAATAGCCGCTATCGTATGAGTTTTTATCAGGATGGAATATAAATTTCTTCCTGATTGATCAACTCAATCCATTGCTCTACGCTTTTGGAGGCTTCAATATTGAAAGCCCCTGATTGTGTGCGGCGCAAGGCAATGAGCGTGGCTCCTGACTGCAGTTTGCGGCCAAAATCACTAGCAATACTTCTAATATAGGTACCCTTGCTACACGCGATTTCAAAATCGATTTCCGGAAAACGGCTAACGTCTATTTTGAAATCGGTGATTTCTATTTGGCTTTGTTTGAGCTCGACTTCCTTTCCTGCTCGGGCAAAGTCATAGGCGCGTTTGCCATCTACTTGCTTTGCCGAATAAATAGGGGGTGTTTGTAATTGCACACCTAAAAAAGATTGGCGCACGCTTTCCAGTAAATCGGCATCTATATGCGCGGTTTCAAAATCTTGATTGTACTCAGTTTCAAGGTCAAAAGAAGGGGTTGTTTTGCCTAGCAAAAAAGTACCCGTGTAGGTTTTGGTATCGTTGGTTAGGCCCTCGATGAGCTTGGTGTGCTTTCCTAAACACAAGACCAAAAGCCCAGTTGCCAAAGGATCTAAGGTGCCGGCGTGCCCAACTTTTACGTTTTTAACGCCTAGTTTTTTCTTTAAATTCCAGCGGATTTTATTGACAACGTCAAATGAGGTCCAGGTGTAGGGCTTGTCTACAAGGATGGTTAAGCCTTCTTGTATGTCTAGCATTAGCCTGCCATTTGAAGGTTATAACCCAATGCCAATAAAATGAGCATAGAAGCGCCAAGCACAATGCGATACCAACCAAAGGCACGGAAGCCTTTTTTCTGCAAGAATGCAATGAAGGACTTAATGGCTAAATACGCCACCACAAATGCGACTAAATTACCGACAAGTAATAAACCCCATTCGCGGCCGCCCGATTGCAGTAAAAGTTCTTTTTCATCGTACATACTTTTAAGCGTGGCCGCAAACATGGTAGGAACTGCTAAAAAGAAAGAGAATTCGGCAGCTGCTTTTCTAGTGAGTTTCTGACTTAGGCCGCCAATAATTGTTGCCGCAGACCTTGAAACACCAGGTACCATAGCAATGCTTTGAATGGTGCCAATGATCATGGCTGTTTTGAAATCAATGGGTTTTTCTTTTTGTTGAGTTTCGTTGTCGGCAAAAAAGCGATCCACAAACAATAAAACGATACCACCCAACAAAAGGGTCCAGGCAACAACTGTTACATTTTCAAGTAAAGCATCGATGTGTTTTTTAGCTAACAAACCGATAATTCCGGTTGGCACAAACGCCGCTGCTAATAAAAGGTAAAAGCGGAAGGTTTGGATAAACTTCTGAAAATAAACCACAACGACAGAGAGAATGGCGCCAAACTGAATGGCTACGGTAAAGAGTTTGACAAAATCATCGGCTGCGTTTCCCATCATGGTGGAGGCAATGATCATGTGGCCAGTGGAAGAAATGGGCAAAAACTCGGTGAGGCCTTCAATGATGGCCAAAATAATCGCTTCGAGAAAAGTCATGGATTAGGCGTCTTGGTTATCCTTTTTGTTGCGCTTCATGATGGCGTAAAAAATCACGACATAGCCTGCAACAATCAGCATAGGTGAAATGGTGATGCGTAGTGTACTGAAGAGCTCGTCTTCTTTGAAGACCTTAGGGTCATCAGAGCCCCCTCCAATCATGAGTAGAAAACCAAGAATGTTAATAGCAAGACCAATATAAAGCCACTTGTAATTGGCTGGGTCAAATCCGAAGTGTTTGATAGGTTCCTTCATAGCTTAGTACAAATCATCTAATTTCATACGAAGATACTTGTTTAGTGCAAACCACGTAGAAATCATGGTAATAAAAACGCCAATCACGAACAAAAGACCGACTAAAAACAAGAAACTTTCAAGCGTATACGAAATCTCAATGGTGTCTAGTAAGTTATTTAAGCCGTAGAAAACCGTCAGAAGCAAGGCCAAACCAATTAAAGAAGAAATGAGGCCCTGAAATAGCGCTTGACCAAGGAAAGGTTTGCGAATATACATGGCTGTTGCCCCTACAAGCTGCATGGTTTTGATTGTGAAGCGTTTGGAATAAAGCGCGAGCCTGATGGTATTGTTGATCATGGCCACTGCAATAATGATCAGTAATAAGGCCACCGCTAAAAACAAAAGCGCAAATTGCTTGAAGCCCAAATTCACATTGGATACACTTGATTTATCGTAGTTCACTTCGTCAATTTCTGTTTTGAAACGCGCAAACAATTTTCTTTTAATGGCCGCCATACCCGTTTGGCTGGCAAATTCCATTTTGGGTTTGATACCGATGGTTGGTGGCAAAGGATTTTCTGCATCAAACAAGGCTAATACATCTTTTTCGACATCGCTTTCGCCAGCAAATTCTTGAATAGCACGCTCAGGTGAAATGAAAAATACATCTGAAAATTCTGGCCAAGATTTCAGCTCTTCTTCAATTTGCTTGATATCGGCATCGTTTAAGTCTGACTTAAAAAAGATGTCTGCCTGAATATTTTCCTTGGCTTGTTTCTCAATACTGCGCAAGCCGAAAATTCCGCCTAATACAAGGCCAATCATGAAAATAACGAGTGAAATTCCGATTACGGTCGAGACATATCCTGTTCGAATACCGCGTTTGCTATAGATATCTGCCTTTTTTGCCATGATTCAAAAATACATTTTAGTCGGCAAGGCATTTATCGAGCCCGTATTAGTTTTTAAGATCGAAATGTTTATTTAATGATTCGGATTCATTTTCGAATTGATCGTCCAGCCAATGACGGTTGCTCTTTGCTTGGCTTGGCTTGCCAGCTCACC